>JABLTO010112793.1_pt1 | contig 100036 bp, 82 predicted proteins | sample 7160091 | NCBI WGS metagenome assembly JABLTO01 (sample SAMN14651225, study PRJNA627086) | human gut metagenome | isolation source: feces | host: Homo sapiens | reverse complement strand
GGGCACTGCCCCCGGCCCCGCGGGGCCCCATGGGGGGGGGGGAGTATCTCGCCTTATTATATTGTTATAAATTGCTATATTTTGCTATAATTTGCTATAGAATCAACAGGCATTTCTTCACAGGGAGTCGAGATGGTCCAGCTTGCAACACGCGTCGATGACGCATCGGGCGAAATGTTTAAGTCAATCACAAAGCGGCTTGGCACCACCCCGGCTGATGCCATGCGCATGTTCGTCATGGCCTTCAACGCCAATCAGGGATTCCCCTACGATGTAAGGCTTTCGTCATCGTCCGAGCCCTTCCGCACGGAAGACGAGGCACTCGATTTCGTTGACAATCTTGCCGCAGAAATGATTAGCGATGCGCGGTGAGATCTGGACTGTGTGCGCTTCGGGCTACGCCTCCAAGCCTCGACCGGCCGTCATTGTTCAATCAGATGAGGTCGAAGGATTTGACTCCACGATTGTCTGTCTCTTCACCACCGATGACAGCATAAGTGCCCCAACGAGAGTGAAAGCGACACCGACCGAAGAAAACGGCTTATCTCAAACTTGCTGGATAATGGCGGAAAAGCCGATCGCAATAAAGAAATCAACCCTTGGCATAAGAACTGGCACATTAGATTCAGAGACACTCTCCGAACTCGATGCCGCACTGCGTATTGTCCTCGAACTTGATTAGCTCTAGATACTGGATAGCGTATCACGGTGTCTGACCTCAAGACGCGTTCTCTTAATTAACCGCCAGACAGATCACGGCTGCCCGGTTGCATAGCGGGGCATATGGTGCGACCAGAGCAACTGGATCTCGGAACTCTGGCGTACCCCATGTCCCGCATTTCAACCGGCAAGTAGCGTCTCCCTAATTCGCCACGACGTTGACGACGGTCGGGGCGACGATGGTCTTGCGCACGGTGAGCCCCTCGATGCGGTCGGCCACAGCTTCGAGAGCCGCCGCGACGATCTCGTCCTCGCTGGCATCGGCCGCCGTCGTTATGTGGCCGCGTACCTTGCCGCCGATCATGACGGCGCGCTCGACTTCGTCGGCCTTCGTGGCTTCTTCGTCGAAGCTCGGCCAGCTGGCAGCATATGCACTGCCCTCGTTGCCGAGTGCCTCGGTCCACAGCTCGTCAGCCCAGTGCGGCGCATAGGGAGCGAGCAGCAGCACGAGCGCAGTGGCGACCTCGCCACACAGCTCCTTGTCGCGCGCATCCTCCGCCGTGGCGTTGAGGTAATCGGCCGTCGTGTTGGAGAGCTCCATGATCGACGCGAGCGCCGTGTTGAAGTTGAAGCGCTCGATGTCGGCGCCCACCTTCTTGATGGTCGCATGCATCTGGCGGTTGAGCTCCTTGGCGAGTTGCCCGTCATCGGCCGGGCCAGCGGCATCGGCCAGCGACCACACCTGCCCCCACGCACGCTTGAGGAAGCGCGCCATGGCCGCGCAGCTCTTGTCGTCCCACTGCAAGTCCTTGTCGGGCGGAGCCATGAACAGGATGCAGGCGCGGGCGGCGTCGACGCCGTACTCGTCGATGAGCGACTCGGGCGATACGACGTTGCCCTTGGACTTGGACATCGTCTCGCCCTTGGAGTCCTTGACCATGCCCTGGCACAGCAGGTTAGTGAACGGCTCATCGAAGTCAAGCATGCCAGCATCACGCGCGACCTTGGTCCAGAAGCGCGAGTACAGCAGGTGCAAGATGGCATGCTCGATGCCGCCGATGTACTGGTCGACGGGCATGAAGCGATCCGCCTTGTCCTTGGTGAAGGGAAGCTCGGTGTTATGCGGGTCGGTGTAGCGCAGGTAGTACCACGAGCTGCACGTGAAGGTGTCCATGGTGTCGGTCTCGCGATGCGCGGGTTTGCCGCACACCGGGCAGGTGCACTCGTAGAACTCCTTGGAATCCTTGAGCGTTTCGCCCGCGGCGATGTCGATGTCCATGGGAAGGATGACCGGCAGGTCCTGTTCGGGGACGGGCACCAGGCCGCACTCGTCGCAATAGATCATCGGGATGGGATTGCCCCAATAGCGCTGGCGGCTGATGAGCCAGTCGCGCAGGCGGAAGTTCACGACCCCCTGACCCAAGCCGCGCTCGGCGAGCCAGTCAATGACCGCCTGCATGCCTTGCGAGTCGTGACCGCCGGGCATGCCGGTGAACTGCCCGGACTGCACCATGATGCCATCGCCGTTGAAGGCCTCGTCCCAGTCCACGTCGGTCACCTCGAGGTCGCGCACGTCGGCGAGCTCGGTGGCAAGCGGGCTGTCTGCGGGCACCACGACCGGCGGGATGGGCAGGCCGTACTTGCGCGCGAACTCGAAGTCGCGCTGGTCGCCACAGGGCACGGCCATGACGGCGCCAGTGCCGTAGTCGGTCAGCACGTAGTCGGAAACCCATACCGGGACCTTGGCACCGTTGACGGGGTTGATGACATAGCGGCCCGTGAACGCGCCGTGCTTCTCGCGGTCGCCCATCGTACGCTCGACGGCCGTGGCGGCGGCCGCAACCTTCTGCACCTCGCGCACCTCGGCCTCGTACTCGGTGCCCGCGACCAGGCGCTCGACGAGCTTGTGCTCGGGCGCGAGCATGAAGAAGGTGCAGCCGAAGAGCGTGTCCGGACGCGTCGTGAACACGGTGATGGTCTCGTCGGTGGGCTCGCCCGCCTCGTCGCAGAGCGTGAACTTCACCTCGGCGCCCTCGCTGCGGCCGATCCAGTTTGCCTGCATCTGCTTGACGCGCTCGGGCCAACCGGGCAGCTTGTCGAGGTCGTCGAGCAGCTCCTGGGCGTAATCGGTGATCTTGAGGTACCACTGGTCGAGCTCGCGGCGCTCGACGGTGGAATGGCAGCGCCAGCACGTGCCCTGCTCGACTTGCTCGTTGGCGAGCACGGTCTTGCAGTCGGGGCACCAGTTGACGGGGTTGGACTTGCGATACGCCAGGCCCTTCTCGTACATCTTGAGGAAGAACCACTGACCCCAGCGATAGTAGTCCTCCTTGCACGTGATGACCGTGCGGTCCCAATCGTAGGAAAGGCCCATGCGCTTGAAGCTCGCCATCTGGGTGTCGATGTTCTCGAAAGTCCAGGTGGCCGGATGGCTATGATGCTTGATGGCAGCGTTCTCGGCAGGCAAGCCAAAGGCGTCCCAGCCGATGGGATGCAGCACGTCGTAGCCGTTCATGTGCAGGTAACGCGCGTAGACGTCACCAATCGTGTAGTTACGCACGTGGCCCATGTGGATGTCGCCGCTCGGGTACGGAAACATCTCGAGCACGTACTTCGCGGGGCGCTCGGATGCCTCGTCAAGCTTGAATAGCTCATGCTCCGCCCAGTACTGCTGCCATTTGGGTTCGATGGAATGCGGATCATACGCCTCGTGCATGGCCAACCTCCGATATGCCGTCAGATACGTGCGTCAGATAAAACAGTGACACATCATACAGCAGCGTCACGCCAATGACGCGCTCAAACGGGGCTAAAACGCGATGAGGCCCAGATGTTCGAGGAGTATCTTGAGGCCGATGGCGATGAGCACGATACCGCCTGCGATCTGCGACGGCTTCTCGAAGCGCGCGCCGAAGCGATTGCCCACGACGACGCCGACGAGCGAGAGGACGAAGGTCGTGCAGCCGATGATGAGCGCGGCCGCTGCGATATCGATCTGCAGAAACGAGAAGCTGATGCCGACGGCCAGCGCGTCGATGCTCGTGGCGATGGCGAGCATGAACAGCTCGCGCAGATCGAGCTTCTGCGTGGAGGTCTCGTCGTCTTCTTCCTCGCCCTCGTCATGGAAGGCATCCCAGAGCATCTTTCCGCCGACGAAGGCGAGCAGGGCGAAGGCGATCCAATGGTCGACCGCCGTGACGTAAGCCGCGAACGCACTTCCCACCAGCCAACCGATGACCGGCATGAGACCCTGGAAGACGCCGAAAAACAGCGCGATGACAAGCGCATGGGCGTAGTTGACGCGGTGCATGCCCAGACCCTTGCAGACGGACACCGCAAACGCGTCCATCGACAAGCCGACGCCAATGAGGAATATCTCGACGAATCCCACGAAAAAGCCCTAAGCCACGGCATCCGGTTCGGTCGGTTGACCTTCGGCCCGGTTCACGTCCATGAGCTCACGCTGGAGCTGCTGCATCGTGGGCGGTACCCAGGTGATGGCATCCGCGCCGGCGTCGATCGTGCTCCTGATGGAGGTGGCGTCCTTGCCACCACTCGCAATGATGGGAATCTCCGGGAAGCGCTCACGCACCTTCTCGACGACCATCGGCGTGTCCTTGCCGGCGGCGACGTTGACCACCTTGGCACCGGCCATAATCTTGGTGGCGATGAGCTCGTCAAAGGTCACGATCGTGAGGACGACGGGGATGTCGATGCTCGAGGAAATCTGATGCACGTCCTCGATGCTCGTGGGCGAGTTGACGACGACGCCGTAAGCACCCTGCATCTCGGACTGGACGGCCATCGCCTTCGAACGCGCACCCGCCGTGGTCGTGCCGGCGACGCCCGTGAAAACCGGACGGCCCGAAGCCGTCACGAGCCCCTGCGTGATGATGGGCTGGCAGGTGAAGGGATACACGGCGAACACGGCGTCTGCATCGCAGTTGCAGATGATGGCCAGGTCCGTCGAGAAGACGAGGGACTTGACGCGGCGCCCGAAGAACGAGATGCCCGGACAAGCGTCGATCTGGCGAGGGACATGCAACGCCGCGGGGGCATGACGATACGTACCGTCGATGGCCTTCGGGTCACAGCGCGTGACGATGGTATCGAGGTGCATGACGTCCGCGGGCGTGGAGGGAGAGTTTCCTCCGTCGCGAGAGCGCATGCCCTTGAGGGCGCGAATCTTATGAAGTGGCGATTTGCTCTTCATCGTCAGTCCTAACTCGAGGTGCCCTGCGGGCCCCGTCTCCAAAGGGGAGACAATGATAGCAATTTGCCTCGTTCCCGCGATGCTCGTCGCCGAAATTTAAGGAGATTCTAAGCGGGACAGGAAAATGAGACAGTTACTCAGAGACGCTGTCTCACCGGAATCCATGAGGAAACGTCGATTTTCCTGAACTTGCCGGTAGAAATGTTTTCAACAAAGCAATGCAATCAAAAAGACGTCCTACGCTACGCAACCCAGCAGCCAATCAAGAGCGTAGACTTGGCTGATGCCCTGGTGCGATACCTCGTCGGTATCGTCCATAGTTATAAGGTATTTCGGATAATCGTCTTGGACTGAGCGAAGCGCCTGCAGCTCGCGCTTCAACGTTGCAGATGAGGATACCGTCTCCGCCACTTGGTAGTAGGCATATCCCTCGGCGCTCTCGACTACGAAATCGACTTCCGCATTGCCGACCTTGCCGATATACACGTTTTTGTAGCGGCGCTTGAGCTCGAGAAAGATCACATTCTCAAGGATTCTGCCCGTATCTCGTATGCGGCCGGAAAGCACCATACGTCGCATGCCCATATCGACGCCGTAATATTTCTCCTGCAATTTCAGGAGGCGCTTTCCTCGGAGGTCAAAGCGCTTTGCCGGATAAAAGATATAGCTGTCGACAAGTCCCGAAATGTATTCAGACACAGTGTTCGGCGAGATTCTGATTCCCTGCGAAGTGATGAAATCGCTTATGGCCTTGGCAGAAGTAAGGTTTCCCACGTTGTCGAACAAATAGGTGGCAAGAGCATCGAGGCCTTGCGTATTGGCGATGTTCAGGCGCTGCGCCACGTCCTTGAAAAGCACGGTGCTCAAGATACCCTCAAGGTAATCGTACAGGCTCAAAGAACCATCTGTCTGCGTGAACGCACCCGGCATCCCTCCCGTGGAGATGTATCGATCGTAGAGCCTTTGCCGAGACGTGCTTGCATCCGATGCACCACAGAACTCCTTGAACGAAAGAGGGAGCATCGACACTTCCACATAGCGCCCAGAAAGCAGGGTGGCCAGCGTACCCCGAAGCATGAGAGCGTTCGAGCCCGTGATATACAGGTCAAGATTGTCGCGCGTATAAAGGCTGTCGACCGCGCGCTGAAACTCGGGGACGTTTTGCACCTCGTCTATGAACACATAGTTCATTTTCCCCGGTTTTGCACGAGCAAGCACCTCATCGTGCAGCTTGTGATAGTTGAGAAGATGCTCGTATTCCAACTGCTCGAGATTGATGACGATGATTTGATCCGAATCCACTCCCTCGGCCTGAAGGTGCTCCGCATAGAGCTGGAGCAGCGTTGATTTGCCGCAGCGTCTCACACCCGTGACGACCTTGATAAGGTCGCGGTCGCGCCATCTATCGAGCTGTTCGATGTAGTCAGGCCGTGGAATCATGATTCTCCTAAACTTCTCATTTGATTGAGAAGTTTAGCAAATGTTCAAAAAGTTCTCAATCATTTGCGAAGTTTTGCGATTTTTCGAAAAGTTCTCATTTGATTGAGAAGTACCGTGACTCTCCCCTACACTGCCGGGTTCGTAAGCCGCAGGATGTTGCGGCCAAACTCGTAGCCGTAGGGCGGCTCAGCCACCCAATCGGCCCTGAAGTCGCGCGTCGTGGTCGAGACGCTTTCCCCGCGATTTACCGTCAGGTACTCGTCGCTCCATATGTCGCGGTCGAAGGCGAGCAGGCCGCCGTCCTCGCTCTCGACGATCACGGCCTGCGCCCACTTGAAGTCGATGAGGCGACGCGATCCCTTGGAAAGCAGCGCCGTGTCCACCACTACGAGCACGTCGGCCACCTGGAATCCGCACTCCACACGCGTCACGTGCTTGCCCGGCGGCGTCCACAGCTCCCCCTTCGCGGGCTCGGCACGCAAAATCGCGACTTCCTCCTCGACGAAATCCGGCCCCAGCGCCAGCGTCTCATGCTCGTTCACGAGGTCGACCGCGAAGCCGTCGAAGACGAGCCGCACGGTCTTGTATATATGGTCGCTCTCACCATCGAGGCAGTAGCCCTCGTAGGCGACGAGTTCGCGGCCGATGCACGAGCGCAAGAGCGCCAGCGCCGCATCGTCGAACTGCCTGCCGATTTCTATCAGGCTCATGACAAACCCGCCTTTCGCCTCGCACTCGTAGTATATTGACGCACTAAGCATACTGCATCGACCACCATATAGGAGGGTGTTCATGGAACGCAAGAACGCATGGAAGAGCTATAGCGACAAGGACCTCGACAAACTCGAAAAACTCAGCGCCGACTACATCGAGTTCATCTCGGAGAACAAGACCGAGCGCGAGTGCGTGAACGCCTCGATCGCCATGGCGGAAAAGGCCGGGTACAAGTCGCTTGCCAAGGCCATCAAGAAGCAGCGCAAGCTCAAGGCCGGCGACAAGGTCTACGCCCAGACCCACGGCAAGGCCCTCATCCTGGCGGTGCTCGGCACCGACCCGCTCGAGGACGGCTTCAACATCCTGGGCGCCCACATCGATTCGCCGCGCCTCGATGCCAAGCAAAACCCGCTCTACGAGAACACCGACATAGCCCTGCTCGACACGCATTATTACGGCGGTATCAAGAAGTACCAGTGGGTCACGCTCCCGCTCGCCATCCACGGCGTCATCGCCCTCAAGGCGGGCAAGTCCATCGAAGTTCGCGTGGGCGAGGATCCGTCCGATCCCGTGTTCTGCATCTCGGACCTGCTTCCCCATCTGGGTCAGAAGCAGATGGAGAAGAACGCCAAGGAGGTCATCGACGCCGAGGACCTCGACGTGATCGTGGGCAGCAGGCCGCTCCTGTTCAAGAAGGACAAGCTCAACGACGATTCGCCCGCATGGGAGAAGGTCGCCGAGAAGGAGCCGGTCAAAGCTTCCGTGCTCAAGTACCTCGCCGAGTACTACGGCATCGAGGAAGAGGACTTCCTCTCCGCCGAGCTCGAGATCGTGCCGGCTGGTCGCGCGCGCGAGATGGGCTTCGACCGCTCCATGGTGATCGGCTATGGCCAGGACGACCGCGTCTGCGCCTACACATCGCTCGTCGCCCAGCTCGCCATCGAGAATCCCAAGCGCACCGCTGTCACCGTGCTGGTCGACAAGGAGGAGATTGGTTCCGTGGGCGCCACGGGCATGGAGTCGCTGTTCTTCGAGAACACCATCGCCGAGATCATGGAGCTCGCCGGAGAGGGCGGGCAGCTCAAGCTGCGTCGCGCGCTCGGTGCGTGCAAGATGCTGTCCTCCGACGTCTCCGCCGCGCTCGACCCTTGCTATGCGAGCGTCTTCGAGCCCAAGAACGCCGCCTACATGGGCCGCGGCCTCGTCTTCAACAAGTACACGGGAGCGCGCGGCAAGAGCGGCAGCAACGACACGTCCGCCGAGTTCGTCGCCGAGGTGCGCAAGGTCATGGATGATGCCGGCGTTGCGTTCCAGACCGCCGAGCTCGGTCGCGTCGACATCGGTGGCGGCGGCACGATCGCCTACATCCCGGCCAAGTACGACATGGACGTCATCGACAGTGGCGTGGCCGTGCTCTCGATGCACGCTCCCTGGGAGATCACGAGCAAGGCCGACATCTACGAGGCCCGCAAGGGCTACGAGGCGTTCCTCAAGAACGCGTAGGTGACCGACACTCTAATGAGACAGTTGCTCTGAACAACTGTCTCATTAGACATCCAGGAGTGCGGCCATCAGCTCCTTGTCCTCATGATCGACCGTGAAGAGGAACTCCTTGGCCGTAACGCTCTTCACCTTGCTGCCCACAAAGGCGTCCTCATCACGTGTGATGATGAAATCAGCCCCATTCAGCTCTGCGCACGCACGGACGAGCCCGTCTTCGAAGTCGGGTTCGTTGCTCCGCAGGGAACGGCCGCATTCCTCTGCGGAAACGGGAGCAACCGCCACGAGACCCAGAAGGTTCTCGAGCGCCTCGCGCGCAATCGCCTCGCTGTAAGCCCGACACAAGATGTAGTAGGCGTCGTTGAAGGAAGTCGCTGCCGCAAATCCGTAATCTCCACTACCGTTGCACCACTTCAACAACGCCAGCGCCTCGTCATGCTGGGGACGATTGGGAATAACACTATCCAGGAGAATATTGGTGTCGAGCAAGATCCTATACATCGCGCTCACCCAGAAGGTCTTTCATCTGCGCATCTGACATGCCTGCAAACGCCTCGGATGCTGGCGGAAGCGTCTCCACGAACTCGACGAAGCGAGAGAACTGGGCGCTTGGGGCCGGCTTGCTGGCAGGCGCGGTCAGAGCCTCGGGCAACTCCCCCGTCTGGGCGATCGAGAACCACGTGGCCTTGATCACATCGGCCACTGTAAGGCCCGATGCGCGTATGACGCGATCTGCGCGCTCCTTTATGGCTTGGTCAATTCGGCCCGAGACAACAGCAGTTTGCATAACGCCCTCCATCTTGATGTATACAGTATACACCGACAAGGAGGAGCTATTCCAACGAGGCGTCATCAAAAACGCATAGGAGTTATTGTTTGAACCTGTAGTCGCTAGGCGCGGGGTCGCGCCTAGCGACTCACCTTACTCCGTGAAGTACCCCACGCCGCCTTCAATGAGCGGCTGGTAGCTCAGGTCCGGGATGTTCTGGTACACGCCCGCGCTCCAACGCTCGGTGTGCCCCATCTTGCCGAGCACGCGCCCGTCCGGACTCGTGATGCCCTCGATGGCGAGCACCGAGCCATTGGGGTTCACGTCGAGGTCCATGCTCGGCATGCCATCCAGACCCACGTACTGCGTCGCGATCTGCCCGCTCTCGATAAGCTGCTCGAGCGTGTCATCGTTGGCGACAAAGCGTCCCTCGCCATGGCTGATGGCGACGGTATGGATGTCGCCCACCTCACAGCGCGAGAGCCACGGCGACAGGTTGGACGCCACGCGCGTGCGCACGATGCGGCTCTGGTGCCTGCCAATCGTGTTGAAGGTGAGCGTCGGACAGCCTGCATCGGTCGTGACGATATCGCCATAGGGCACCAATCCGAGCTTGACGAGCGCCTGGAAACCGTTGCAAATACCCAGCATGAGGCCATCACGATCGTTGAGCAGACGGCGCACCGCCTCCGTCACGTTGGGGTTGCGGAAGAACGCCGTGATGAACTTGGCGCTGCCATCGGGCTCGTCGCCACCGGAAAAGCCGCCGGGAATCATGATGATCTGGCTGTTGTCGATTTTCTCGACAAAGGCACGCGTACTCTCTGCAACCGCATCCGGCGTCAGGTTGTTGATGATGAAGGTCTCGGGCAGGGCGCCGGCGCGCTCGAAGGCGAGCGCCGTGTCGTACTCGCAATTGTTGCCTGGAAAGACCGGAATGATGACGCGCGGCTTGGCAAGATTGCCGCAATACGTGAGCGGCACATGGCTCGCATCGCTGATCATGTCGACCCCGCCGCCATCCTCACGATACGGGAAGACGTCCTCGAGCTCGCTCTCCCATGCCTCCTGCAGCACGGCAAGACGCACGGTCTGCCCACCGGCAATGATCGCGTATTCCTCGATGGTCTCGCCCAGGTCAACCACGTGCATGTTCTCGGTCGACTCGACCGGTGCGACACCGGGCGCCAGCTCGACAAGGAAGGAGCCGTACGCGTTGACAAAGAGCGTGTCGAGATCGACTTCGTCATTGATGCGCAGGCCGATGCCATTGCCGAGGCACATCTTAAAGATCAGCTCCGCATCGCACCCAAAGCCCGGCGTGCCCACAGCGAGCACCTGACCGTCCTTGATGAGGCGCTCGACCGTGTCGAGGCACTCGAGCAGACCGGCCTTCTCGGGCATGAGCCCGTCGGCTTCGTAGAAGGGATGGATACATAGCACCTCATGGCCCACACCCTTGAACTCGGGACTCATGGCGTTATCGACATGCCCGCACGCCGTCGCGAAGCTCACGAGCGTCGGCGGAACATCCAGATCCTCGAAGCTACCCGACATGGAGTCCTTGCCGCCGATGGAACCCACGCCAAGGTCGATCTGCGCCATGAGGGCACCGAGCAACGACGCGGCGGGCTTGCCCCAGCGCTCGGGAACATCACGCAAGGAGCCAAAGTACTCCTGGAAAGTCAGATAGGTATCCTCGCGCGCAAAGCCCGCGGCCACGAGCTTGGCCACGCTCTCGACAACCGCAAGGTACGCGCCCTTGAACTGATTGGCCGATGATAGGTACGGATTGAAGCCCCAGGACATGCCACTCGTCGTGGTGGTTTCGCCCTCGACGGGGAGCTTGGCGATCATCGCCATGGGGGTGGTGAGCTGCCGTGCGCCGCCAAAGGGCATGAGCACCGTATTGGCGCCGATGGTGGAATCGAACATCTCGACGAGGCCCTTGTTCGAGGCGACGTTGAGGTCGGTGACGACGCTCTTCATGCGCTCGGCGAAAGTCGAGCCCTCCCACCGCGGCGCATAGTCCTCGCCAGCGGCGATATGCACGTTCATCTGCTTGGAGGCACCATTCGAGTTGAGGAACTCGCGGCTTACGTCGACAATCGTGTCCCCGCGCCATGTCATGCGCACGCGCGGCTCCTCGGTGACGGTCGCGATGACGACGGCCTCGACGTTCTCCTCGTTCGCATACGAGAGGAACTCCTCGACATCTTCCGCCGCTACGGCACAGGCCATACGCTCCTGGCTCTCCGAAATGGCGAGTTCGGTGCCGTCCAGGCCGTCGTACTTCTTGGGAACGCAATCGAGGTCGATGAGCAGGCCATCGGCGATCTCTCCCGTGGCGACGCTCACGCCACCTGCACCAAAGTCGTTGCAACGCTTGATGAGCCGACAGGCGTCCTTGCGACGGAAGAGGCGCTGCAACTTGCGCTCGACCGGCGCGTTGCCCTTCTGCACCTCGGCGCCGCAGGTCTCGATGCTCGAAACGTTGTGGGCCTTGGAGGATCCGGTCGCGCCGCCGATACCGTCACGGCCCGTGCGGCCGCCGAGCAGGATGATCTTGTCACCCGCGACTGGCGTCTCACGCCGCACGTGATCGGCGGGGGTGGCACCCACCACGGCGCCAATCTCCATGCGCTTGGCCGCGTAACCCGGATGGTACAGCTCGTTGACCTGACCCGTGGCAAGGCCGATCTGGTTACCATAGCTCGAATAGCCATGCGCCGCCGTCGTCACGATCTTGCGCTGCGGCAGCTTGCCAGCAAGTGTCTCGGCGATGGGCGTATGCGGGTCTGCGGCACCCGTCACACGCATGGCCTGGTACACGTAGGAGCGACCGGACAGCGGATCGCGGATGCAACCGCCAATGCACGTTGCCGCGCCACCGAAGGGCTCGACCTCGGTGGGATGGTTGTGCGTCTCGTTCTTGAAGAGGAACAGCCAGTCCTCATCCTCGCCGTTGACGTCAACCTTGACCTTGACGGTGCAGGCGTTGATCTCCTCGCTTTCGTCGAGGCCCGTGAGGATACCCTTGCTCTTGAGGTACTTCGCGCCGATGGTGCCCATGTCCATGAGGCAAATGGGTTTCTCGTCACGTCCAAGCTCGTGGCGCATGTCCAGATACGCGTCGAAGGCGGCCCGGACGATCTCGTCATCGATCTCGATGTCGGTGAGCTCGGTGCCGAAGGTGGTGTGACGGCAGTGGTCGGACCAGTAGGTGTCGACCATCTTCACTTCCGTGATGGTCGGGTCACGATGCTCGACGTTGGCGAAGTAGTCCTGGAAGACCTTGATGTCCGCCAGATCCATTGCCAAGCCACGCTCGCGAATGAAGATTTCCAGGACCTCGTCATCGTAATCGATAAAGTGCTCGATGACCTCAACGTCGGCCGGTTCGGGATACTCCGTCTTGAGCGTCTCGACCTCATCGAGCGAGGCCTCGCGCGCCTCGACGGGGTTGATGACATAGTGCTTAATGGCAGCGATGTCATCATCGCTCAAATTGCCCTCGAGCAGGTACAGCGTCGCGCTACGCACTTCGGGGCGCTCGCCACACGAGACGAACTGAATGCACTCGCTCGCCGAATCTGCCCGTTGGTCAAACTGACCGGGCAGGTACTCGACGGCAAAGAGCACGGAGTCATCGGTGAGGGTGGGCAGGCGGCGATGCGCCATATCGACCTGGGGCTCGCTAAAAACAGTGGGAACGCATTGCTCGAAGAGCTCGTCATCAATACCCTCGACATCGTAGCGGCGGATCGTGCGCAAACTCTCGAGCCCCTCGATTCCAAGCAGCGTGCGAAGTTCCGCCTCCAGCTGCTTTGACTCGACATCGAACTCGGGTTTCTTTTCGACATAGACGCGAGAAACCATTCCCAGGCCTCCAATTATCTCGTGGCTTATTTGCCACGAGATATCTTACATGAATGGAGCATGTGGTATCGTTTGCACAACGTCTCGACAATGCCAAAGGAGCCATCATGAAGCGCTCGTTCATACTCGTTATCTCTTGCGTTTGCGCACTCGCACTCGCCCTGTTCGCCCTGACCGCCTGCGGTGGCGGCTCATCGGACTCCTCGCAAAGCTCGGCTTCGAGCTCTGCGGCGTCTTCGGATGCAAGCGGCACGGAGGGCTCCGATGAGGGCAATCCCGAGGATGCGACGGCTTCGAGCATGTCTTCCGACGAGGTTCGCAGCGTCTTCGAGCAGGCTGTCACCGGCATGAGCGAGTACTACAAGGGCACGACGCCCGTGGGCGAGCAGCTCTACTACGCTGGTGGTGCCGATGGCGAGAACGCCATTCTCGTCTTGGTCGTCCCCGAGTCCAGCGCATCGGCGGTCTTCATCGGACCGGCTACGGTTGGTGATGACAACAAGCTCACGGTCCAGGACGAGACGACGGGCAGCTCCATCTCCTTTGCCGTCATCGATAACGGCGACGGCACGTATTCGTTCAGCATGGGCGAGCAGTACGGCGCCGCCGTGATGAGCAGGTGCAGCTCGGCCGAGGTCGTCGACGCGCTCACCGAGGTCGTCATGGCGACAAGCGCCGCCCAGGCAGGAGCCCAGGACACCGCCCAAGACCAGGACCAGACCCAGCCGCAAGAGTAGAAGTGACCCCAAACGAAGCTAACACATGAGTCAAACTTCTAATCGAACACGTCGAAGCGCTTCGGGACGCTCACGCTCCTCGAGCCGCTCGCGCTCAACCCGTCCTCCCATCACGGGTAAGCGCAGCTCGGTCAAAGCTGCTGCCCAGCGCCAGGTCAACCTCAGGGGCGCTGTCAACAGCCGCAACCTCAAGCGCGTGAAGACACCCCGCAAGGCATCGCGCATGGTGCTTGTCATCGTGCTCTGCATCGTCATTGCCATCGCCGGCGCCGCCGCGCTCTTCTCCCAGACCGACACGGCAAAATACGCCGCATGCGAGCAATATCGCCCCGTCGTTCAGCAGGCATGCAAAGACTGCAACCTTGACACGGAATGGGTCGATTGCTTGCTTGCGGCCATGGTCGTCGAGTCGGGTGGTGACAAGAACGTCAAAAGCGTGCTCAACGTTGGTGGCGATATCATGCAGGCCGCAGAGGGCGCGTACGGCTGGATCGTCATGAACGGATGGCCCGAGCGCGGCATCTCCGCCGAATCAACCGAAGCGTCCATCTACGCCGGCGTCATGGAGTTCAAACAGAACCTCCAGCTCTGGGAGGGCTATCTCGGCACCATCACGCCCAATGACGCGACCGAGATTCAGCTCGTCATCCAGGGATACAACTTCGGTGCCGATGGCTGGTTCAAGTGGTGCAAGGAGCGTGACGTCAGAGCGTACACCGTGGAGCTCGCCCGCGAGTACTCCGAAACGAAGATGCCCGCAGACGCAAAGGGCACTCCCACGCATGCCCAGAAGTGGCTCACGGCCTACGACGCCATCCACGCCGGCCACTAAGCTCCGGTCGGGATGACAAAAAACGGCGCAGGCCCGATTCTGGGTCTGCGCCGTCGATTCCGGACGAAGCGTCGTTGCTACTTCATGCCGTACCAGCCAACGCCCTCGTATCTCCAGCCTATGCTCACGAGATAGTCACGTTCGGCTTCGCTCGTGGTGTAGTTGTGCGATCCGGAATTGTTGAAGGGTGCGCTCGGATCGACGTTGGGATTGAACTCGCGGTGCAGGGGCACCCCTTGGGCATCGTCGGAATACCAGCCGACGCCCTCGTCATCCCAACCCACCGAAACCAGATAGTCGCGCTCGACGGTCGAGGTCGTGTAGTGGTGGTCGGTGCCCGAATACAGGCGATACACGGGCGTCGTCGACTCGTCTGGCGCAATCCAGCCAACGCCCTCGTCATTCCAACCGGCTGCGACGGTCGCATCACGCTCGGCCGTGCTCGCCGTGTAGAAATGCTCGCCGGAATTCGGATTGTACAGGCGGTACATGGCCGTCTGCTCGGGATCGTAGGTGCCCTCGGTACCAGCCTTGCGGGCGTTCCTGAAGTCCGTCATCGCCTTCTCGAGGTTGAAGAGCGCCTTGTCGATGTTGAGCTGCGTGGGCTTGTCGGAGGCAATCAGATCCTCGGCCTGCTTCGTCCTCGTCTCCAGCTCGGTGAAGATGTCGGTCGGTACCCAGTACTTGGACGGATGCACGTCAGAGCCGTCCTTGCTGGCGATGGCGCTGTCCATCAGGTCCTTGGCCCACTTTGCGTTGCTCTCGAGCTTCTTGAGATCCTCGTCAGCCGCGGGATCCTCGTAGGCATAGGCCTTGATGGGGAAGTTGTCTATCTGGGTGCCGGCAAGCGCATCGATGTCCCGTGCGTCCTTGGAGAAGTCCCTCCATGCAAGGTCGGCGCCGGGGTCTTCGTCAGGAGCGGCAAAGAGGAAGCTCTCGCCCTCGTTTACCACACTCTTCGAGTAGAAGGCGGGCGACATGCTCTTGATCTGCTCCACGGTTTGCTCTTCTGCGAGCTGCTTTATCTCCTCCACTTTGGTGGGATCCTCGACATAGGCGGTAGCCGCGGCCTTTGCCTCATCCTCGGTCTTGCCATCCTTCAACGCATTCTCATACTCGCGTTCCCAGAGCTCGTTACTCAGGGTTTCGACCACATTGGCAAAGATGGCGTCGTGGTGTTTCTCGTAGTTCTGGTCGTAGAGTTTCTCCCACGTCTTCTTGTCAAACCCGGCGTCGAAGCTTACGTAGTAGTGGCCATTATCCAGGCACTTCTGGGTCAGCACCACGGAGAAGAGCTCGCCTTCGGGCAGGGAGAAGGCCTGATCGCCCAAGTCGATGGTGTGGAATCCGCCAAAATCGTACGTTGCCTCGACGGTCGCGAGCTTCTCGCCCTGAACCGGGGTCGTCGCGTCCTTGTCGAGATGGTAGACCTCGAAGGTTGCCTCGGTGTTCGGACGCGTCGTCTCGCAGGTCAGCTTGCGCACTGTCTGACCGCCGGCAGAGGTAAAGACGTTTGCCTCTTGTATCTGACGCGTATCGGACTGTGCCGCCGTGCTCTGTGACGGCATGTAGTCGTACTGGTAGATCGAATAGAACTCGCGCTCGTCGACCATGGACTCGACGTCAAAGTCAAACGTCTCGGGCTTGGAGATGGTCTTGTCGTAATACGAGAGATAGAAGTAACCGCTTCCGTCTATTCCCCAGCCACCGGGGATCTCATTGGGGAACCCGCCATCCTTGGAGCCCCAGCTGTTCTTGACGATCCAGGCACCGTCCCCTGGAGGCTGGTGGCCGGGATCGACCTCGCCCGTCGCGGGATCGGGGTTGCCGAAGTTCTCCTTCGAGTAGCTATCGTCCCAGCCCACGATGGTCACAGCATGGGTGATGGGAACCTTGTCGTAGGTGTAGTGCGCCCAGGTCTGCGGGTTCATGTACCCCGTGCTGGTGATCTGGTCAGGGCGGGACTGATCGGCCATGAAGGCGATGGCAACGCCACGGCCGGCTTGCAACTGCTCCTTGATCGCGGTGTTTGCCGCGGCCAGGACCTCCTGGCCGCCCTCGATAAAGGTGCCGTCCGACTCGTAGCAATCACCCGGGGAGGGGAGCTGGGTAGACTCCTGCAGCTCGACGCCCTGGTAGAAGCGCTTGCTCTCGTCCACCGACCAGTCGTCATCGGCACTGTAATAGATGCCATCGGCATCGGGATCTACCTTGCCCTCCTTGCCCCGGTAGGGCACGTCCTCTTCGGGGACGGGGCCGATGCCGGAGGAGAACAGGGAGGTGCCGTAAATCATCATGCCGCCCGATGCGAAGGGAGCGTTCACGCCCTCCCTGGTGCTTATCATGCCCTCGCCGCCCTGGTTCGAGTCATCGTCCTCGGGCAGTGGCTGATAGGTGAACCAGGTAAGGTGACGCTCAGAGAGGTCCGGCGTGATGATGTCGATGCCCTCGTCCTTGGCCTCGGAGAGGATGCTCGTCTCGGATGCCGCGGCTACGGCAAACGCCCAGCACGCGCTCCAGGGATTCTGGAGCTTGACGGGAGAAACCGCTCCCTCATCGCGCAAGTCAAACTTCGCCGGCAGGTCCGCCGTCGCCCGCAGGCTATCGGCAGAGGCCAAGGTCGTCCAGGCGAAGGGATCCGATGCGTTGGAATCGGCAACGGATTGCGCGATGGTGCTCGTGGAGTTCGCGCCCGGAGCGGCAAATGCGGCCGCCGGAACCCCGACCAGGCTAGCGGCCAGAGCGGCTGATAGAGTGACCCGTCCGAGCCAGGCACCGCGTTTCTTCATGCTTCTCGTAATTCCCACGGCAACACTTCCCTTCCATAGAAAGACACCGTCACGTGGAGGAACTTCCTCCATACATTCATGACATCATGATACCAAGGGGTCCGCCGCTCCCCCGACAACGGCCCAGTATCAAGATGATGAGAGGGGCGGTAAGGCTCCACGGGAGACCGTCCCCTAAAAGGCGGAAAGCTCACCTATCGTCCGCACGCAGACGACAGATGAGCTTCCTATAGCAGATGCCCCAGAGACATCCGAACCAAACGTTGCAGCGTCTTGATCTAGCTGTAACGACGGCCGTAGGCTACGACGCCGGAGCTTCTCCTGTTAAAGATCCAGTGCCGACGGATATAGATTGCGTTTTCTTCACGATTGAACAGCCTGGAAATCCACATTTAAACCACCCTTGTACTGCTATCCGTTCCCGCCTTGTATTTCCCGATGAAGCCGATTCCCTAGCACGCCTCTTCCCGCTTGTCCTCGTCCTCCGACTGCGTGTCGGGAACGACGAGGTCAAACGGAATACGGTTTTGGGCAACAAGTTGCTTCGTTGCCATGACGACGTAGGTGTTGAAGTTCAGTCCAAGCGCATCGAGCTTTGCGCTGGCTTCCTTCTTCAGATCGTCGTCCATGCGTATGGTCGTCGACTTCATCATTGTTCTTGCCTTTGGCTACGTTTATGTAATATGTATATCTATTAGTAGTGCATTAGGCGTGCATAGTATATCTCATATATTTCTATTTGACATAAATTTTTAGGCAGAAAATCCAGAAAAAAGAACGGCCGGCCCCTCAACGGGGTCGGCCGAGCATTCTGCGGTATGTCTGATGTATGTCTTTTTAGTCTTTCTGCCTAATTACCTTCGAACGCATCCAAATCCCATTGGAGCCACGCATGCGCAAGCTCCACGATGGCGCGATAGAAACCCGATCCGTCCTGCTCGGCTTGCTCGTTATCGAGCATGCGCTGCAAAAGGGCAAGAGGATGCTCTTCGAAGAAGGCCGCCAGCGTCTTGAGTTGCTCGTCGCTTGGCTGCTGAAGGTAGTCGAGCGGCACAAGCATAAAGAGCTCGTTGGCGATGTGGTCATCTGGCAAGAAGCGCTGGATGCTCGTCTCGACGCCCAGCCCATGGGCCACGTCATAGACGGCGCTCCCATCGAGCCCGTACGCGCTCTCGAGCGGGGGCATGGGCGCGTCTGGCAGTAGGAAGGCCTGGGCATACTCGGCATCCATCGCCATCTTGCGGTGATCCTCGGGAATGTCAGCCAGCTTGGCAACCGCCGCCTCGACATGATCGAGAGCGTCGTGGGTGCGCTCGTTTTCGAGACTCTCCCGCAGGCCAGCCCAAAACGCCGGATCACTCACGTTGTAGAGCAGGGTCTCGTCGAGCGGATACCCGAGAATGTTACCGAGAAACTGGTACACGGGCATGCTGCCCTGCCCGTCGTGGTCATGATCGTGATCGTGCATGCCATCTCCTTTCAAACCAGACAATAATCGCCGGGGCAGTTTTGTCTGGTTTCGCAGGTCAAAGTGTCTTCCGCGAGTATAATGGCTGGCACCACCGAATGACGGGACAGCGAATGATTGACACCGAACTGATAGTGGACCTCAAAGTGACCGTTCCCTTGCGTGTCACCGACTTTGATCGCTACGGGCGTCTCAAGCCCTCGGCCGTCCTGGCGCTCTTCCAGGAAGCGGCGACCGTGCAGGCAAACGTCATGGATATCGGCCATGACGCCATGGAGCGTCGCGGCGTATTCTGGGCGGTCATTCGTGCCTATTACGAAGTCATTCGTCAGCCGGAACTCTACACGAGCGTGCAAATTCGCACCTGGCCCCACTCGCCCTCGCGATTCTCGTTCCAGCGCGATTACATCATGAGTTCGCTCGATGGCGAGGTGCTCGTACGAGGTACTTCCGAGTGGGTGCTCATGAGCCCGGAAACGCGCCAGTTCGTGAGCCTCGCCGGGGTGTACGAGCCACCCGAGAACCTGATCGAAGAGCGTAACTTCGAGAAGAAGCAGCGCAAGATCCGTGACTTCGACACGAGTGATGCCGTGCCGTACGTGGTCGTTCCGCCCTATACGGCAGCCGACATCAATGGCCATGTCAACAACAGCGTCTACGCCGACTATCCCTTTGACGCCATCAACCCGAGTTCAGAACACAGCGTCAAGAGCTTCCAGATCGACTTCAGGCACGAAGCGCGCACGGGCGATCCGCTCGCTATCTACACCAAGCGCGATGATGGCATGATCTTCACCAAGGGCGTCGATGCGAAGGGCGAGATCGTCTTTGCCGCACGGACGGAATTCTAGGCCCCGGCCTGCGTCAGCTCGTCCATCGCGCGGTTGGCCAGCTCGTCGGCCCTGATGTTGCCCGCGTTATCCGCATGACCCTTGACCTTGTGAAAGCGTATATCGGCAAAGCGATCGCGCTCCTCGTCAAGCGCAATCCACAGCTCCTTGTTCGCAACGGGTTGCTTTTTTGAGTTGACCCACCCCTTGCGTCTCCATTCCTCGATCCACGAGGTGATGCCGCCGAGCACATAGGCGCTGTCGAGGTACACGTCAGTCGGAACCGTCTTGTTCTTGATAGCGCGCAGACCCTCGATGGCGGCCGTCAGCTCCATCTTGTTATTGGTGGTGTCGCGCTCGCCTCCGTAGAGCTCCTTCTCGTGCTCTCCCCAGACGAGGTAGACGCCCCAGCCGCCCACATTGCTATCGCTCTGATTGCCACGGCAACCGCCATCGCAGTAGATTTCCAGTCTTGTCATGGCCGCCTACTGACGGTAGTAGGTCAGGAAGTCTTCGATTGCGTCCATCGCCTCGCCGAGCGTGCGACGGCGTGGCAGGTAGACAATGCGGAAGTGGTCGGTGTCAGTGCAGTTGAAGCCGCTTCCCTGGACGATGAGCACCTTCTTGTCCTTGAGCAAGTCAAGCGCGAATCGCTCGTCATCGGTGATGTTGAAGCGTTTCTTGTCGAGCTTGGGGAAGATGTAGAACGCGGCCTTGGGCTTCACGACGCTCACGCCGGGCATCTCGCACAGGCGCTCGTAGACGAAGTTGCGCTGCTCGTATATGCGGCCACCGGGGACCACGTAGTTGCGCACGCTCTGATGCCCCCACAGCGCCGTCTGCACGATGGACTGCGCCGGCACATTGGAGCACAGGCGCATGTTCGTGAGCATGTTGAGGCCCTCGATGTAATCCCGGGCAATGCGCTTGTTGCCGGAAAGTGCCATCCATCCGATGCGATAGCCCGCGATCATATGCGACTTCGAGAGGCCCGAGAAGGTGACGCAGAACAAATCCGGGGCAAGCGACGCGATGGAGACATGCTCCCCCTCGCCCTCCATGACGAGGCGGTCGTAAATCTCGTCCGAGAAAATCATGAGCTGGTGCTCACGGGCGATGTCGACAATTTCCTGCAGTACCTCGCGCGGATACAGCGCACCCGTGGGATTGTTGGGATTGATGATGACAATGGCCTTGGTGCGCGGCGTGATCTTGGAGCGGATGTCATCAAGATCGGGATACCACTCCGCCTCCTCATCGCAGACGTAATGCACGGGATGACCTCCCGCGAGCGTGGCACAGGCCGTCCACAGCGGGTAATCGGGCATGGGCAGAAGAATCTCGTCGCCATCGTCGAGCAGGGCCGACATGCAGATGTTGATGAGCTCGGAGACGCCATTGCCCGTATAGATGTCCTCCATCTGCACGTTGGGCAGCCCTTTGAGCTGGTAGTACTGCATGATGGCCTTACGGGCAGACCATAGGCCCTTCGAATCCGAATATCCCTCGCAATCCGCAAGCTGCAGCGACATGTCGTGCACGACCTCATCGACCGCGCGAAAGCCGAAGGGCGCCGGATTGCCGATGTTGAGCTTGAGCACATGCATGCCCGCCTGCTCCATGCGGTTTGCCTCATCGAGTACCGGGCCACGTACGTCGTAGAGGACGTTATCGAGCTTCGTGGACTTCTTGAACTGACGCAAGGGTGCCGGTTCTTCCTCGATTGTCCGTCCATCCACGTGCGGATGCTGCGGCTCCTCGCTTGTCTGCTGGCCCGGATTGAGCCAGTCCGCTGCGACATCGAGTGCCTGGGCAAGGAAGTTCAACGTTGATTTGCGCGGCATGGTCTTGCCACTCACGTATTGGCTCAGTTGGCTCTTACCCAGCTTGACGCCCTGGATTTCGGCCTGTCGCAGCAAGTCGACCTGCTTGAGGCCGCTCGCCTTCATCGCTTCTCTGAGTCGTTCGGCAAAAACAGATGAGTTCATTTTCTGCTCCATAAGTTCAATTTACTGGTCACGAAGTTCATTTTTAGCAGAATAGCATAACGAGCCAGCCAAGAGGTTCAATTTCGAAAATGGGACAAATGGACAGGACATTTGTCCCACATTTCCCCCATCCGTGTGGGCGGGCTGCTTCGCTCCGACGGTCGCTTCCCGACAGCCCGCTTCGCGGTCTTTACGGCGCGCTCCCTTGGACCTCCGCTTCACAGCCCGCCCACACGGATTCCTATATTCAGAAAAGCGAACGCTTGTTCGTGTCTCAGTCATCCCCTATACTTTCGTGCCATGGAAGAGAACGGCAAAAAGCAACGGTCGTACGTCGCAATCGACCTCAAGTCCTTCTACGCGTCGGTCGAGTGCGCCGAGCGTGGTCTTGATGCGCTCACGACCAACCTCGTCGTGGCAGACAAGCGTCGCACCGAGAAGACCATATGCCTTGCCGTCTCTCCTTCTCTCAAGGCACACGGCATCTCGGGCAGGGCACGCCTCTTCGAGGTCATCCAGGCCGTCAAGAAAATCAACGCCCAGCGCAGGGCGCAGGCACCGGGCCGCAAGCTCGTAGGCTCCTCGAGCAATGCCGTCGAGCTATCCCAACATCCCGAGCTCGCCCTCGACTATGTCATCGCCCCGCCACGCATGGCCCTCTACCTGCAACGCAGCGCGGAGATTTACGAGATATACCTGCGCCATGTCGCCCCCGAGGACATTCACGTCTACTCCATTGACGAGGTCTTCATCGACGTAACGGGCTACCTGCGCGCGGCTGGCATGACGGCGCACGAGTTCGCCGCCATGCTCATCGCGGACGTTCTGGCCGAGACGGGCATTACGGCCACGGTCGGTCTCGGCACCAACCTCTACCTTGCCAAGGTCGCGATGGATATCGTTGCCAAGCATATACCCGCCGGCCCGGATGGGGCACGCATCGCCGAGCTCGACGAGATGAGCTATCGCCGCCTGCTCTGGAACCATCGCCCTCTCACGGACTTCTGGCGTGTGGGTCTCGCGACAGCTCGCAAGCTCGACCAGGTGGGGCTCGGCACGATGGGGGATATCGCCCGAGCATCGGTTGCCGGTCCGCAGGCAAGTAGGAACGAGGACACGCTCTACGACCTCTTCGGCGTAAACGCCGAGCTGCTCATCGACCACGCCTGGGGCTGGGAGCCCTGCACGCTCGCAGACGTCCGGGCGTATCGCCCTGAGTCCAACAGCCTCGGCTCGGGGCAGGTGCTACAGCACCCTTACCCCTTCGAGAAGACGCGCCTCGTCATGCGCGAGATGGCCGAGCAGCTCAGCCTCGACCTTGTCGAGAAGGGCCTCATCACCGCTCAAATCGTCATCACCGTCGGTTACGACAAGGAAAACCTCAGCGATCCCATCCGTGCGATGAAGTACGACGGTCCCATCACGACCGACCATTTTGGCCGCAGCGTTCCCAAACATGCCCACGGCTCCATCAACCTGCCGCGGTACACCTCGTCGTCACGTCTCATCGTCGATGCCGCCCTCGAGCTTTTCGACTCGACCGTCAGCCCACACTTGCTCGCCCGTCGCCTTAACATCACGGCATGTGACGTCAAGCGCGAGCAAGAGAGCACGCAGGATACCCCACAAGAAGAACAACTCGAGCTCTTTGCCGATTACGACAAGGACGAGCGTGCCAACGCCGCCAAAGAGCAAGAGCTATCCCAGGAGCATCGCCGCCAGGAGGCAATACTGGCGGCTAGAAGGCGCTTCGGCAAGAATGCCGTGCTCAAGGGCACGAACTTGCAGGAGGGCGCCACGCAAACGCAACGCAACAAGCAGATCGGAGGCCATCAGGCATGAGCGATGCAGAGCACATATACGCCGACATCATCGACTTGCCGCATCACGTATCGAGCAAATATCCCCACATGTCAATGGAGCAACGGGCTGCCCAGTTTTCGCCCTTTGCGGCACTTGCCGGACATACCGAGGCCATCAAGCAGGCGGCGCATCACGCCCAAGAACATGGGCCTGATGCGCCGATAGACCAATCGGAATTCGATTACTGCTGAGACAAAGGGACGGTCCTAACGTCTCGATTTAACCGAAACGTCAGGACCGTCCCGTAACACCAGGCACGTCACTAGCCATTGATGTACGAATACCCCTGCGAGAGCAACGTCTGCACGCGGTCATCGGCCAGCGAGTAAATGACCTGCTTGCCATCGCGTACGAAGTCCACGAGACGCTCCTGCTTCATGCTGCGCAGCTGGTGCGAGGTGGCACCCTGCGTGACCCCCGCTGCATGCGCGATGTCAGCGACGCACTTGGGACCCTCCACGAGGGAGTACAGAATCTTGAGACGCGTTGGGTCAGCGAAGATCTTGAAGAGGTTGGCGAGGCTGAAGAGCGACTCCTCGCTCGGCATCTTGAAGTTCATCGGCTGCATGTCGTAAATGGTTTGCGGCTTGGACGTGGTCTTGCTATGTGATCCCATCGAGTGCTTGGGCACATAGGCCGAGGACATCTTGGGCTGTGTTGCCGCCGGCTTGGCCGTGGACACGGTCCTGCTCGCAGACTGCACCTGCGGCGTTGCGTCATGCTTCTTGTCGTGCTTCTTCTCGGGCTTGGACTTCGACGGCTTGACATCGACCTTGAGCTCGAGCTTCGCGGCCTTGTCTTTCGCCTTGCCCTTCTTCTTGTCCTTGTCCTTCTTCTTGCCCTTTGCCATGACGCGCCTCCTTCTACTGCGATGGCCGGGAATATGCCCGACCATCGACCGTATCGATTATCGTTATCCCGTTATGAAGGGAAGAATGTTCGTGATGAGAATCACCGCGACGAGAATCGGGGCGATGTACTTGATCATAACGATCCAGGCCTTCTCGGCCTTGAACTCGCTTGAAATCTCGATCTCCTCGATAAGCGCCTTGGGCTTGATGATCCAACCAACGAAGACGCAGGTCAGAATCGCGACGATGGGCATGAGCACCGAGTTCGAGATGAAGTCGAAGAAGTCGAGCAGCGTCGATCCCTCGCCGATGGGCTGGATAAACGACAGCGAGTTATAGCCCGCATTGACGACGAAGCCAACCGCCACGATGAAGATCATCACGATGATGAGGGACTTGGTGCGCGACAGATGCGTACCGTCGGACACGATCGACACGAGCGCCTCGGTCAGGCTGATGGCACTCGTCAACGCCGCGAAGAACACGAGCAAGAAGAACACGAAACCGATGACGGTCGCCCAGGTGAGGTCCATCGTGTTGAACACCTCGGGCAGGGTGATGAACATGAGTGACGGACCGGACTTTGCGGCAACGGCCTCGGCGGAGCCCATCGCAACGAAGGCAGCCGGCACGATCATGAGACCGGCGAAGAACGAGACGCCAAAGTCAAAGCCCGCGATGCGCGTGACCGATGACGTCAAGCTGTCCTGCTTGCGCATGTAGCTGCCATACGTAACCATGATGCCCATGGCCAGCGAAAGCGAGTAGAACATCTGCCCCAGCGCGTTGATGACGAGTTCGGGCGAGAACTTGCTGAAGTCGGGCACGAGGTAGTACGCGGCGCCCTCGAGCGCGCCGGGCATCGTGAGCACGAAAACAGCAATCGCGATTGCCATGACGATAAGCGCGGGCATCATGATGAGATTGGCCTTCTCGATGCCCTTTTGCACGCCAAGCGCGACGATAATGAAGACGATCGCCATGAAGACGAGCATGAACAGGAAGCTCTCGGTGTTGCTGCTGATGAAGCCGCCAAAGAAGTCGCCACCATCGGCCAGTGCCGCCGGACCCGCCGTGACATAGCTCACCATGTACTTGGTGACCCAACCGCCGATGATGCAGTAATACGGCGTGATGATGAACGGCACGGCCGCCGCGAGCACGCCAATGAAGGTGAACTTGGCGCCAAAGTGCCTGAAGGCACCGATGACGGACTGGCGCGTCTTGCGACCAAGCGCCGTTTCGAGTAGCAGCAGGGAGACGCCGAAGGTCAAAACGAGCACCAGGTAGGTAAACAGGAACATGCCGCCACCGTATTTCGCGGCGAGATACGGAAAGCGCCAGAGATTTCCGAGGCCGACGGCCGATGCCGCCGCAGCCAAAATGAACGCCCACTTGCCCGACCACGTTGCACGGGTCGATGCTTCTTGAACTTCTTTAACTTCTTGTGCCATTGTTCAATTCCCCAAATATTCGTACAAAACAAGCATATGCGATTATACGCAAAGCTCCTTGGAAGCTAAGCGCCAATCTGTTCGATCACGACATCGGCCACGCGATTGGCAATCGCATCGGCCTGCTCCTGCGTATGCGCCTCGACCATGACGCGAATGAGCGGTTCGGTACCCGACGCCCTCACGAGCAGACGGCCCTCCTCGCCAAGCTCCTCCTCGGCAGCTGCCTCGGCGGCGGCGATGGCCTCGTTTCCCTCGTAGAGGGCACGGTCGGTAACGCGCACGTTGACGAGCGACTGCGGGAACTTCTCCATAACCTCCATGAGCTCCTTGGCCGTCTTGCCACTTGCGGCGATGACGCCGAGCAGCTCGAGCGCGGACACGAGACCGTCACCCGTCGTGTTGCGTTTGCCGAAGATGATGTGGCCCGACTGCTCGCCGCCAAGCACGGCACCGTGCTCGCGCATGGCCTCGAGCACGTAGCGGTCGCCCACCTTGGTGGTGATGACGTCGATGCCCTCCCGCTTCATGGCAAGCTGGAAGCCGAGATTGGCCATGACCGTCGACACAACGAGATTGTTGTCGAGCAAGCCGCGCTCCTTGAGGTCCTTCGCGCAGATGGCGAGCAGGAAATCGCCGTCGATGACCGTACCGTCGGATGCGAGCGCGAGCATGCGGTCGGCATCGCCGTCATGGGCAATCGCGATATCGGCATCGCGGCTTTCCATCAGGAACTTCACCGGCTCGAGGTGCGTCGAGCCACAGCCTACGTTGATCTCGCTGCCGTCGGGATCGGCGTTGATGACGAAGACCTCGGCGCCGAGTGCGCGCAGGGTGGCCGGCGTCGTCTCGCACGATGCGCCATGGGCGCAATCAACGGCGATCTTCATGCCGGAAAGGTCGACGCCGCGCTCCTGCAGCACCGCAGCCGCATGGTTGGCGTAATAGAGGGCGGCATTGGGCACAGGACGCGATTGTCCGGTCTCGACCTGCTCGCCGCGCAGCTCCTCGACGAGCTCCTGCATTTCGTCCTCGAGCGCGTCGGGCAGCTTGTAGCCCTCGCCGTCGAAGAACTTGATGCCGTTGTATTCGGGCGGATTGTGGCTTGCCGAGATGACGATACCGCAATCGGCACCCATCTCGCGCGTGATGAGCGCGACGGCGGGCGTCGGCACGATGCCGACGACGGCGGGTTGTCCGCCTTCCGCGCAGATGCCGTCAACGAGCGCTTGCTCGAGCATGGGACCTGACTCGCGGCTATCGCGCCCGATGAAGATGCGCTTGCCAATCTTGCGAACCGCCGCACGCCCCAGGGCAACCGCCAGGTCGCGGTCGAGTTCCTCACCTGCGACGCCGCGTACGCCATCCGTACCAAACAATCGAGCCATGCCGCCTCCCGCTCTCGCGATACAAGTTCCTGAAAAAAGGGTTTCTGGAAATTGTATCGCAAACGAGCGGGCGGAGCGTCCTTAGACGTAGAAGAGCATGTCGTTGTACGTGGGCATCGGCCAATAGGCGCGATCGGTGAGCTCCTCGAGGCGGTCGGCGACACTGCGCAGATTGTCCATGGCGGGCACGACGAGCTCGACGTAAGCAGCGGCACGCTCGGGCCAGGTCTCCTTGTCGTAGGCCTCCTCGTGCAACATGTGCAGCGCGTGCGTCTTGAGACCCATCTCGTGCAGGCAATCAGACAGGCGTTCGAGCAGCTTCTCCTCGGTCTCGGCCGACAGGTCGGGGTTGACGGCCTTCTTGGCGATGATCTCGTCGGCGACGACCTTGCTGTACTTGATGACGGCCGGCGTGATGATGCGATTCGCGATGTCGAGCATGCACATCGCCTCGATGTTCTTCACCTTGGCGTAATGCTCCATGTCGACACCGTAACGAGCGCGCATCTCAGCCTCGTCGAGGATACCGAAGCTATCCATGAGCTCGATGCTCTCGGGCTTGATGTAGGCCTGCAGGGCTTCGGGCGTCGTACGGTTGTTGGCAAGGCCACGACGCTCGGCCTCGATGGGCCATTCCTCGGAATAGCCGTTGCCGTTGAAGATGATGCGTTTGTGCGCGTTGAAGACATCGCGGCAGATGGCGATTGCCTCGGCCTCGACATCCTCGGCGCCTTCGAGACGATCGGCGTATTCCTTGAAGCTCTTGGCAACGGCAGCGTTGAGCACCGTGTTGGGAGACGAGAGGTTGAGCTCGCTACCCGGCATGCGGAACTCGAAACGGTTGCCGGTGAACGCAAACGGAGACGTGCGGTTGCGGTCGGTGTTGTCCTGCTCGAGCGAGGGAAGCACTTCGCTGCCGAGGTCCATGCGCCCCATCTTGTGCGAGATGGCGTCCTCGCCCGCGGCAATCGCGTCGACGATACTCGTGAGCTCGTCGCCCAGGAAGATCGACACGATGGCAGGCGGTGCCTCGTTCGCACCGAGACGATGATCGTTGCCGGCAGACGCAACCGTGGCACGCAGCAGTTCCTGATAATCGTCGACACCCTGGATGACGGCGGCGAGCGAGAGCAGGAAGATGTAGTTGTGCGCCGGGTCATCGCCGGGGTTGAGCATGTTGAGGCCAGGCGTGGCTATGGACCAGTTGTCGTGCTTGCCCGAGCCGTTGATGCCCTTGAAGGGCTTCTCGTTGAGCAGACAGGCGAGTCCATGATGCGGCGCTGCCTCGCGCAGCACCTCCATCGTGAGCAGGTTGTTGTCGATGGCAACGTTCGCGCGCGAGAAGATGGGCGCGATTTCGTGCTGACATGGCGCGACCTCGTTGTGCTTGGTCTTCGCATCCACGCCCATGCGCCACAGCGTGTCATCGACCTCCTTCATGAAGTCACTCACGACCTCACGGATAGCACCAAAGTAGTGCTCCTCGAGCTCCTGCCCCTTCATGGGGTGGGCACCGAAGAGCGTCCTGCCGCACATGATGAGGTCGGGACGACGACGGTAATCGTCCTCCTTGATGAGGAAGTATTCCTGCTCGGCGCCGACGGTGGTGACGACCTGCGGGACATCATCGATGCCGAAGCAGGCAAGCACGCGCTTGGCCTGGTCGGAAATCGCCTTCATGCTGCGCAGAAGCGGGGTCTTCTTGTCGAGGGACTCACCCGTGTAGGAGATGAACGCCGTGGGGATGCACAGCACCTCGTCCTTGATGAACGCGAAGCTCGTCGGATCCCAGGCAGTATAGCCACGTGCCTCGGCGGTGCCACGCAGGCCGCCACTCGGGAACGATGACGCGTCCGGCTCGCCCTGGATGAGCTCCTTACCGGAGAACGACGTGATGGCCGCACCGTCACCAAGCGGGTCGATGAAAGCGTCGTGCTTCTCCGAGGTGATGCCGGAGAGCGGCTGGAACCAGTGCGTGTAGTGCGTGCAGCCGTTTTCGATGGCCCATTCCTTCATGGCGTGCGCCACGGCATTGGCGGAATCTTCATCGAGCGCCGTTCCGTTCTGAATGGTCTCGTGCAGGCTCTTGTACACCGGCTTGGGCAAGCGGTCGTGCATGACCTTGTCGTTGAACACCATGCTTCCGTAGATCTTGCTGATATCTTCCGCCATGAGCTTCTCCCTTGGGCGTCTTCGGTAGTGGGCAGTAGTGTATCGTACGTGAACGAAATTCACGATAAGGGCGTTTTGTTTCGATTGTTTTAACGATTTTGATGAGACAGTTGCTCAGAGCAACTGTCTCATTTTGTCATTTCGAGCGGAGCGCAGCGGAGTCGAGAAATCTCACCACGAGATCTCTCCACTTCGCGGCCTAGCGGCCGCTTCGGTCGAGATGACAGAGAGGCGCGTGACAACGGCCGCTTCGGCCGAGATGACCAGACAAAAGTTGCCGGGGCAGAATTGTCTGGTTCGCGAACGCATCGATCCCTCATTCGTGCTGGATGAGGTACTGGGCGACGTCCTCGGCGGCATTGGCGCCATCGGCGACTGCCGTCGTGATCTGGTAAAGCTCCTTGGAGCGTATGTCGCCCGCCGCGTAGACGCCCGGCACGTTCGTCTCCCCCACCGAGTTGGTGACAACGTGGCCGGTGCGGTCAAGCTCGACGGCATTGTTCAGGAACTCGACGTTGGGCACGGTGCCGATGGCGACGAAGAGCGCCGAACACGCGATGTCCGACTCCTCGCCCGTGATCACGTTCTTGAGCTTGAGTCCCGTAACCGCGAAGTCTTCGCCAACGATTTCCTCAACGGTCGTGTTCCAGATGATCTCGACGTTGTCGAGCTCCCTGAGCTTGACGTTGTAGATGGCCGTGGCGCGTAACACGTCACGGCGTACAATGACCGTCACTTTATTGCAGATGCGCGAGAGGTAGATCGCATCCGCGACGGCCGTATTGCCGCCACCGACGACACAGACGTCCTTGCCCTTGAAAAAGTTGCCATCGCAGGTAGCGCAATACGAGACACCCGAGCCCTTGAACTCTTCCTCGCCCGGAATGCTGAGCAGGGCAGGCCTGACGCCCGTGGCGATGATGACCGTCTTCGCCGTCAAGTCATCGCCAGATGCCATATGAAGCTTCTTGGGGCAGGCATCGAAGTCAACGGAGAGCACGGCATCGTAGATAATCTGCGCGCCGAAACTCGTCGCCTGCTTGGTCATGATCTCCGAGAGCTCATAGCCACTCGTCGACTGGTTGAAGCCGGGATAGTTCTCCAGATGCTCGGTAAGCGCCATCTGGCCACCGGGGGCGAGTCGCTCGATAACTGCACACGTAAGACCCGCACGTGCACAGTACATTGCGGCGGTCAAACCCGCCGGACCCGCCCCGATGATCAGGGCATCATACGTTGTCGACGTATCGGCTGCCATATCGTGACCTCTCGTTTGCCTGGCGCGTGGCCTAGTCGAACATGGCGAGGACGCCGTACTTGGGCATTGCGCCCACGTTCTTCTTGACGGGCTCACCGTTCTTGAAGAGCATCAGGGTCGGTACGGAGCTGATGTGATAGCGCTCGGCGATATCGCGGCTCTCGTCGATGTCGACCTTGAAGACATGCGCCTTGCCCTGCATCTCGTCGGCAACCTCCTCGATGACAGGTGCGAGCATATTGCATGGGCCACACCACGTTGCAAAGAAGTCTACGAGCACGGGCTCCTGCGCACCGAGGACGACCTCGTCGAAATCTGCTGAAGTTGCATGCTGAACCATTTTGGGTCCTCCGTTCATCCAGTAATTCGTACGCTTCGCATTATATGCTTACTAGCAAACAGTATATTCGTGGTAGAATAAATCGTTACGAAACCTTCACGCTTCAACTTGGCAACCGTTGCCTGCAAGCTCTTCCCAAAACATTCACGCTGTCATACACTATGCGAACACATGTTTGCATATGAGTACCCAAGGGCAGGTTCATGGCTTCCGAAAACATCGTCATCAAAGGTGCACGTCAACACAACCTCAAGGATATCGACCTCACGATTCCGCGTGACGAGCTCATCGTCTTCACGGGCCTCTCCGGCTCGGGCAAAAGCTCGCTCGCCTTCGACACCATCTACGCCGAGGGTCAGCGTCGCTACGTCGAATCCCTCTCCTCGTACGCGCGTCAGTTCCTCGGACAGATGGAGAAGCCCGACATCGATTCGATTGACGGCCTCTCCCCCGCCGTGTCGATCGATCAGAAGACCACCTCCAAGAATCCGCGCTCGACCGTCGGCACCACGACGGAAATCTATGATTACCTGCGCTTGCTCTATGCACGCATCGGAACGCCCCACTGCCCCGTCTGCGGGCGCGTCATCGAGAAGCAGACGGCCGATCAAATCGCCGATCGTGTCATGGCGCACAGCACGCCCGGCGATCGCATCATCGTCATGGCTCCCGTCGTGCGCGGTCGCAAAGGCGAGTTCGCGAAGTTTTTCGAGGACCTGGCCAAAGAGGGCTTCTCGCGCGTGCGCGTCGACGGCGAGATGCACCGCCTCGATGAGGGTCTCAAGCTCAACAAGAAACTCAAGCATGACATCGAGGTCATTATCGACCGCCTCGTGCTGAAGGAGAGCGCCCTGCCACGCCTCGTCGAGGCCATCGAAACCGCCACGACCCTCACCAAGGGCAACGTCCTTATCAAAGTGCTCCCCAAGGACGGCGAGGAGGCCGATGCGGGCGTAGAGCACTCCTCGGGCGCACTTGCGGCTGCCGGCGTCGAGGGCGAGTACCTCTTCAGCATGGCGCTCGCCTGCCCCGAGCACGACTACTCGATGGACGAGCTTAACCCACGCGACTTCTCGTTCAACGCGCCCTACGGTGCCTGCCCGGACTGCCTGGGCCTCGGCGCACGCCAAGAGGTTGACCCGGATCTCGTCGTTCCGGACGAGAACCTCACGCTCGAAGAGGGTGCCATCGCACTGTTCAGCCCCTCGAGCAACTACTACCCGCAGATGTATGCCGCCGTCTGCGAGCACGTGGGTGGCGATATGTCGACGCCCTGGAAGGATCTCCCCAAGAAGACCCGCGACGCCCTGCTCTACGGTCTGGGCGACGAGAAGATTCGCATCGACTACGTCACACGCGACGGACGCGACACCTACTGGTTCACGCGCTGGGAGGGTGTGCTCGCCGCCATCATGCGCAAACACGACGAAAGCGACAGCGATCGCACGCGGGCGCGCCTCGAGGAGTTCATGGCGATCAATCCCTGCCATACCTGCAATGGCAGTCGCCTCAAACCCGAAGTGCTGGCCGTGACCATATCCGACAAGAACATCTTCGAAGCCACGCAGCTTTCTGCCGTACGTGCGCTCGAGTTCTTCGAAAACATCGAGATGACGGAGATACAAGCCCTCATCGGAAAGCCCATCGTCAAGGAGATCTGCACGCGCTTGAAGTTCCTCGTCGACGTCGGCCTCGACTACCTCACGCTTGACCGGCCCACGGCCACGCTCTCTGGCGGCGAGGCACAGCGCATCCGCCTCGCAACGCAGATCGGCGCAGGCCTCATGGGCGTGCTCTACATTCTTGACGAACCCTCCATCGGCTTGCATCAACGCGATAACGAGCGTCTCATCGAGACGCTCAAGCATCTACGTGATCTGGGCAACACCGTCATCGTGGTCGAGCACGACGAGGACACCATTCGCAGTGCTGATTACGTGGTCGATATCGGGCCGGGAGCGGGTGTTGCCGGCGGCCATGTCGTCGCGCAGGGTTCCCCGGCAGACATCGCCGCTTGTCCGGAGTCCATCACGGGCCAGTACCTCTCCGGGGCGCGCTCCATCCCCGTGCCGGCAAAACGTCGCAATCCCAAGCGAGGCGCCATCAAGCTCAAGGGGGCAAAGGCCAACAATCTCAAGAACGTCAACGTGCAAGTCGAGATCGGCACGCTCACCGTCGTCACCGGCGTGAGCGGATCGGGCAAGAGCTCGCTTGTCACCGACACGCTCGCACCTGCGTTATCCAACCAGGTCATGCGCACGCGCAAGCGCGTGGGCAAGCACCGTTCGCTCGAAGGCGTCGATCTTATCGACAAGGTCGTCGATATCGACCAGTCCCCCATCGGACGCACGCCGCGCAGTAATCCCGCAACCTATATCGGCGTCTGGGACGACATTCGCAAGCTCTACGCGAGCCTGCCCGAGAGCCGCGCCCGCGGATACTCCGCCGGTCGCTTCTCGTTTAACGTCGCCGGTGGCCGTTGCGAGGCCTGCAAAGGCGACGGTCAGCTCAAGATCGAGATGCACTTCCTCCCAGACATCTACGTCCCCTGCGAAGTCTGCGGCGGTGCCCGCTACAATCGCGAGACGCTGCAGGTCACGTATCGTGGCAAGTCCATCGGCGATCTGCTCGACATGACGGTAGCGGAAGCCTGCCAGTTCTTCGAAAACATTCCCAACATCAAGCGCAAGCTCCAGACCCTCAACGATGTCGGTCTGGGCTACATCACGCTTGGCCAGCCGGCAACGACGCTCTCCGGCGGCGAAGCGCAACGCGTCAAGCTCTCGAGCGAGCTGCAAAAGGTGCAGACGGGCAAGACCTTCTACATCCTCGACGAGCCGACGACCGGCTTGCACTTCGAGGACGTGCGTCAGCTGCTCGAGGTGCTCGAGCGCCTCGTCGACGCAGGCAACACCGTACTCGTCATCGAGCATAACCTCGACATCATCAAGGCCGCGGACCGCATCATCGACCTCGGTCCCGAAGGCGGCGATGGTGGAGGCACGGTCGTGGCTTACGGCACGCCCGAAAAGGTCGCCCAATGCGAGGACAGTCACACCGCCCGCTTCCTCCGCGAGCTGCTGTCCGAGAAGCTCGACCTCGTATCGACGATCTAACGGTTGTCCTCGGCGACTTTGCCGAGCGCCGTCATCGCAATGAGCGCCACCGTGACGGCGGGCTCCTCCTTGCCGCAGGGAATCGAGTACTTCAACGATTTCGAGAAGTAGAGCGCACGCATGTTGCCAAGAATTTCGCGCACCTCGTCATCCTTGTCGATGGCGCTCTTCAGGGCGGCGGACACCGGTGCGATCACGACCTTGCCGCCCGTCTGCGAAATGGAGGTGACGCCGCATTCGGATGCAAGCGCCTTGATCTTCGCACGGTCGAGCATGTTCTGCGCAGGCTGTGGCGGCGTCCCAAACCCGGAACGCATCTGATCTGCAATCCTCTCGACATCCTCGACGCTTTGGGCGGCGGCGATCTTGCGATAGAACAGCACGCGCTCGTCGGTTTCGGGCATGTATTCCTCGGGAATGAAGAAGTCCGCAGCCAAGTCGATTTGCACGTCCTCGTGGGCAATCCCCTGCTCGCCACGGGCATCGGCCACCGCTTGCGCTAGCATCGACGCGAACAAATCGAAACCGACGGCGCTCATGTTGCCACTCTGCTCGGCACCCAGAATGCTTCCCGCACCACGGATCTCGAGGTCCTTCATCGCGATCTTCATGCCGCTACCCAAGTCCGTGAACTCGCCAATCGCCTGCAGACGTTCGGTCGCCTCTTCGGTCAGGGGCTTCTCGGGCGGAAAGAGGAAGTATGCGTAGGCCTGCTGGTTCGAGCGACCGACGCGACCCTTGAGCTGGTAGAGCTGCGCCAGGCCCAAGCGCTGCGAATCCTCGATGATGAGCGTGTTGGTGTGCGGATTGTCGATGCCGTTTTCTATGATGGTGGTTGCGACAAGCACGTCGATCTCGCCTGCCGCGAACTGTTCCATCACAGTCTCGATCTGCTTGGCGCTCATCTTGCCGTGCGCGATGCCGATGCGCGCTTCCGGTGCCGCCGACTCGACACGCTCGAGCGCCTCCTCGATGGTGCGCACGCGATTGCTCACGTAGTACACCTGCCCCCCGCGTTCCATCTCGCGCCTGATGGCGCCGCTCACGATGTCCTCATCCCACTCGCCCACATGCACGGCAACGGGGCGCCTGTTGGGCGGCGGCGTATGGATAAGCGACATGTCGCGCACGCCAGACAGCGACATCTGCAGAGTGCGCGGGATGGGCGTGGCCGAAAGCGTCAGTACGTCGACGGATTCGCGCAGGTTCTTGAGCTGCTCCTTATGGCCCACGCCAAAGCGCTGCTCCTCGTCAATGATGACAAGCCCGAGATTCTTCGGGTTCACATCGCGACTCAGCAGGCGATGCGTGCCCACGAGCACGTCGACGCTGCCATCGGCAAAGCCCTCGAGGGCGGCCTTCTGCTGGGCACTCGACCTGAAGCGGCTCATGACTTCGACGCGGATGCCGAAGGGCTCGAAGCGGTCGTGAAAGGTCGTATAGTGCTGCTGCGCGAGAATCGTCGTCGGACACAGGATCATGACCTGCTTCTTGTCGCTCACGGCCTTGAATGCCGCACGCAGCGCAACTTCGGTCTTGCCAAAGCCCACGTCACCGCAAATGAGGCGATCCATGGGCTTCTCGGATTCCATGTCAGCCTTCACGTCGGCGATGGCCTTGAGCTGGTCGGGCGTCTCCTCATAGGGAAAGACCTGTTCCATCTCCTCCTGCCAGACGGTGTCCGACGAATATGAGAAGCCCTTGACGGAAGAGCGCCGCGCATATAGATCGACCAGGTCAAATGCAAGCTTCTTGGCCGATTTGCGCGCGCGGCCCATGGTTCGGCTCCAGTCGGCCGTATGCAGGCGCGTCAGGCGCGGAGCCGAGCCATCGGGCCCCACGTAGCGCGTTACGCGATCAATCTGCTCGACGGGAACATAGAGCTTGTCGCCTTCGGCATACGAAAGCAACAGGTAGTCACGCTCCTGACCGGCCGCCTCCTGGCGTACCATGCCCGAGAAGAGCGCGATGCCATGCGATGCGTGCACCACGTAGTCGCCCGGCTTGTACGGGAAGGTGATGTCGGTGATATCGATGTTCTTGGCTTGACGGGCACTGCCCCCGCGTCGCGACAGATCCGCGATGGAAATCATCGCGAGACGCGCATCGGGAATGATGAAACCATTGGGCACGTCGATGTCGATGATGTTGAGATAGCGCCGGTCAAACGATTTATCGCCCTCATCGGGCACCTCGACGAAGGGTATGGAGCAGTCGCCGAACACAAGCTCGAAATCCTCGCGTGCCCTGCGATCGGGAACCGCGAACATCGTCGTCATGCCGGCTTTGATCTGCGCCCTGATGGTGGTGTACAGCTTCTCCTCGCGCCCGGCGACGTTTGGCCGCTGCACCGCTACATCGGCATCGACATCACCGCCAATGCGCATGATGGATTGCAAGGTCAGGCGTTGACGCGTCCCGAAGTCCATCTTCGCGGGCGCCGCGAACAGTCCCTCGAGCTCGTCATCGGAGACACCGGCCTCATGTGCCATGACCTGTATCTCGTCGAAGCGATGCGCCGCATCGTCGAAGAGCGATCGTGGCTCTGCGATGACGATGAGCGAGCCCTTCGCCGCATGGGAAATGGGCTGTCCCAGCTCCTTGTAGAGATACGGCGCGAAGCGATCCATGTCGCCAAAGACGACGCCCTCCTCGAGCATCGTGACCTTGTCGATCGTCTCGCGGTTGGTAGCAAGCTCGGCACGCAGGGCTTCCTTGAGACGCTTGAGGCCGCCTGCGCTCACGGCGAACTCGCGCGCTGGCCAGATCTCGGCTTGCTCGATTTCGCCAATCGTCTGGCCCGTGCTGGCCACCACGCGACGTAAGCCATCCACGTCATCGCCGAAGAACTCGATGCGCACCGGCGCGGTCATGCCCGAGCCAAACACGTCGACCGTATCACCTTGCTGCGTGAAGGTGCCGGGACCATCGAGCTCGCCGAGTCGCTCGTATCCGCGGCTCACGAGCATGTCGGCGAAGTCCTCGTAGGCGACGAGCTCCCCCGTTGCCGCGTCTACGACGCCATCGGCGCATGAGACGACGAGTGGCGAGAAAACGCTGCCCGAGGCGGGCGCAACCTTGCGCAGCAGTGCGCGCGCGGAGGCGACGACCACCACGGGACGCCCGAGCGTGAGGAGCCCAAGCGCCCGCGCTCGTGCACCGATGATCTTGTGATCGGGACGCACGTCCTGCCAAGGCATGTCCATGCGTTCGGGATACACGCAGGTGTGCGCACGCCCGATATAGGCTGCGACGTCATTGGCAAAGCGCTCGGCGGCATCGTTGCCACTCACGACAACGAAGATCGTGCGCGGCTCACGGGCGAACAGGGATGCCACGACGAAAGGACGCACGGACGCGACAATGCCCAGCGAGGTGTCATCGCCTGCCTCGAGTTTGGCGAGCACGGGCTTCAGCTTCTCCGCAGAGAAGAATTGGCGTTGTAGTTGATCTATCAGCATGCTCGCTAGAATAGCCCAAACAAGTGGAAAGGTCATGCGATACCCAACATCATCCTGCGTTAAAATGAATATGTTCGATATTCACCTTTGTAAAGGAGAGCATCATGACGAACAACGTTGCGAACAATCTCACTGAGACCTTTCAAAACATCTTCCTCGCTGGCGTCGGGGCTTTGTCTATCGGTGGCGAGAAGGCCAAGGCCGTCATCGACGATCTCGTGGAGCGAGGACAGGTCACTGTCGACCAGGGCCGCAAGCTGAACGAAGAGCTCAAGCACAAGGCCGAGGAGAGCGTCAGCAAGGTGCGCGAGGAGTCCATCCGCGCCTACGTGCGCTCGCTTACGCCGGAGGAGCGAATCGCCTTCGCCGAGCAGATGGCCCAAATCGCCCGCGAGATGGAAGATGACGGCATAGATGACGTCGTCGTCGAGGCAGAAGAAGTCGCAGACGATGACGATGTCGTCATCAATCCCGACGGCACCTACGGAGGCAACGACGTCGACCCCGTCGAGCACCTCGATGTCGAGGCGCATGCAGAGCCCTCAGCGGGCACGGCCGACCCCGGCGATGTCGTCATCAATCCCGACGGCACCTACGGAGGCAACGACGTCGACCCCGTCGAGCACCTCAAGGGCGAATAACGGGTCATGCCAACGAGCGGCAACAACCTATTCAGGCGTGTCTTCGGCACGCCATCGGGTGTCAGCCCGCAAAAGCAGTTCGGGCTGACACGCCGCTCTCGCTTCGCGCGCCTACGCGAGCTGCTGAGCATCGTACGCCGCTACCATGCCTTCCAGGGCATTAGCCCCATCGAAATGCGCTCCATGCTCGAGGAGCTCGGTCCGAGCTTCATCAAGATCGGGCAGACGCTCTCGACACGCTCCGAAATACTGCCACCCGCATACTGCGAGGAGCTTTCGAAGCTCCAGATGGACTGTGACCCGCTCCCCTTCGACGAAGTCCTCTCTGCGCTCGACACCATCTATGGCAAAGAACGCCGCGAGCAGATCTTCTCGGAAATCGACCCCACGCCCCTCGGCAGTGCTTCGCTTGCGCAAGTGCATCGGGCGGTCTTGCGCGAGAGCGGTGAGCTCGTCGCCATCAAGGTGCAGCGCCCCGGCGTCCGTGTCACCATGGCGCAAGACATCGACATGATGCGCTCGCTCGCCAAACATGCACAGCGCTTCATGAAGGACAACCAGATCGTTGACTTGCGCGACGTGGTCGAGGAGCTCTGGCAGACCTTCCTCGAGGAAACGGACTTCGATAAGGAAGCCCAGAATCTCGCCGAATTCGCCGAACTCAATAAGGACGTCGCCTTCCTCCACTGTCTCAAACCGTATCCGCAATATTGCACCGAGGAAGTACTCGTCATGGAGTACGTCGACGGTATCTCGATTCGCGATACGCAGAAGCTCATCAAACACGGATATGACCTCGCCGAAATCGGCGAGAAACTACTCGACAACTACGCCACGCAGATTCTCGACGATGGCTTCTTCCACGCCGACCCGCATCCCGGCAACATCGAGATCAAGGATGGCCGCATCGTCTATCTCGATCTTGGCAACATGGGGCGTCTTACGCCCGACGAGCGCGCAAGTTTCACGCGCATCATCGTCGCCGTCGGCCATGAGAGCTCGACCATGCTCGAGGACGCGCTTATCGGCTTCTCGGTCGGCGGAGACATCAACGCCATCGACCATCCCCGTCTGCTCAGCACGCTCGACCGCGTCATCGACCGATACGCATCGACGGAAATGAACGAGATAGACATCGGCGCATTCCTCACCGACATCACCAACGCCATGCGTGAATGCAAGCTCGAGCTGCCGAGCTGCCTCACTGCCGTTGCCCGCGGTTTGGTCACGCTCGAAGGCACGCTCATTAACTTCGTGGGCAGCTTCAACATGGTCGATGTCATCAACGGACACCTCAGCCGCGAGAAAACCCCGATGGACGAGTTCAAGCAGATGACACGCGACCTCATCATCAGCCTCGACCGCTCCGCCCGCGGTCTCGCGCGCGCCACCGAATACATCGGCGACGTCACCCACATGCTGAGCCGCGGCCAGCTCAAGGTCAACATGGAGATGCTGAGCAGCCAGGAGCCTCTCGGCAAGCTCTCGCGCATCATCAATCGTCTCACGCTCGGCATGATCACGGCCGGTACGCTCGTGAGCGCCGCACTCGTGAGCACGATCTCGGAGCCAACCGTCGCAGGACTTCCCGTGCTCTCGTTTACGGGCTACTGCGTCGGCATTGGCCTCACGCTCTGGATCATCATCGACATCATCCGCCACGGTGGCAATAACGCCTAGACGGGGACACCTCACATAGCGCCGGAAATCCTTGGCAACATCTTCGCCGAGGCAGACACGCACCTGCTCCGGAAGGCGCCGCACATGCTAGATGCCCAGCCAGCCTCCGATAATCGGCATCCAACCCATGATAAAGATGATGACGAGGAGCACCGGAATGCAGTAGCTAACCCAGCCATGCATCCATTGCGGAAACTTCATGCCCTCGCCGGTATCGACTTCCTTGATGAAGTTCTTCCAGCCCCAACCAAACTTGCGCGTGCAGAAGAGCAGGAACACGAGTGAGCCAAGGGGTAGCAGGTTGTTCGAAACGATGAAGTCCTCGATGCCCTGGATATCGCCGATGCCCGGAACCTGCACGCCAGAGAGCACGTTGAAACCCAGAGCGCACGGCAGCGACAGTATGGTGATAAGCACAAGCGCGATGCGAACGGTCTTGAGACGATCCCAGCCCTTGTAATCCATGAACATCGCGATGATGTTCTCGAACACGGCGACAACCGTGGAAAGCGCCGCAAACGACATGAATAGGAAAAAGAGTGCGCCCCAGAGCTGCCCAAGCCACATCTGCGCAAACACGTTTGGCAAGGTCACGAACACGAGGCCCGGACCGCTCCCCGGATCGACGCCAAAGGCAAAACAAGCAGGAAAGATGATGAGGCCGGCCATGAGCGCAATGACGGTATCGAGCACGCCGACAGAGAGTGCCTGCCCGAAGATGCGGCGCTCCTTACCCAGATAGCTACCGAAGATCTCCATGGAGCCAATGCCGATGGAGAGCGTGAAGAAGCTCTGTCCCATCGCGGCGTAGACGACCTCCGCGAAACCCGCGGGGCCATTGGCGAACATCTTGGAGAAATCCGGCATGAGGTAGAAGGCCAAGCCGCCCTCGGCACCCGGCAGCGTAACCGCGCGGACAACGAGAACGAGAAGGATCACGAACAGCGCGCACATCATGAATTTGGTAACGCGTTCGACACCCTTGTTCACGCCAAATCCGCAGATGAGCATGCCTATCACGCACACGATGATTGTCCAAACCACGACCTCACCGGGATTTGCGAGCATCGTCTCGAAAACGCCGCCCACCTGGGCCGTGTCCAAGCCATTGAACTCGCCGGACGCCATCTTGATGAAGTAGTCGAGCATCCAGCCCGCCACGCAGGTATAGAACATCATGAGCATGAAGTTGCCGATGAAACCCACCCAGCGCATGAAGTGCCACTTGGTGCCGGCAGGCTCAAGCACGTCAAAGGCGCGCGAAATGGACTTCTGGCTTGCACGGCCCACCGTATACTCGAAGCAGAGCATAGGCAGGCCAAAAAGTATGAGAAAAAGGATATATAGGATGATGAAGGCGGCACCACCGTACTCGCCCGTGATGTAGGGGAAACGCCAAACGTTTCCCAAGCCGATTGCGCAACCTGCACTTACCAGCAGAAAGCCGATGTTGCTCGAAAACCTATCGCGTTGAGCCATCTCATCCCTCACTTGTCCGGTGCACCCTCCCCTGGTGCGATAACCCGATATGGTATCACGGCAGGCCCTCCGCGACCCTCACCGTAACGCTTCGGTGGCATCATTGGGGGCAGGCATACCACCTTCGCGTATAATCTCCGGAGATATTCGCACGGCAAGCCGTCTGCGCGGCATCATGATGTAAGAGGAGCTCATGGTTTACGACAACGTGCTCGAGGCGATGGGTCGCACGCCTCTCATCCGTCTGCGACATATTCCCGACGAGAACTGCGCGCAGATTCTCGTGAAGTTCGAAGCACTCAACGTCGGCGGTTCGATCAAGACGCGTACGGCGTACAACATGATTCTCCAGGCCGAGCGACGCGGCGAAATCGCGCCCGGCAAGACCACCATCATCGAGCCGACGAGCGGCAACCAGGGCATCGGCTTGGCTCTCGTGGGCGCGGTGCGCGGCTACGACGTGCGCATCATCATGCCCGATTCGGTCTCGGTCGAGCGTCGCAAGATCTGCGAGGCCTACGGCGCGCAAATCGAGCTCGTTCACGATGACGGTGACATCGGCAAGGCCATCGAAACCTGCGCAGAGCTCGCCCGCGAGCAGGCGGCGGCAGATCCCAACGCCTTCATGCCCGACCAGTTCTCGAATGTCGACAACGTCGCCATCCAACGCACACAGACAGCCGTGGAGATTCTCGAGGATGCCGGCGAGTCCGGCATCGTCATCGACGGCTTTGCCTGCGGCTTTGGCACCGGCGGCTCCATCTCGGGTGTTGGCAGCGCGCTCAAGCAGGCGAATCCCGACACCATCGTCTGGGCAGCCGAGCCCGAAAACGCCGCGATGCTGGCCGGCGGCAATATTGGCACGCATCTGCAGATGGGCATCGGCGACGGCGTCATCCCCGCCATCCTCGACCGCAGCGTCATCGACGCGACCTGCGTGGTAAGCGATGACGAGGCAATCACGATGGCCCAGCGCCTCGCGCGCGAGGAGGGGCTGCTCTGCGGCATCTCGAGCGGAACGAACGTCGTTGCCGCGCTGCTGCTCGGCTACGAGCTCGGCCCGGATGCCACCGTCCTGACCATCCTCACCGACACCGGCGAGCGCTACTTCTCGACCCCGCTGTTTGGGGAGTAGAGGGGCGACCTCACGCCGGCACAAATTCGACCTTTACTCACATACCCAGACCCGCGGCGAGCTGGGGATCCTTCATGCATTCGTTTAGGGTTTCCCTATAGTTTTTACTCATGTTCCATCGATATATCCTCGACCTCGCAGAATTCGTCGAGATACTGACGTGGAGAGAGGCGTTTGATGGGAGACTTCGCAAATGCCGCCTCGTCGCGTGAAATGATGTAATCGACGCCCGCATGCTCCGCACATGCACGAATCAACCCATCTTCGAAATCCGGCTCGTCGGATTGTGCCGCGATACGGCAAAGCCCCATGTCCACGGGAATAACCTCGAACAGGTCCATAACCGCGAGAACATACGCACGAGCAGATGGCTCATCGGCATATTTGCAGAGAATGTAGTACACGTCCTTGAGACTGAGCGCAGAGACGTAACCGATGGACTGACCGTAGGCGAACTCGTCGACGAGCAGCGTGGCCGCTGCCCACCCCGCACGCTCACCCATGGCCACGTCGAGCAAGACGTTCGTGTCGAGGAGCAGCTTCCTACTCATAGCGGCTCGCAATGAGCTCGCGGATCTCCTTGTCGGACATCTTACCGATGGAGGCATCATGCTTGCGCTTGGCAAAACCCTTGAGAAACGATGCTGCTTGCGCTTTTGCGTCCGGCTCCTCGCTGGAAGCAAGCTGGGGCATGCGCCCATCGCGCTTGATGGCCTCAAGCAACACGGTGCCACAGTACTGCCCGTAAGACAGCCCGTATTCCCTGTGGGCGAGCGCATCGGCATAGGCAAGAAGGCCCTCGTCCGCACGGCTTGAAAAGACTTTCGTCGTCATGGTGTCTCCATTCGTAAACGTGTTTACATTATAATGCAAAGAGAGGGTATTAGCCATTTCGCATTGCCGCTGTACGATGATGAGGACGTCATGATGTCATGAGGAGAGAAGGAGCGGCCACGGTGATTCTTACCATAGGAAAATGGGGCAACGCCTCCGCAATCCGGCTCCCCAAATCCTTTTGCGAGACGCTGGGCATTGGCGTCGGAGACGACATGCGCATCATCATCGAGCCTGCCCGTGACGAGCGCACCCTCAAGGAACGCATGCGGTCATGGAATGGCGAGCGCTACCACGGCGATGAGCTCGACTGGGACGACGCGGCCGGAGAGGGGCTTTGGTGATCTATAGTCAAGGCAACGTCATCTAAATTGTTACCGGCCTCACATGTAGTCAGAAGCCCACGAAAAACACTCGTGGGCTGGACTAGATGTTCGCTTCACCAGACGCCTGAGCAGACTCAAACCGGAAGCGCTGTCGTACATCCTGGTGACTATTCCAGCAAATTGCCAGATTCTCACTATTTAGCAACATGCTCGATTTCTTCTGCCAAGTAAATTGGAGTACATCTTCGGTATTGACATACCGAAGATGATGTCCTATATTTCGGTATTGTGATACCGATAAACCATTCTAGTTTGATTAGCCAAACGTTTTAAGGAGCGAAAGATGCTAAACGGAGAAACAATCTCTTACGTTATTTCTATAGCCGAGAAGAAGGCGAACCCTCAGACCGATTTGCCCGCTTACACGCAAGCGCTTATCAGCGCTTCATTGGAAACGGTCGGGTTCAATCATGAAGAATTTGCATATCGAGAGGGCGTGTGCAGGTGCGTTAAGGACATCGTTCGCAATAGCAATTGCGAATATTTGATCCTTGATGTTCTAAGTCTCCTCTACCTAGCTAATGTCATTGAGGACTTGGAATCAAACCTAAAGTGCATTCTGATTGATGAACAGCAAAACTTTGCACAAATTAACGATGAGGTTCAAAACATTAACAAACTGCTTTTGGCCGGGCTATGTAGTCATACAGACAAGTACTTAGGCCTTGTATCAAACATTGGACAAGCCAAGGAGATTGTTGGAGAATCCAGGACTTTCGAACTCCGAAGGATGCTGGGGCAAGGCCCACTTTCAACCGATTTTAATTACAGGATGGAATACGATCCATTCTGGGCATCTATGATTAATTCAGAGATGCCCGGCGCAGGTTTAATCGTTTGGAGTGACTCATCTTGCAACGAGATTGGGCACAATGGAGAAGTACTCCATCCATACGAAAACTCACTCCCTTTGTTCCCTCATCTTCATAGAGTTGTCCAGTTGCCCCAATCGATGGGAGGCTGGCTGTTCAAATGGTCGTCAGACAAAGCTGACAACGTGGAGATGGTCGATCTTTCAAATGATGCTCTTGAAACAGAGCTTATGCGAAATGGTCTACCTGAAATGGTTGCTAACGAGCACTCCCTAGTCGTAAGTGATATCTGCGTTGCCATAAACCGGAATTTTTGTCCTAAATACTACCTGGACGGCGAAGGCGTAAAAGTTAAAACCGTCCGCCTAGCAGACCTCGCGACGAGGATCCAGCGGGGCACATCCCTAACAGGCAAGAATCTGGATATTTTGGGAACCATATACAAGCTCAATCCAGGCAAAGTGAGGACAGACTCACAGCTCGTTTCACTCTCAGCCCTAAATGGTTCTGCACCCATTGGGCTCAAGAAGGGTAATTTCATCCTCAGAAAAGATGACCAATGGTACATCGACAACTCTTGCATCCAGGAAGGCGGATACGTTGAGCCGAAATTAATCTCGGCAATCCCAAACGGACAAGACAGATACACAATTGTTCCAGAAGATGGCCTCTGCGTTCTAATCACGCGCAACGGAAAAGGAATAGCACCGTTCATCGCAAAAGTTCCGACACTGGTCTCCGACAATCTAATTATCGTTCGACTGAATCAAGAATTAGTCAACCTCGACTATCTTAGTTGCATTATCAGGAGCTCGCTTGTCCGACGTCAGATTATTATCGCAAGCAAGCCACTCACGAAAGATGCGGTCGGAAGTATCGCCATCCCCATTCTCGATGAGAAAACCCAGCAGGCCATCGTCGCAAGAGATTCAGGGATCAGGGATCAGATTGCCGAGCTGCATAATCAAATTGTCTTGTTGGAGATGCAGGACTCATTCGATGTTCTGGAACCTCTCGGAATCGAAGCCAAAAGACGAGCCTGGGAAAAAGAATATAACGACAAGGGGAGCGATTCCAATGGCCAATAATAATCCGCAAACTAATCAACGCTCGCATCTCGCGTTATACAGGAATCAAGACCGCAGCATACACATCGGAAAATTTGTAACCACCATCGATGAAAAAGCCGCAGAATCCCTTCGCGAACTTGCCCGGAAAATGAGGACTTGGGATAGTAAGGCAGTTAAAAGGCTCGAACAGGAGATGAGTTTAGCTGTTCCTGAACCTGAAATGGAGTTCTGGGAGATTCTGTGTCGATATCAGACTGACGTGAAAAAAATTCTCGCTCTAATAGGAGCAGATGAGCTTTATATCTCAGAAGACGTCTATGACATCCATCGTGAAGTAAGGATCGACCGCCTACGCTCTAGAAACAGTCCGGAATTGTATTTAAAAAAGAAATGGCCCATTCCTCACGGCTGGTGGATTTATCCAAATAGTATCTCGTATATAAACTATTACACAGTGCCAATAGAGGAATTCGAAGTTGACCACCAATCCGTTCTGGCTGCCATTAGCGCTATGGAAAAAGAAGAAGATCGAATGAACATGCTCTCTATGTTCGAAGAGGCCCTTTCCTTGCAGCGTCTTTTAAGACCCGCTTTAGAAGAGTATAGGCAAAAGTTTGAAGAATACGTTACAACAGCTGAAGGCTTGATTCCTGGCATCTTCGAGAACTTCGAGAAATGGAGTTACTGTCGAAAATTATCAGAGAGTTTTGGCAATGCCGAGCTCGACGACATTTTTACTCCGGGGAATCAGACAATCGTGGATTACGTAGATGAGTACATCTGTGCCTATGATCTCGAAAAAGCACGCTCGGAATTTAAAGACACCGATGATGGTCTACTGTTAGCCAGTCGCTACCTTGGCGAAAATCATCCAGACGAAAGTGTCTATATTGATGAGGAGCGAGGCTTGTCCGTGCTGCTGAATACGGATTTTGGCTTCGGCATGTCAAGCGACTTCAACGCCACTCTGCAGTACAAAGGGGTTAGTGCGATAAATGCCCACTATGTCATTTTTTACAGATTCGCAGGCATGGCACAATCTAAAGCCAGCACTTACAGATATGAAGTAAACGAAAGCGCTTTTCTAAAGTGCTTCGAGCGTATTCGGGATATCAACAACGAGTACCTTGAGCTCGGTGAAGCAGAATTCGTCGATAAGTACTTTAAGCAATCGCTCAAGGATTTATCCGAGCTGCTATTCGTTATTGCGAATACCAACAGCTTCCTTCAAGTTACAACACTGGAGAGACTTGAGAGCCTTATTGGGAATGAAACCCATCAGCTCGTTCCCGTCACCAACTTCGATGAGATAAACCTAGACTTGACCACAAACGAAAAGGAGATGATTTCCGAGCTTGGCGAGCGCATACTTATCTACTTGGAAAATGGCGAAGCGCTTGCAAAGGGAGTGGACAAAGCCATAGACAGCTTAACGGGCAGGCTTAGTGAATCAACAATTGCAGACAGCCTGTTGCAGCGAATCGTAAAGCTCGATTTAATCAGAAGCAAACTAGTCGCCGAACTGGGGCGAAAGGACGAACGGTCAGACTACATCGTTTCCGTGGTAAACGAATTGCTCCCGGAAGAGAGTGGCATTCAAGCTGATACATATACGGGTTATGAGCTCATTGACTTTCGAGCAAAAACGGCATCTAGGGTGCTTTCGCTGATGGAGAGGCTCACAGAGATTGCCAAGCTCGTCGATTTCGAAGAGATACTCATGTCTTTTCATTCAACGATTCAACAAGTATGCGATCAAGCGAAAGCTTACAGGAAAAACGAAATCGCCCACAGGCTTGCGAAGCTGACGCCGCAAGAAAAGGAGATTGAGAAACAGTTGAACCCCCTCTTGGAGAAAAAGGAGAAGCTCGGAGAAGCAAGCGCCGAGACTGAAGAGATTAATAAGAGCATTCAGGAACTCAATAAAAAGCTGAGATTAGTCTCAGCTGAGATATACAAGCTGAAGACAAGAGACTCCAGACTCGAATCGTTCATAGAAAGCGTTAAAAAACGAGATGAGCTCAACGAAACTGCCCAGTAGCGATAACGTTGACAAGTCTGCCCCATTTAATGATATACATGACGTCAGTTTATTCACTAAAGTAGCCAACTAAAGACGTCCTAATATCCATCACAATCTCGCCTTCCCTACCCCCTCATCTCCACATACTCCGCCGGAGTGAGAGCAGACACTACGTCATTTGCGAGCAAGCCCTTATCCTTCGTGATGATGTAATCTACCTTGGCGTTTTGAGCCGTGGCCACTAGCAGATTGTCTTCGTAATCCGCGTTCTTCGAACGCAGAGCGCTGGCTTCCAGATGCTCGGCAAAGCCAAGGTTCAGCACGATGGTTATTCCTTGAATCTGCGAGAGGCATGCCCACGATATCTCGTTCACGGCAAGGGCGGACTCTTCGGTGACCTTCTCCCCCGCCTCCCGCGTCCACCCCTTGAGAGAAACGCCGATTAGGAAAAACACGTCTTTGAGTATGCCCGGAGTGGTGACGAGCACATCCTCATGATCGAGCGCGCATTGGATCGCTGCCGTAGCTTCCTGCACGCCTTCGCGACCCAGAAGGTAATCAAGCCAAACATTCGTGTCGATGAGGAGACTGTAACGTCCATCAATCATGGAGAACGCCTCGTTCTCTCCAAGCAAGCTCACGTAGCTCGTCATCCGTCAAGGAATCGACATGAAGGCGTTCAACGGGGATTCCGGTAACCCTGCTGAGCTCCTTCATTGCGAACCCGGCATTGTCCGCAACTTCCTGCTTTCTCGCCTCAAGGTCACTCGCTTTGGCTTTTGATGGCATGAACGGGGGCAGCGCGTTATGCTCGGCGAGATAGGTCCAGAGCGCCTGCACCGCCGAGGACGGCGTGTAGCCATAGCGTCTAAGCACCTCGTCACCCGTGCGCTTGATCTCGACCCCGATGCGCGTGTTCATCTGCACTTGTTCCATGACGGCTCCTTGCTATACATTTCTCTCGAAAAGTATAGCATCATGAAAAATGCAGGAAGCGATGCGACGGTGAGATTTCTCGACTCCGCTCACTACGTTCGCTTCGCTCGAAATGACAGAAAGGTGCCCAGTTCCGCTCGAAATGACAGAAGGATGCCGCACAGCTCCGCTCGAAATGACAGGGAGGTACCGCTACTCCTCAATCAACGCGGCGATCTCGTCGGGCGAGTACTGGTACTTGCTGTTGCAGAACGCGCAGACCATCTCCACGTCCTCGCCCTCGTCGACCATGTCCTGCAGCTCGTCGGCACTCACGAGCGAAAGCAGCTTGAGCGTGCGCTCGCGCGTGCAATCGCAACGAAACTCCACGGGGCCATCCTCGAGAATCTGCAGGTCCATGTCGCCGAGAATTCGCTCCAGGATGCTCTCGGGTGTCTCGCCCTCGGAAAGCATGGTCGTGGCGCTCGGCAGCGACGCGATGCGTTCCTCGAGCTGAGCAGCCGTCTCGTCGGTCGCCCCGTCCATGAGCTGAACGATGAAGCCGCCCGCCTCGCGCACGGAGCTGTCCTCGTTGAGCAGCACGCCCAGCGAGACCGCCGAGGGAATCTGGTCGCTCGAGGTGAGGTAGTACGCGATGTCATCGGCAATCTCGCCGGACTGGATTTCGACGACGCCGCTATAGGGCTCGCGCATCGCCAGATCGTAGATGATGCGCAACGTGCCCTTGCCCACGACCTCGCCCACGCGAAGCTTCTCGCCCACCTTGGAGGGAAGCGAGGCCTGCGGATTGCTCACATATCCCTTGACGCTTCCGTCCGATTTCGCCGTCACGGTGATGTTGCCCAGCGATCCGTCTCCGTTGAAGACGATGGAGAGCGCATCCTTGTCGCCCTTCATCATCGTTCCCATCATGGCAGCGGCCGTAAGCGTGCGGCCCAGGGCGGCCGTGGCCGTGCGCGACAGCTCGTGCATGCGCCGCGCATCCTCCACGAGCCCGCGCGAGTACACGGCAAAGGCGCGGATGGTCCCGTTGGCTGCGGTGGCGCGCACCACGTGGTCACGCTTCATGTTGATGACGTTCATGCCCAGTTCCAATCTATGAGGTCGAGAGGCTCGCCATCCAGGCGTGCTTCGACGAGTTCGTCATTTGCGTCGTAAACGAGCTTGAGCGAGAAGAAGGGCTGCTCGGGGTCAGCGATGAGTTTGAGGAAGACCTCGTCGCCCTTCCAATGCGGTAAGTCCAGGAGCTCGTCTTTGGGCGCCCATTCTAATATGCCCTCATTACAGCTCCGTACCGCGCCCGTCCAGCCCGTGATCGTGAAGAGATGCATGTACTCCGTCACCCAACGGCCGGACACGAAGGTGACGATACCACGGTAACGCCACGCATGCGGCGTCAGACCGGTCTCTTCACGCACCTCGCGCATCATGCATTCCTCGGGGCTTTCGTCGGCCTCGAACTTGCCGCCGATGCCGATCCACTTGCCCTTGTTGACGTCATGCTCCTTCTTCACGCGATGCAGCATGAGGTAGGCGCTTCCGTCGTCTATGTAACACAGCGTGGTCTGGACGCTCATGGTCTATTCTCTCCTACTCTGACCTTGGGAATGAGACAAATCTTCCCTGTCCCGTTTTGTCTCATTTTCCTCTCGTCATTTCGAGCGGAGCGAACGAAGTGAGCGGAGTCGAGAAATCTCGTCATAGATTTCTCCGCTACGGCGCTACGCGCCTCCGGTCGAAATGACAGTATGGGCCAGGCTACGCGCCTCCGGTCGAAATGACAAAGGGCGACACCAAGCGCCTCCGGTCGAAATGACGGGATAATGCAACCCCATCTCGCACAGTATAGAATGAGCAGGCGCACACGACACACGAAAGGCAGACCATCATGACAGCATCCATCGCACGCAAGACGGGAAAGGTCATCGGCATCATCGTCGCGATACTCGTCGTCTTCGTCCTCGCATTGGTCGCCTTCCTCACCGTCACGGAATACAATCCGCCCGCCACGCAGGAAATCGAGATTCACGGCACGGCCCGAGAAACGATTGAGCCCGGACAAAGCCTCAGCGTCGTCACCTGGAACGCCGGCTACGGTGGCCTGTCCAAGCAAGCCGACTTCTTCATGGACGGCGGCGATGGCGTGCGCACCGTCTCGCATGATGGCGTCCTGACAAACCTCACCGGCATCGAAGATGAGCTCGCCGCCCTCGACCCCGACTTCATCTTTCTCCAGGAAGTCGACCAGGATTCCGAGCGCACCTACGGCATCAACGAGCGTGCTCGGCTTGCCGCGGCGTTTGCCCCCGAATACGCATCAGCTTATGCCCTCAACTTCGACGTAGCCTACGTTCCCTATCCCCTGCCGCCCATCGGCGCCGTTGAGAGCGGCATCATGACGCTCTCGCGCATGCAGCCGACCAGCGCCGAGCGCGTGCAACTCCCCTGTCCGTTCTCCTGGCCCGTGCGCCTCGGCAACCTCAAGCGCTGCTTGCTCGTCGAGCGCATCCCCCTCACAGACAGTGACACCGAGCTCGTGCTCGTGAACCTGCATCTCGAGGCCTACGACGATGGCGAGGGCAAGGCAGCGCAGACGGCGCAGCTCGCCCAGCTACTGCAAGAGGAGCGCGCGAAGGGCAACTACGTCATCGCTGGCGGCGACTTCAACCAGAGCTTTTCGAACGTGGACACGAGTATGTATCCGTTGCAAGGCGATGACCTGTGGCAGTGCGGCTACATCGACGTGAGTTCGCTAGGCAATGGCTTTACCGCGGCGATGGACAACACGACGCCCACCTGCCGCTCGCTCGACCGGCCCTACGACGAGTCGAATAACTTCCAGTTCTACATGATCGATGGATTCATCGTCTCGGATAACATCCGCATCGGTGCGCTCGAAACCATCGATGCCGGCTTCGAGTTCACCGACCACAACCCCGTGCTGTTGAACGCCACGCTGCTGTAAGGGAAGATTTCTCGACTCCGCTTCGCTCCGCTCGAAATGACAGGCGAGACCATGCTCAGGCCAACACGCGAAGTGCCTGATGCTCGCAGCTAATGTCGAAATGCGTCGCGTGCAAGGGCTCGCCGTCAATCTGGCAGGGCGGTTCCTCGCCAAAGTCGATGACCGCATGATGAGCACGCAGAAATTCCATGGGCTTCATGCCCACGTGCTTGCCGTTCTTGGCTCGCATGAAAATGTATATCGCACGAGCGACGCCTGCAGGCGGATGCGATATGCAGATGTCAAGTGTGCCGTCGTCGAGCGTCGCCTCGGGGCAAATCTTGAAGCCACCGCCGTAATACGGGCCGATCTGCACGGCAAAGGTGATGCTTTGCCCCTCGACCTGCTTGCCATCGAAGTCGGCACGATAGTGACGGTCGACAAGATTGTGGCGCAGCTGGTCGATACCGCTCGAAACATACACGCCCGCATCCGACCTGCCGGTCTCGGCGCGACGTTTGACCGTATCGAGCGCGATGGCGGCATCCAACCCAAAGGAAAGCGTCTCGGCGAAATAGATGTCGTTGCAGAGCCCCACATCCACGAGCCGTGGGCTGGCATGCAACACCGCCTGCGTGCACTTCCGCACGTCGAGGGGCAGTCCGAGCGCACGTGCGTAATCGTTACCTGTGCCAGCGGCGATGATGCCAAATGCGGGGCGTTCCTCGGCAGGGATGCTCATGAGCGCGTTCACGACGAGATGCGCAAGGCCATCGCCGCCAATCGCGATGACCGCACGGATGCCGCCCGATTTCTCGACGACGTCGCGCGTCTGCTCGGGCGAGCTGAGAAAGGCCGCGTCGACCTCGGCATCCGCAAAGGCCGCGCTTGTCTTCCCACGGGCAATGGCCGCTTCCATCTCACCCATGGCGCGACGCGCGGCTTGCGTCCCCGTACCATTGCCGGCAGCCGGGTTTGCGACAACCAATATGGACGCGGACCTCTCGCTCATCGCCGCTCCTCGTCTACTTGATGCTCAAGCCGAGCTCATAGGCCTTCTGCAGACCGGGGTTTCCCTCGATGGCGCCCTTCTCGTACACGTTATTGATGATGACCTCGCCAAGGTTCTCCTGCTTGCAGTAGTTGGCCGCCACGCGATAGCTGTTGACGGCAGGTTCGCAGGTGGTCTCGTCCTTGTCCTCGAAGCACAGCAGCAACGCGGTCTGCGTAATGCCAAAGGGCTTGCCAATTCCGCAGAACATGCGGTCCTGGAAGGCACGCAACTGCGCAGGGAAGTTGTAGAAGTACATGGGTGTCGCGTACACGATCACATCGGCCTCATGCAACAGCGGATAGAACTTCTGCATCTCGTCCTTGTTGATGCACTCGCCCTCGTGCGAGAGACAGTACTCGCAGGCCATGCAACCCGAAATCTTCGCATGCCCAACGCTTATGCGCGTGACCTCGTTGCCCGCCTCGAGCGCACCACGCTCGAACCAATCGGCGAGTATGCTCGAGTTCCCACCTTCGCGCGGACTCGCATGAACAAGCAAGATATTCTTCGACATGGTGGCTCCCCGTCCCTATCATCGTCTCGACAACATATGCTGGCGTAATTATACGTCTAAAGCGATAAAGCAAGATGGGAAGCGCGAAGACTAATCGCCCTCTCCCGCCACCAAACCGTAATCTGTTTCTTTAATGAAACATTTCATCCACAAGATTGCAGATATAATGCATAGAGTTTCTCATGTATGCCCGAATCATGCATGATTTGTCCCCGAAGGGAAGAGGAGAGTTTAACGTGAAAATGAGGAAGAAGGGGCTTGTCTCCATCGTAGGCGTTCTCGCCTTGGCCATGGCACTTTCGTTTGCCCTGGTTGGATGCGGCGGCTCCAACAATTCGAGCGCTAGCTCCAGCGCAGACAACGGCGGCAGCCTGCGTTTTGTGACCGGCGGCGAGTCGGGCACCTACTACGCCTTCGGTTCCGTCATCGCCCAGCATGCGACCAACAACACCGACGTTAGCGTCACGGCTGCCTCGAGCGGTGGCTCGCAGGCTAACATCCAGGAGCTCGAGGACGGCACTGCCGAGCTCGGCTTCGCCCAGTCCGACGTCATGGCATACGCCTATGACGGCACCAACCTGTTCGAGGGCAAGCCCGTCACCACCTTCTCCACGCTCGGCGCCCTGTATCAGGAGCAGGTCCAGATCGTGACCTGCGATCCCAGCATCACCTCTGTTGCAGACCTCGCAGGCAAGAACGTCTCCATCGGTGCTGCAGGCTCGGGTGTGTACTTCAACGCCATCGACATCCTGGGTGTCTACGGCCTCAGCGAGAGCGACATCAACCCGACCTACCAGAGCTTCGGCGATTCCGCTGACGCCCTCAAGGACGGCAAGATCGACGCCGCCTTCATCGTCGCCGGCGCTCCCACCACCGCCATCACCGACCTGTCCACCACCAAGACCGCGTACCTGATCTCCCTTGACCAGGCGCACATTCAGCAGCTGATTGCCGAGAACAACTTCTACTCCGAGGCCGTCATCCCCGCTGGAACCTACGCTGGTCAGACCAATGATGTCGTCACCGTCGGTGTCGACGCCGTCATCATCGTCGACAACGCTGTCTCCGAGGAGGATGTCTACGCCCTCACGGCCGACATCTTCGACAACGCTCCCGACCTCATCGAGAATCACGCCAAGTATGCCGAGATTAGCCTCGAGAAGGGCGCGTCCGTTGCCAGCGTTCCGTATCATCCCGGTGCCGCGAAGTACTTTGCAGAGAAGAACATTACTGTTCCCACGAAGTAGTTTTGAGGTGATGGTCTTCTAGATCATCAAGCGTTTTGAGTTAGGTCGAAGCCATGACGCGAGGGGTGTACCTGCCTTCCATCATGGCTTCGGCGCGTTTTGAGGGGAAACTATGGTCGATAGGGTCAAGAGAAGGATACAGAGGAAGAAAACCGGCGTGCCGCCCACTGCGCAGCAAGACGTCGATGTTCGCGAGACCGTCGTAGATCTCGAACCCCATCCCGACGCCCTAGACCAGACCAAAACCGGCAGTTTCAAGGCCATTGAGGACTCCGACCTCATCGGCGAGGAAATCGAGACCGGCATCGCGACCGAAGAGGGCGCGGACATCATCATGGAGAAGGACACGGCCCCCGTCGAGAGCGACGAGGCCGAGCAGATTCTGCGCAAGTTCGACCGCGAGTCAAACACGCGCATCTGGGAAGGTGTCCCCAAAATCATCGTCAGGGCCATCATGGCCATCTTCTCGGTCTACTGCATCGGCATGACCTTGTTCAGCACGGCGCTTCCCGAGGTCAGGCTCACGCTCTTCCTCGGTTGTATCGTCGTCATCGGCTTTCTCGTATACCCCGCCAACAAGAAGAAGGTTCGCACCAACTACATCCCCTGGTATGACATCTTGCTCATGATCATCGGAGCGGCTTGCTTCTTCTACTTCGCGTTCAACGCGTTGCCCATCATCAAGCTCGGCACGCGCATTGACGAGGTCATGGTCATCATCGGCATCGTGGGCGTTCTCATCGTCGCCGAGCTCTGCCGTCGCAGCGTCGGCCTTCCAATCATCTTCGTGGTAGGCGCGCTGCTCATCTACGCGTTCTACTTCTTCGTCGTCGATCGCGGCATGGACCTCATGCTCGCCTTGCGCACCGTCGTCTATCGCATGTTCTACACGACAAACGGCATCATCGGCACGCCCATCAACGTTTGCTACACCTACATCGTGCTCTTCATCATCTTCGGCGCCTTCCTCGAGCGCACGGGCATCGCGGGCTTCTTCATCTCGTTCGCCAATCGTCTCGCTGGTTGGTCGAGCGGTGGCGCCGCCAAGGTCGCCGTCATCTCGAGTGCCCTGTGCGGCATGGTGAGCGGCTCGTCCGTCGGCAATACCGTCACGACGGGTTCCGTCACCATCCCCATGATGAAGAAGACCGGCTACCGGCCCGAATTTGCCGGCGCCGTCGAGGCGGCATCATCGACGGGAGGCCAGATCATGCCCCCCATCATGGGCGCTGCCGCATTCCTCATGGCCGAGTACATGGGCATCCCCTACATCGAGGTTGCCGCCAAGGCCATCATCCCCGCCCTGCTCTACTTCACGGGCATCTTCCTTGCTGTGCATCTCGAGGCCAAGAAGCTCCAGCTCAAGGGCATTCCGCGCAAGGAGCTTCCCAAGTGGAGCTACCTCGCCAAGAACTGCTACCTCGTCATCCCGCTTGTGCTGCTCGTCTGGCTCGTCGCCTCGGGCGCACGCACCATGGCCGTCTCGGCCGCCATCTCGATTGTCGGCGCCTTCATCATCGGTTTCATCAACTTCTTCGTGACCGGCGTCAAAGAGCGCTCCGAGGACCAGACCGTCGGCAGCGTCTTCATCGACTCGCTCAAGGTGGCCCTGGCCACGGGTTACGACGCGCTCATCGCTGGCGCACGCAGCTGCGTCTCCGTGGCTGTCGCCTGCGCCATGGCCGGTCTCATCGCCGGCTGCATCACCGTCACGGGCCTCGCGGGCACGCTCATCAACGCCATCGTCAATTTCGCCGGTGACGCGACCATGGTTGGCCTCGTGCTCACCATGCTGTGCTGCATCATCCTCGGTATGGGCGTCCCGACCACGGCAAACTACTGCATCATGGCCTCCACCTGCGCCCCGATCCTCATCCAGCTCGGAATCCCGGCCGTAGCTGCGCACTTCTTCGTCTTCTACTTTGGCATCGTGGCCGACATCACGCCACCTGTCGCGCTGGCGGCGTACGCGGGCAGTGCCATCGCCAAGTCAAATCCGATGAAGACGGCCTTCACGGCAAGCAAGATCGCCATCGCAGCCTTCATCGTTCCCTATATCTTCGCGTTCAATCCCATCATGCTGCTTGATGGAATGAGCAACTGGTGGGAGATCATCATCCCCATCATCACGTCGCTTGTGGGCCTCTTCGGCATTGCCGCCGGCCTCAATGGCAACCTTTTCGAGCGAATACCCATGCTCCTGCGCATCGTCCTTATCGCCGGCGGCCTCGCGCTCATGATTCCCGAATCAATTACGGATATCATCGGCATCGCGATCATCGTCGCCGTCTTCGTCATCCAATACGGAGTGGCCCGAAAAAATCGGGTTGATAAGCCCAAGGAAACCGATGCATAGGAACGGTATCATTACAGCCCCCGGAAAAAACCGGGGGCTTGTTGCAAACGCGCACAAAGACGACGGGGATACATGACAGCAGACGCAAACAACCCGAAGCTCGACGAGGACAAGGTCATCCGCAAGCTCTCGCTCGTGGGTATCGTCGGCAACGTCTTTCTATCGGCGTTCAAGTTCTTCGCAGGCGTTATCGGTAATTCGAGCGCCATGGTATCCGATGCCGTCCACTCGCTCTCGGACGTCTTCGCGACCATCATCGCCCTTATCGGCGTGCGCTTCGGCCGTCGCGCCGCAGACGCATCGCACCCCTACGGTCACGAGCGCATCGAGAGCCTCGCCGCCATTGCGCTCGGCCTCATTCTGCTGGTGACGGGTATTGGCATCGGCTGGATCGGCCTCGAGAAGATCCTTGCGGGCAACTACGAGAGCCTGCCCATCCCCGGCGTGATTGCCCTCATTGCCGCCATCGTCTCCATCGCCGTCAAGGAGGGCATGTTCTGGTACACGCGCCATTGGGCGCGCGCCATTCGCTCATCGGCCTTCGAGGCAGACGCCTGGCATCATCGCTCTGACGCGATGAGCTCGATCGGAGCGCTCATCGGCGTTGGCGGGTCAATGCTCGGCTACCCCGTGCTCGATCCCATCGCCAGCGTCGTCATCTGCCTGTTCATCCTCAAGCAGGGCATCTCGATCATCTACGACGCCTTGAAGAAGATGCTCGATACCTCCTGCGGTCCGCAATTCGAGGATCAGGTGCGCGCACTCGTTGACAACGAGAGCCAGGTGAAACGCATCGACGTATTACGCACGCGCATGTTCGGCGACAAGGTCTACGTCGATATGGAAATCGCGATAGACGGCTCGATGCAGTTGACTGACGCTCATGCTATCGCCGAGCGCGTCCACGATGACATCGAGCGGACGTTCCCGGAAGTGAAACACGTCATGATTCATGTCAATCCCGCCTAGAGGAAGGTCACGGCATGCTTCACGTAACGGACTACCTTGCACGACAATTCGCGCCACTCGAGGAGATGCCCTTCTGTGCCCTTGACGCCACGGTGCTTTCGCAAGTCGCGATGATTCACGCAAAGGAGACTGTGCCGTCACTGCCCAGTGAAAACGCACGAAAGGGCTTGCACGCGCTCACACGCCCACGTCCACGTGGTATCGCGTTTTCGCAAATGCTCCAAGCCGAGCATTACTCGACCATGTTCTCCAATCTCCTCGACCCGGCAAAAGCCGTCGAGGCCCTCTTTGGGATTGCGGCAAGCCCCCGCTTCAGGGACATGTCCGCACTCAACTACCAGAGCGTCTTCGACGCCGAACGCCAGGTCCAGTTTGCCGCCATGACCTTCGTCTACAAGAACATGTTCACTTGCGTGTCGTTTCGTGGAACCGACACCTCGACCGTCGGTTGGCGCGAGGATTTCAACATGGCCTTCACCATGCCCGTCCCCGCGCAGGACCTTGCACTTGAGTATCTCGAAGCTGTTGCGGCTCAAGCGCATCTCCCCAAGAAGCTCTACGTCGTCGGCCACTCCAAGGGCGGCAACCTTGCCGAGTACGCGGCGCTTCGCTGCTCGAAGCGCGTGCAAGACCGCATCGAGCGTGTCTACAACCTCGATGGGCCCGGATTCAAAGCCGGCACCTTCACGCCCGACGATTACGCCCCGCTGAGGGGCAAGCTCGTCAAAATCGTGCCCGAGGAGTCGCTTGTCGGCATCATGCTCGAATCGGAGGCGCCCGTCTTCATCGCGATGAGCAGCGCAAGCGGCCTTGACCAGCACAGCGCATTCACCTGGGAGGTTGACGAGGAGCTTGCGGATTTCGTCTATCTACCCAAGCTCCCCGAGGCGACGAAGGCAACCGCCAGGACGTTGCACGCATGGCTCTCGGGATACGATGACGCCGAGCGCGAGGAAATCGTCGACGCGTTTTTCCAGGCCATCGAGGTCTCGCACGCGCAAAACCCCATCGACATCCTCAACGGAGGCCCCAGGGGCCTGTCGCTCATACTCGAGGCGTCGCGCAAGATTGATCGTCCCACGCGCAGGACCCTCGTTTCCGCGGCGCGTTCCTTCGTCAAGGCCCTGTCGGAAAACGCAGGCGGATCGCTCGGCGCTGCCGCAGGAGCGGTAACCAACCTCGCAGACCGTATCGCACCCGGATGAGGCAGCGTGCCCGGCACCCTGTCTCAAAAGAGGGCCAAAATCAATGAAGTGTCGATGTTTTGAGACAGGGTGCCAGGCACGTTATCTGTTATTGTCGGTTGCTTCGTCCAAAGAGCTCGTTCCAATCGCTTGCCGCGAGAATGGTCCCCGCCAGAATGACGACGCAACATACGACCGAGGCGAGCGTCGGAACCGTACCCTGCAGCACGAACGCAAAGAGCACTGCCCATGCCGAATAGCTGATATTGAGTGCCATGGACTTTGCCGCGCCCAAAGGCGAACTGATGGACTTGTAGTAGAACAGGTACGACGTCGTGCCAGCCAATGCCGCCAACGCGATGACACCCGTCGCCACCGACGGGAAGGCGCTTACTGTGAAGGCCCAGGCACCAAAGGCCGGAAGCACGACGATGGCGTAGACGAGCGCGCTCGTCGTTTCGCGAATCTGCAACGCCGTTTCGTTGTCGACGGCATCATCGCGCATGCCCCAACCGCAGAGTACCGCCTCGCTGCCCCATCCGAGCACGCATGCGGCCGCACCTACAAGACCGAGGACGGGATCGCCTACTGTCTCTGCATCAGTGAGCGAAAGCATGCCCATGGCAACGATGCCGCCGAGCGCGCAGGCAAACGCAATAAGCTGCTTGGCGTTCATGCGCTCCTTCAGAATAATGAAGGATAAAATCGCCCCCACGGCCGGATAGAACGCCGAGATGATGGCCGTATATCCCGCACCAATGTTGTTGATGGCAATCACGTAGCCCGTCATGCCGATGGGTCCGCCCAACAAAGCGCCGAGCACAACCACCTTGCCACTGCGAGTACGCAGCGCAGCCCAGGTATCCTTGAGACGTCCTCGCACACCCATGTAGATAGCAAGCCAAATAGCGCAGAAGATGTCATGCAGGGCCGATGACGCTATTGCGGCAAACGCGAACGCCTCAAGCGTGCCGATATAGGGGGACATCGTGAGTGCGATGCCCAGAATGACCGTGTCGAGTCCCCACAGCACACCACTCGTGAGCCCATATTTGACCTTGTTGAATGCTCCCATTTCGTATCCTCCTGGCATACTATCCGGTGCCTAGACGCGCTTTCCCTGTTCGTACCACGGCAAAACCATATTCAGATACCTCTTCGCATAGCGGTAGTAGATATAGAGCCACTCGCCTACCACGTCGCCTTCGGCCTCTTTCATAAGCGACCAGACGTACCAACACCAGCCAGCAAACGCCACATATGCGAAGTTATGACGCAACTCCTCGAACGTGGGCTCCCGGTCGAAGTAGTGCGAAAGCGCCTCCTCAGCCTCCTCGACCGAAAGCTCGCAGCAGACGGTATAGGTACCAAAATCGCTTGCATAATCAGACATGCCCGCATACTCCCAGTCAATGAGCGAGATCTCATCATCGGCGCCCACGAGGAAGTTCAGGTAGAAGAAGTCGTTGTGGCACAAGCAAAGCTGGCTACTTTCAGCCTGCACAAATTCATGAAGACGCTGCATGCGCGCGGCCATCTCCTCGAAGCCAGGCACATCGATGACGCCACAGCGTTCACGAAGCAGCGCCTCATAGCGCTTGGATTCCGCATAGAAATCGAACTCCCGCTCGAGTGTCGCGCCCGATTCGTGCAGGGCGCGAGCCATCTGCATGGCACGCTTGGTCTGATTGCCATCATGCGGGTCAAGCTGCGTGCAGTCGGCCACGAAGTGCGATATCTTCCATCCCGTTTTCGGGTCACCGGTGATGAAAGTACTGTCGAGGCCAAGCTCACGCGCGATATTGAGTCCGGCAAGTTCCGCGTCACGATCGATAAGATTCTCGGTTCCCACGCCGGGATGACGGTACACGTACTCCCCGTCGCCCACGCGCACGTGACACGAAAGATTCGTCAACCCCTGCTTGAGGGGATACACGTCACAGATGTCAGCTTTCCTGCACCCGAGTGCGGCCACGATGTTATCGAACGCGAGCGAATCGACGTTCTCGATAAAATGCGGATCGAACTCGCGCAGATCATCGAGTGCATCAAACTCGTGAATCATATCGGCGGAATAGGGCCGGGCAACCATGTACAGCTCGTCGATATGATCGATGAACAGGCTCTCCCACAGTTTGTCCTTCGTCGCGGGAAGGTTCCACTCGTCACGGATGATCTGGGCCATACGCTCGGAAAATGCTTCGTCGAAGAAAACGTGACCGAGCATGATCTGCGAGTCCTTGCCACCGATGGTTACCCCCACGATGCGATTCCTAGCGCCCAGATGCACGCACCACTCGTCCGTCGCGTCCTGCGCGTACTGCGTCGCATAATAGGCGCCGTAAACGTGCGACTCGAAGGGGTTCTCGACAAAGTAGTTGTCCGATGAGCAGACATAGGTGCGCCCCAACTTATCGAGCACGGCCATGAGCGAGGAGTGATTATTGCGCTTCGCGTAGTGTTCGTTCACGACGATGCGCACACCGAAAAGCTCTTCCAGATAGAAGAAATACTCCTTCTTGTAACCGACGACAACGGTAATGTCATCGATACCCGCTTCCTTGAGCTGGCGAATCTGGCGCTCGATGAGCACCTCATCGCGCACACGCAGCAGGCCCTTGGGCTTCTCGTAAGAGATGGGAGCGAAACGCGTCGAGAGCCCTGCAGCCAGAATGACTGCGTTGTCGACACGATACGGTTCGAGCGCTACTTTGCCTTGCTCCGTCACTTGCAAGCCCTCGGGGGCCGTCTTCTCGAGATTCCCGCGCGCGATTAGCTGGCGTACGGCGGCATTCACCGTCCCCACGGAAAGCCCCGTATGCTCGGCAATCGAGCGCTGGGAGGCAAGTGGTTCCCGTATGAGACTTTGCAAGATGGAGAACTGGTTGCGTGTCAGATCTCCCGCGTTTTTCTCCTCTGTTGCCACCATATGTCCTTTCAGATTCCCCATGGGCACTTCGTTCAGATAAGGCGATGGTATCAGAATGGTGTTCAATTTTCTATTAATTATCTAATTATTGAACGTTTTTGGCTGAGGAGCGGTTCTGCCTGCACCGTATTTCACAAAATGTGAAACATTGTGTATTCGTAACACCATTTATCCGTGATAGTGTGCCGAATACGGAATTCGTAACACCGCTACATCCGCATTGCTCTATCGTTAGCATCCACAACTTGGACAGAGAGGAGTCCTCCCGTGAAAACCAAACGCCTGCTCATCGCCCTATGCGCCTGTGTCGCACTGCTGCTTGCCCTTGCCGGCTGCTCATCTGCAGCATCTTCAGGCTCTGGCTCGACCCGCACCGTGACCGATGCCTATGGTCGTAACGTAACCATACCAGCCGATGTCCAGACCTGCGCCACGGTCGGTAGCGCCGCGCGTTTCGTCGCCTATGCTGGAGGCACCGACAAACTCGTCGCCGTGACGGAAATGGATAAGCCGGCAACCCTGGCCCGCCCCTATACCGTGGTCTGGGAACAAGTCCTTGCGGAGCTTCCCACGACTTCCAACGGCAATCATCTCATGGAGACAAGCGTAGATGGCGAAGCGCTGCTTGAGATCAAGCCTGACGTCATCATCTCGAGCCGCTCGGCCCAGGAATGCGACGAGCTGCAGAGCCAACTCAACATCCCCGTCATCGGCATCAGCTATCAGGACCAGATGTTCACGGAGAACGTCTTCGAGTCCATCCAGGTCGTCGGCGATGTCCTCGGCACCACCGAGCACGCGCAGCAAGTCGTTGACAAGATGAACGGTTGGCAAGCCAACCTCGATAGCCGCACCGCGAACATCCCCGATGCGGACAAGCCGAGCTGCTATGCCGGCGCCGTGAACTACAAGGGCGCCAAGAGCTTCGGCGGCACCTATGCCCAGTATCCGCCGTTCGTCGCCGCGCACATCGACAACGTTGCCGATGGGACGGTCGAATCCGGCTCCGTCGAGGTCACCCTCGAGCAGCTTGGCGAGTGGAACCCGGATTTCATGTTCCTCAACGCCGGCAACATGGAGCTCATGAAGAAGGACTATGCTGACAACCAGGCGTTCTTCGACAATCTCACGGCCTTCCAGACAGGCAATCTCTACACCCAGCCCTCCTACAACATGAACGGCACCAATATCGAGATCGCCATCTGCGATGCCTACTTCGATGCGGCCACCGTCTATCCCGACGCCTTCGCAGACGTCGACCTCGAGAGCATGTACCGCGAGATCCTCGACACCATGCTCGGCACGAATTGCTATGACCAGCTGACGGCCGCCGGTCTCAGATTCGGCAAGATCAGCTTCTAGCTTATCCGCACGTAACCGAGACGAGGCGAAGATGAATCCCGAAGACTTGAAGATGGCACATGCCGCGCAGGCACCATCCTCATATCGCGAGCAATATCGCGGATACACGAGGTACAAGCGCCTCGTCATCGTGGCGCTTGTCGTCATCCTCCTCGTGCTCGTCTTCGTCTCGATCATGCTCGGGACGGCAAGCCTCTCCCCTCTCGACGTGCTGGCCGCACTCTTCGGACAGGGCGACGAACACGCCCTCATCGTCGTGTGGAACCTGCGCATGCCGAGAATACTCACCGCCATCGTTGGTGGCATAGCCCTTGCCCTCGCAGGCTGCGCGTTCCAGAGCGTGCTGCGCAACCCCCTCGCTTCTGCGAGCACGCTCGGTATCTCCCAGGGAGCGGCTTTTGGCGCCTCCATCGCCATCATCGTCCTGGGCGTCGGATCGTCAAGCGTAGCCTATGAGGGCCTGGGGGCCAGCAATCCCTACCTCACCGTCATATGCGCCTTCCTCGGCGCCATCGCCTCGACCATCGCCATCCTCGCGCTCTCGCGCTTTCGCGATATGACGCCCGAGAGCATCGTGCTTGCGGGCGTGGCGCTTTCGGCGCTGTTCACGGGCGCGACGGCCCTCATCCAGTACTTCGCCGAGGATACGCAAGTCGCTGCCGTCGTCTTCTGGACTTTCGGTGACCTCGGACGCGCCTCGTATCGCGAAATCGCCATCATGGCCGTCATCGCCGCGGCCAGCTTCGTCTTCTTCTATTGCAATCGCTGGAACTTCAACGCAATGGAATCAGGCGAGGGCACGGCCCATGGCCTGGGGCTCAACGTACGGCGCACTCGTTTGCTCGGCATGATCGTCGGTGCCTTTGCCGCGTCGTCAGTCATCGCGTTTTGCGGCACCATCAACTTCATCGGCCTCGTCGCCCCGCACATCATGCGACGCTTCATCGGCAGCGATTACCGCTATCTGCTCGTTGCCTCGGCGCTTGCCGGCGCGGGCATCCTGTTGCTTTCCGACATCATCGCCCGCATGGCGCTCGTCGGTGTCGTGCTACCCATCAGCGCCATCACCTCCTTCGTGGGCGCACCCCTCTTCCTGTACCTGCTCATGAGGGGAGCGCACCGATGAGCGCGGACACGCGTACAGCCCACGGCACCGTCCTCGAGGCCAACGAAATCGCCTTCGCGTACCCTGGCTCTGGCCAGACTCTCGAGAAGGTGAGCGCGCAGATATTGCCCGGGTCGTTTCTCGCCATACTTGGCGTCAACGGCTGCGGCAAGACAACGCTGCTCTCCTGTCTCGATGACATCATTCGCCCACAACGTGGCACCGTCACGCTGGCTGGTGAGGATATCGCCAGCTACACCCGCGAAGAACGCGCGCGCAAGATCGCACTCGTCGCCCAGCACTCCCATGCGCATGGCGTCACCGTCTACGATGCGCTTTTGCTCGGCAGGAAGCCCCACATCAAGGCCGCGCCCAGCGAGGAGGACTTCGCCATCGTCGACCGCGTCATTGACGAGCTCGGACTTGGGCCGCTCGCCCTGCGTTACCTGGACGAACTCTCGGGCGGCGAGCATCAGAAGGTCGTCATCGGACGCGCGCTCGTGCAGGAAACCGATGTCCTGCTGCTCGACGAGCCGACGAACAACCTCGACATGGCCAATCAGGTCGAGGTCATGCACCTTGTCAGAAACGCTGCCCACGAACACGACATCGCATGCGCGGCCGTCATGCACGACATAAACCTCGCCCTGCGCTACTGCGACCGCTTCTGCCTGCTCAAGAATGGCAAGGTGCTCGCAAGCGGAGGTCCCGAGGTGATGACCAAAGAGACGATCGAAAGCGTCTATGGCATGTCCGTGGACCTGGTGCCCTACGAGGACGGCTTTTTCGTAGTGCCAAAGAAAAACGAATGAGACAGTTGCTCTGAGCAACTGTCTCATTAGAAAGGATCCGTGATGAGCATCGGCACGATAGGCGCCTACTTCGACGAACGCGCCGCAACCTGGAACGAGCAGGCCGAACCAGCAGGCCCCAAGCACCTCATGATTGCCCAACTCGCTGGCGTCCGCGAGGGTTCGCGCGTACTCGATGTCGGCTGCGGCACGGGCATCATGGAGCGCGCCTACCTTGAGCTCGGAGCCGCAAGCATCGTCGGACTCGACCTGTCAGAGGCGATGCTCGCCTGCGCACGCGATACCTTTGCCAATGTGCCTGACGAGCGTCTGTGCTTCGAGTGCCGCGACATCCTCGACTACACGAGTGACGAGCCCTTCGATACCGTGGTCATCTACAACGCCTACCCGCACATCCTCGACAAGGATGCGCTCGCCAAGGCGACCGCGTCCCTACTCGTGTCCGGTGGAAGATTCCTCGTCGCACACGGCATGAGCCGCGAAACGCTCAACGCACATCATGCGAACGTACCGCACGATGTCACGAGCGACCTGCCTCCCGCACAAGAAGCCGCGCTCGACTGGCAGGGTGCGTTCGACATCGACATGATGGCGGATACACCGTTTACGTACTTCTTCGGTGGCTCGAAACGCTAGGACATGGACGAAGGACGTCGCAGCTTCGCGATTTCCGCACGAGCCGAAAGCGCCAGTGGCGCTTTCGTGCGAGCACAGGACTATGAGCGCAGCTGCGACGCCCTTCGTCCCAAGCGCTTCGACCCTGCGCTACTTTCTCCAGCGCAACAGTATGACGACGGCTATGGCCGCCAGGGCAATCGAGAGCAGCGCGGGGAATACCCACGAATCGCTCATGGGCAAAAGATCGGTGTTCATGCCGTAGAAGCTGAAGACGGCTGTGGGGATGGACAGCAGCAGCGTCGCCATGGTAAGAAAGCTCATGGAGGCGTTGACATTGTTGCTGACGACGCCCGAAAAGGCGTCCATGGCCTTGGTGATGACGTCGGTGTAGATCGAGCACATCTCGGATGCCTGCCTGTACTCGACGATCACGTCATTGAGCAGCTCCTGGTCCTCCTCGAACAGCTTCGCGAACTGCCCATTCCTGATGGCCTGCAGGGTGGGAGCGGAGCTCTTGAGCGACGTCGACATGTAAAGCAGCGATTTCTCGATGCCGAGCATGCTCATGAGTCCCTCGTTGTTCTGCTTCTTGCGCATCCTGCGCTCGAGGGCCAAGGTCTGCTTCTCCAATATGCGCAGGGCGTCGATGTAGCTTTGCGAGACTTCCAGGAGGACCTCGAGCAAAAAGCGCGTCCGCTTGCCCGTGGAGATGGAAATCGCCTTGTCGTCCTTGAACTTCTCGATGACGGCGCACGAGGCATTGGTCAGGGTCACGACGACGCCTGGATTCTCGATGAGGAGAATGGAGATGGGCTGGGTATCGAATTGCTCGAGTCCCGGGGCCGCCTGGTCATCCATGCCCTCGGCAGCCGGATAATCGACGACGACGAGGGCCTGATTGGCATCCTCGTCCTTGTCGATACGCGAAATCTCGTCGCGATCAAGCATGGCATCGATGAAATCGTCACCTATGCACAGGTTATCGCGAAGCCACCGGATCTCGTCGTCATCGGGAATGCATACGTTGACCCAGCAGCCCGCCTCGATGCGCTCGATTCTCGCGAGCGCACCGTCAACGGTCTTTAGCAGCTCAATCATGGGATCCGTCTTCTAGTTCATCGACCGCAGGCTCTGGTTCTCGAGCCCCAGATCATCGACCCACTGACGCACCTCGTCGCTGTTTACGGCAGACGGGAAACGCATGCCGCCCATCCACTCCCCGCTCTTGGCGAGGTCTGCGAGGTTCTGGGCGCTGTCACCGATATCGGACGAGGCCGAGGTGCAAAACGGAATGACGGTCTTGCCCGCAAAGTCATTGGCCTTGACGAAACTGGCGACGGGATAGGCCGCCTGACCCCACCAGATGGGATAGCCAATGATGACCGTCTCGTAGGAATCCCAGTTATCGGGCGTGTCCTGAAGAAGGGCGACGTCTTGGAGGGCAGGGTCGGCGTGCTCCTTGGAAACGCGGCTGTTCTCGTCGGTCCAGGCAAGGTCCTCGGCGGAATAGGGCTGCTCGGGCATAATGGCAAAGACGTCCATGTCGTTTTCGTTCACGATGACCTCGGCGACCTTGGCCGTGTTGCCCGTGGCCGAGTAATAGACGACGAGCGTCTTGTTTGCCGTATCCGATGACGCGGCACTCGATGATGCCGTACCGCTAGATGCGCCCTGGCCGCATGCGGTGATGCAAAGCGCCGCGCTCATCATAAGCGCTGCACCGAGCACGAGAACGAGCGCTTTCTTCATTGGCTTCATTGGGATTTCTCCTTCTTGTCAGTGGCGACGGCCTCCTTGACGGCGACCTCGTCGACAATGCCTCCATCGATCGGCTCGTCATCGATCTCATCGACTACGACGGCTTCATCGGATGCGGCAGCGTGCGATGCATCGAACGTTTGAGCGCCCGTCGTCGAGAGGGACTTGCCCATCCTACCAACGAACCAAGTCCCCACGAGGAAAACGGCCAACGCGACGCCGAGAGGCAACAGCATACTCGCCCACTCGAAGAAGTTGGGGATATAGCCCTGCGCGATCTCGAAAGCATTGCCCGTATGGTCGTAGAGACCCGTCGAGGCAGGCAGCGGCCAGCTCGGTGAGGGCTCGTTGGAAAGCGGCACATAGAGCGTGGGGCTGGCAAATGCCGGATAGAGCAACATGAGACGATGGAAGAACATGCCGACAACAACCAGCACGCCGCCAATGAGCATGTTCTTGGTGGGATCGTTCTTGCCTCGAAGCAGCACGAAGACTGCCGCTAGGGGCAAGCCGAGCTCGAGCGCGTAGAACAGCCAAACGCTGCCCAGCGCCGCGAGCGCTCCACCATCTGTCGCACTTCCGCCGAAGCAGACAATCAGCAGGTCGATGATGGCAAGCGCCAGGTGAATGATGATCGCCACCGCGAGCAGAAAGCTCAGATCGTGCAATGCCTCGGGCTTGAACTCGTCATGTTTGAGCGCACAAATGATGACCGCGACGGCAAGACCGCATACGACGGCAACCACGATGAAATCGATGGGCATGATGAAGCTATGCCACCAGATGCGTGCTTCCATGAGCGCGAAGAGCAGGCCCTCGACAAGCTGCAGCGCAAACGCACTGATGAGGCCCAAGACCATCCAGAACTTGAGCAGCTTGCTCTGTCGTGCGACGGCAATGAGATTGATGATGGCGATGATAATGAACACCGTGAGGGCAATCATGTCCCAGGTAAGCGCAGACGTGGGATTCGGCCCCATGAGCATCGCCATGATGTGCGCCGGATGCCCCAGGTCGATGAGGATCGCCACACCTGCGCCAATGGCACCGGCAAGGGCCACAATCTGCGCGGTCTTGACATAGGGCATGAGATCATGCCGGTTGCCGAGGACGATATAGCAGGCAACAAACTGGCTACCTGCACCAAAGCCGACGAGGAAGGCGAAAACCGCGATCATGAGGCCCCAGGCGAAGGTATTGCTCATGCCCGAGCCAACGAGAAGACCCATGGTGAGCTGGCAAATCCACGCCGCGCAACCGACTGCGATGAAGACGACGGTCAGGATGATGGGCCACTTCTTTGCGTGTTGGACGTTCTGTGTCATGGCTACTCCCCCTCTCCGCGCTTGGAAGGCAGGTAATACACCTTGGGCTTGGTGCCATGCGACTCGCCGAGTACGAGCCACTCGCGCCCGGACATGTACTGCGAAATCTCGGAATCCGCATCCTCGATGTCACCGAAGATGCGCGCGTTTGCCGGACAGCCCGTGCAGCACGCAGGAGTGCCGCCCTGGTTGGTGTACTGGACGCAGAACGTGCATTTCTCGACCACGCCCTCGGGACGCACTGGCGTGTAAACGAGACGGCCGTCCTGGCGATAATCCTCCGGATACCCCCAGCGATATTCACCGTCGACACCCTCGACGCCATCGGGCTTGCTCCAGTTGAACTGGCGCACCTCGTAGGGGCATGCCGTGATGCAGTAGCGGCAGCCAATGCACTTCTCGTAGTCGACGAGCACGGTACCCGTATCGTCGGTGTAGGTGGCGCCCGTCGGGCACACCTGCTGGCAGGGGGCGTTTTCGCAGTGCTGGCAGCTGATGGGCAGAAACTCCATACGAGGCATGCCATCCACGATCACCGAGGTGCCGTACTCGGGAGCACCCGGCGCAAAGACACGGTTCCACCAGATGCCGCGGGGTTCTGCGTTGTGATCCTTGCAGATGACCGCGCACGTCCTGCATCCAATGCAGCGGTCAAGGTCTATGGCCATTGCGTATCTCATTGCATGACCTCCTTACGCGCACCGCCCTTTTGCAGTAGACGGACATTACATGCGCATTCGTTCCACGCCATGTTGGGCGACCACACGCCCGAGAGGTAATACACCTCGTTGGTGGGATTGATCCACGGATAGATGAGCGAGTTGTAGCTGTCGCCGTCCATATATTCGCTCCACCAGCCCTGATCGAAGATGGCCTGCCCGGGATACATGCCCGGGTCGAGCACGAGGCCGCCCTGGCACTTGCCACGCCCGTTGTAGGCCTCGACCAAATCGCCTGCCTCCAGGCCACGCTCCTTGGCGTCGTCCGGATTCATGAAGATCTTGGGCATGCTGTTTTGCAGCTCGAGCATGAAGGGATTGTTCACATACGTGGAGTGCACGCGATAGGTGCTGTTTCGCGTGATGAAGGCGAGCGGATACTTGGTGCGCGCCTCCGGGTCATCCTTGTATTCCGTGTCCTCGAAGGCAGGCTTGTAGCACGGAAGCTGCTCTCCCAACTCGAGGAACTCATCCTCGTCGCGATAGAACTGGATGCGTCCCGAACGCACGAACGGCGCCGTCACGTCGATTGCGTTGGGAAGCGACTGGCTCGGGAATGGCGTCCCCTCGTGAATCTGGCTCCAGAAGGGGATGCGCTTCTCGCCCGGATTGGCGTGCCAGAGCTTGCCCGGCCCCTCGCGCAGCTGCTCGGCCGTGAGCTGGTTGACATAGGGGCCGCCGTTAGCCAAAAGCGTGCGCAGGACATCATCGGCCACTTGCTCGGCTTGCGACTCGTCGAAGACCGGCCACTGGTCCGCATACGAGGGATCGATGTGCGTGGCAAGCTCCTTGCAGATCCAGATCTCGGGGCGTGCCTCGCCTGGCGGATCGACCATCTGCTGCTGGAGCTGCACCCAGGGATGCAGTGGCGTCGTGGTGAGCTCGAGCTTCTCGTACCAGCTCGGAGCCGGCAGGGCCACGTCGCTCATGTCGACCGTGGTGGTGCGTTGGAAGTCGAGCGTGACAAGGCATTCGAGCTCGCCGCTCTCCTTGGCGCTGCGCAGCCAGTTGGCAACGTTATGCTGGTCCATCGGGTTGCCCCAGCCCACGACGAGGGCCTTGAGGCCATTGGGTGGGAAGGCGTTTGGCTGCATCGTCTCCGTGCGGCCGGTGACGGCGTACTGGAATGACATCGAGTGCTTGTTCATGCGCGGCGGGTTGAACCACGACGCGGGGATGAAGCGCGTCTTGTACTGGCCCACATAGGTCGAGATGCCGCCGCCGAGCTGGCCGATGTTGCCCGTAAGCGCCGCGATGAGCGCGAGCGAGCGACCCTTGAGGTCACCGTGATACCACTGTGTGCCCGCGCCACCGAAGATGATGTGCATGGGCTTGATGGTCGCGCACTCCTGCGCGATGCGCTCGATGGTCTCGACGGGAATGCTCGTGGTATCACTCGCCCACTGCGCCGTCTTGCCCACGAGGCTCTCGCGCAGCAACCTGAAACCGCTCTTGGCATGCGCGGTGGTACCGTCTTTGAGGCGCACATCACCCGTGTACTCGAGCGTGCAGCCCTCCATGCCACCGAGGCGCTCGGGGTTGACCGCGAAGGGCCTGCCATTGGCGTCGACGGCCACGTACGTGGTGCGATAGGCCGGAGATGGCAGGGCCGAGAGCCCCGCCACGTTGGCAGCCTCGATGCGCTTTCCCGTAGTGGTGTCAACGAGCAGGGGCATATCGGTGAAGTTCTTGCAGAAGGCCTCGTCATAGAGGCCATCGTCGATGATGATCTTGGCGACTGCCAGCGCAAAGGCCGCATCCGTATCGGGCTTGAGGCGCACCCATTCGGTCGATTTCTCGGAGGTCGCCGAGTAGTTGGGATCGAAGTTGACCACCTTGCCGCCGTTCTCGCGCGAGATGTTGAGAAAGTGCGCATCGGGAAGACGCGTGACCATGACATTCGAGCCAAAGATCATCGTGTACTTGGAGTCTTCCCAGCAGTACGACTCGAGCTCCTCGCTCTGCACGCCAAAGGTCTCGGGCCAGAACATGGGGAGGTCACCGTTCATCTCGTAGCAACCGATGGCCGACCAGCCCATCATGTTGGAAAGACGGATGATCGAGCCCTTTTGGATATGACCAGTGCCCTGCACCTGCCAGATCACGCCCACGGACTCCGGCCCGTACTTGTCCATGACGTCACGCAGCTTGGTCGCAGCCGCGTCGAGCGCCGTGTCCCAATCGGTCTCCTCCATCTTGCCCGTCTCATCATTCTTGACGAGCGGCTTGGTGAGCCGGTGCGGCCCGTATAACATCGTGTTGACGGATACGCCCTTGAGGCAACCGCGCGGGTTGTACCCCTCGAAGGGATAGTCGGATGCTTGCGAGATCATTTTGATCTGTCCCTCGTGCACGAAGCCCTTGAGACCACAAGCTCCCGTGCAGTTGGGCGAACAAGTCGTCCTCACCCATTCTCCGGCAGGGTCGACGTTATCGGCCAGTGCCTTTGCGCACGGAAGTGCTCCCGTGCCCAAGCACGCGGCCGCTGTCGCAGCTGCCGTGCCAGCCACAAATGACCGGCGGCTTACGTTCCTCTCTCTCATGCGTCCCTCCTCACTCGACCGCATGGGTCAATCTGACAGCGCATCGCCTGGCTAGACGAGCACCTTCTCGCTCTCGGTCTCGGTAATTTCACGCAGTTTGCAATCCATCTCCTGCTCGCGCTCGGCGACACTGCGCAGGTCGCGCTCCTCGTCGAAGGCGCTACGCACCACGCGGCCGTCGCGCTCGAACTTCTTGAGATCGGATGTTGCCTGGCCCAAATCATCGCGATGACGCTCGGAAGCGCGCTCATCGCCCGGGTCGGTCCAGATGCGCTCGGCGACAGGCGCCCAGCGCTGTGCCATGGGACGTGTCTTGGCGGTAAGCTCGTAGACCGTCTCCTCCTGGACAAGGTCAGTCGAATGCGCACCCGAATCCTCCACGAGCTTCTCGATGCACTCGGGGTTCTCCAGCATCGGACAGGGGCGCAGGTGATTGTCGTTGAAGGGCTGACCATGGTAGTAACCCATGAACAACGGCGAGCGCAGGGCATCAAGCAAGCTCACGTCGTGGATGTTGACATTCGAGTAGTGAATGAACACGCAAGGCTCCACATCGCCGTTGGCATTGATATGGAGATAGCGACGACCACCGGCAATGCAGCCACCCACAAACTCGCCATCATTCTGAAAATCGAGGGTCAGCAGCGGTTTCTCGTGCCGCATCGCATGGTTGAAGTCATAGAGCATCTCGCGTTGCTGAGGACTCGGCATGAGCTCGGCCGGGGAGTCCTTGCCCACGGGCATGTAGGTGAAAATCCAGGCGAAGAACACGCCCTTGTCGATAAGCCAATCGTAGTACTCCTCGGTGCAGACCGCATCAGCGTTCTGGCTCGTATAGCAAATGGAGACGCCAAAGGGGATGCCGCGCGCCTTGAGCAGGTCCATGGCCTTGTCGATCTTCTGGTAGGTGCCAGCACCTCGACGCGCATCGGTAGTCTCTTCGCTGCCCTCGGCCGAGATAATCGGGATGAAATTCTTCACGCGGGCGACTTCCTCGACGAAATCCTGATCGATGAGCGTGGCGTTGGTGAAGCAGAGGAAGGCGGAGTCAGGATGGGCATCGCAGAGCTTGATGAGATCCGCCTTGCGCACGAGAGGCTCGCCACCCGTGTAAATGAAGACATGCGTACCAAGCTCGTTGCCCTGGTTGATGATGGAGTCGATGTCCTCGTAGCTCAGGTTGAGCTTGTGGCCGTACTCGGCTGCCCAGCACCCCGTGCAATGCAGGTTGCAGGCGCTCGTTGGGTCAAGCAAGACGGCCCAAGGCACGTTGCACTGGTACTTCTCGCGTGACTTCTCCTGTTTATCCCAGGCGATGAGATTTGCCTCGGTCAGGAAGCACTTGAGCATGCCCGTGGCGACCTCGGGGTCAAGCTCGGCGATACGGCACAAGAGCTGATACCAGTTGTTGCGCTCCTCGATGGCCTTGGCAAACGCCTTGCGCTGTGAGGGAAACAGCGCGTCCGGAAGCATTTTGTCGATTTTCGTCATCATGCTCTCGATGCGCGGAACGGGGTCTTCCATGAAGTAGTCGATGGCCTTGTTAGCCGCCGTCCTCTTTGCGAATTCCATTGGTCTCATGACGCTCCTCCTACTGTGTTACCTGCAGCACGCTGCATTCCTCGATAATGATCTCTACGTATTCAGGGCTCAGACCCTGCGATATGGCGAAGGGGGCGAAGGACAGACGCATGACGTATTCTGGCGTCACGATGCGACCTTCGAGCGATGCGATGGAAAGCAGGCCGTAGGCGCCGTTGAGGGCGACGACGAGGCAATCGCCCAGATACTGCTTGTCGATGGCATCGGACCAATGCGCGACGATCCAGTCGCGCTCGCGCATGACCACGCCCTCGATGAACGTGCGGAAGCCCAGAAGATCCTGGATGAGCGGAGAGCCCTTCTCTTCCGCGACGAGCCTTTCGAGGTGAATAAAGCCCATCATGCACAGCAGCTGGATAGTGCTCGTATGCGGAGGGCAGAGCTTCTGCGCGGTCTCGCGCACCCAGGCAAAATGCTCGTCAAGGTAAAGGGCAAGGAACATTTCCTTGTGCGGGTAGTAATGTTGCACGACCGACTTGCTCGTATCGCATGCATCGGCGATGTCCTGATAGGACGTGGCGGCATAGCCCTTCTCGCCGAACAGCTTCAAGGCCGTAGCGTAAAGGCGCAAGCGCTCCTCGTCCTTCCTTGGTGCTGCCATGGTTCCTCCCCAATACATGCGGATATGCGGGGAACTCCCTTTATTCCGATACGCGTATATTCTATACGCGTATAATTTACTCCACTGGGAATAGAAGTCAACAGCATACTTTTCAAAATATTGAAAGTTTTTTTGCGTGAACGGAACTATTTTTCTGGTGAACGCTGTTCAACCGCGTCATCCGAGGCGTCAGCGGATGCTGCAGCATGGCGAGCGGCAAGCTGCCTGTGCGCCTCGGCAAGAAGTCCGTGTCCGTAATAGCCATAATCCCGGTTGCCCACGAGAGCGCAGATGACGCCAATGGCCAGGAAAGGAGCTATGCCCCAGCCGAAAACCTCGCAGCCGAGGAAGAAACCGGCAATGGGGCAGCGCGACATGCCCACATAAAAGGTGATGACGCCCAGCGCGCCTGCGAAGGCGGCATCGATGCCGATGAGCTGACCGACCGAGCAGCCCGTCAAACCGCCAATGGCAAGCGTGGGCATGATCTCGCCACCTTTGAGGCCAAAAGCAAGCGCCATGAAGACAAAGCCCGCCTTGATGGCGAAATCGTACGTGCCGATCGAGCCTGCGAGCGCGTGCTTGAGCAAGTTCATACCCGAGCCTTCGAAATCATAGAGACCAAAGGCATAGACAAGGCAAACGATAACAAGACTCGAGACGATGACCGTGACATAGGGTTTGTTGAAATGCCCCTTGAGAAGCTTGCGCGTAAAGCGCAGGGCGCGACCGAAAACGCCACCAAGAATGCCGCAGACTATGCCGACGATGCCAGTGTAGAACGCGAGCTCGGGGGTAATGTCCAAGATGGCGACGTGCGGAATGATGTCACCGATGCCAAAGGGATATGCGATGGAGGCGGCGATGAAGGCGGAGACGATCATCGCAATGAATCGCGGAAGGCTCAGATTCCTGAAGCGCGTGAGCTCGAGCACCATGAACACGGCACCCAACGGTGCGAAGAACAGAGCCGAGAACGTCGCGCTCATACCCATGAGCGCCGCGTATCCGTATAGCTCCCTGTCCTGCTTGTCGACGAAGCAGTTCTTGAGCTTGAACGCCCGCCCGAGCGTCTCGCTCACCGAAGCGCCCGCCTGAAAGGCGCTCGACTCCTTGCCGACGGCACCGCCACCCAGGATGGTGAGACAGGTGCCGATGATGATGCCCGGCGCAAGTGTAGGCGAGACCACGTCGTTTTCACGCATCTGGTCGACAAGGGTATCGGTCGAGTAATCGTAGGGAAGCTTGAGTGCCTTGTAGAGGGCAAGCGAAAGAACGCCGAGAAGCGGCAGGAGAAAGAGCGTCCAGGCATAGGTCTGGTTGATGTGATAGGCAAAGTTGACGCACAGGCACAAGATAATCGAAACGCAGGCCGAGATGATGCCGACGCAGACGATGAAGGCAAGATGCTTGAGAAGCTCAACCTTGTCAATCTTGTGGTGCATGTCGCCCTCCTCTCGCGTTGTTTCCATGATACGCCCATGCGGGTTATTTTTCGCTCAGACTATTCGAGCTTTCTCATAAAGTTACGTTTCTTACATCTACGTAAGAAAGCGTGCCACGACGTTTTGCTCGGATATATGCGACTACAATGACGGTACGACCCAAGCGAACGGAGCATGACCATGCCCACCGTGTACATCGTCGAAGACGACATCACCTTGCGTGACGAGCTCGCGCGCCTACTCGAACTCAACGGCTACGAAACACGCGCATGTTCGGATTTCTCCCGCGCGGCAATCGACATCGTCGCCGCTAATCCCGATTGCGTCATCCTGGACCTGGGCTTGCCGGGCGCCGATGGACAATCGATCTGCCGCGACATTCGCAGAGAGGCCGAGATGCCCATCATCATCCTCACGGCAAAGAGCGATGAGTTCACCGAGGTCATGTCGCTTAACCTGGGTGCCCATGACTTCATCGCCAAGCCCTATCGGCCGGCCGTGCTGCTTGCTCGCGTCGCATCGCTCATCAAGCGTTCCAGCTCGGCTGCGGCCGAGACGAGTACCATCTCGCATGCCGGCGTCACGCTCGACCTCGGTACGTCCGAGGTGCGCTATCAGGGCAAGGCAGCCGAGCTCACGAGAAACGAGCAGCGCATCCTCGCCCTGCTCATGCGCAATGCGGGCGTCATCATCTCTCGCCAGGAGATCATGTGCGACCTTTGGGAGTCTGACGCCTTCGTCGATGACAACACGCTCACGGTCAACATCAATCGCCTACGAAAGACACTCGCAAGCATCGACATCCCCAGCGAGTTTCTGCAAACACGTCGTTCACTTGGATACGTCATCATGAAATAATCAGGCCATGAAGTCACATGACATAGCACGGTTCACGGCAGGAACGTTCTTGCGTGACAAGATAGCGGTCGTAGCGATTGCGTTACTCGTCATCGCCTTCATCACCTTCCTGCTCGTCATCCTTGGCGTCACCATCGATGCAATCGTCCTCATCGACTCGACACTTGCCGCATGCGTCGTTCTCGCACTCGTGCTCGAATATCGCCGTCGCGCGAGTTTCTGGAAGGACGTCGAAACCGCAATCGAGGCGCTCGACCGAACACGCTACATCGGCGACCTCGTCGATGAACCAAGCTTTTCCGAAGGCCGGCTGGCCCTTGACGCGATGCTCGCGCTCACCCAGCTCAACAAGGATGAGCTGGGCGAGCTCAGGACGCAGAACCACGATCGCGCGCAATACACGGAGCTCTGGGTGCACGAGGTGAAGACGCCCCTTGCCGCGGCAAAACTCGTGTTGGACAGGATGCACGGGCCCGATGTCGCCAAACTCAAGATTGAGCTTGAGCGCATCGAAGGCCTCGTCGAGCAGGCGCTTTTCGCCGCCCGATCCGATACGCTCGTAAACGATTACCTCATTCGCGAAGTCAGGCTCGCCGATGCAGTGGGCGAAGCCTGCAAGTCGAACATGTGCTACCTCGCATCATGCGGCGTCACCCTCAATATGCAAGTTGACCCGCAGGTAACGGTGATGGCCGATAGAACCTGGCTTGCGTTCATTCTCAACCAGCTCATAACGAATGCCGCCAAGTACGATGCCTCGACCATCACGTTTACGACATATGAGGAGGGAAACGAGGGGCCGCACGCCTGCACAGTCCTCGAGTTGCGCGATGATGGCTGCGGCATCCCCGCAGCCGACGTGCCACGCGTCTTCGACCGCGGCTTCACGGGGGAGGTGGGTCGTGCCCATGGCTCGGCGACCGGCATGGGGCTCTTCCTCGTCGCCCGCATGTGCGCGCAGATGGGGCTTGACGTCCTGCTCGCAAGCGAAGAGAGCATCGGCACACGCGTGCAAATCAAGTTCCCCCACGACCGCCGTCGCATGCACCTGTCACTGTAACGAAAGCCGTGCTGCTAACTTCTCACCCTTACGAATTCGTAAGTGACGGGTAAGCCGCTTCGATGGCAACCGTAAGCTCCGAACATCACCATGGATGATGCCCGATAATCCACATACGAAAGGTTAGTCCCATGAAGGCATCAAAGGTATTATCAGCAGTAACGAAGGGCGTCGGTGCCGTCACTCTCGTGGCGGGGGCAATTGTCGCCGGTATGCTCGCCTATGCATCGGTCAAAGTTCCGCGTACGGGAAGGGGCATTCATGTCTGAGGTAATCGCAACACCGCCAGCGTCGACGACGAAGGCATCCCGCACGGGCTCCTCCCCCATCCTCTGCGTGCGTAATGTCGAGAAGGTGTATGGCGGTCGTCAGAATCTCGTGTACGCGCTCGCCGGCGTGAGCTTCGATGTCGCACGTGGCGAATTCGTCGCCATCATGGGTCCGTCGGGCTCGGGCAAGACAACGATGCTCAATTGCATCTCCACCATCGACCGGCCCTCCGCAGGCCGCATACTCATCAACGGCAGCGACATCACCACCATGTCGAAGAACAAGCTCAGCGCCTTTCGCCGCGATGAGCTTGGCTTCATCTTCCAGGACTCCAACCTGCTCGACACGCTGACGGGCATGGAGAACATCGCGCTCGCGCTCACCATCAAGGGCGCTCGTCCCGCGAGCATCACCACGCGCATCAACGACATTGCGCGCACGCTCAACGTGACCGAGTCGCTCTCGCAATATCCCGCCCAGATGTCTGGTGGCCAGAAACAGCGTGTCGCGGCGGCCCGTGCCATCATCGCCGACCCCTCGCTCATCCTGGCCGACGAGCCGACGGGTGCTCTCGATTCGCGCAACGCGACCATCCTGCTCGAGACGCTCACGATGCTCAACAAGTCGCTGGACGCGACCATCCTCATGGTCACGCATGATGCATACGCTGCGTCGTTTTCCGACCGCACGCTCTTTCTCTCCGACGGCAAGCTCTTCAACGAGATCCGCCAGGGATCGCTCACGCGAGAGGAGTACTTCGCCCGCATCATGGAGGTCGTGACCTTCCTCGGCGGGGAGGCGTACCATGCTGCTTAAGCTCGCCACCCGTAACATACGACGGTCGCTTCGTGACTACGCCATCTACTTTGTCACCCTGCTCATTGCCGTCACGGTGTTCTACGCGTTCAATTCCATCGGTGACCAGCAGGTCATGCATGATATCGCGGCATCCAATCACGCGAACATCATCGAATTCACCGGCTACATGATGAATATCTTCTCCATCGTCGTCGCCTTGGTCCTGGGTTTCCTGGTTATCTATGCAAACCAGCTCCTCATCACGCGGCGCAAGCGGGAATTCGGCATCTACCTCGTACTCGGCATGAAGCCGGGGCAGGTATCGCGCATCCTGCTATACGAGACGGTCTTCATCGGCTTGGGGTCGCTCATTCTCGGCCTGGGCCTTGGCGTTCTCATCTCGCAGCTGCTCTCGTTTGCCACGGCGGCGCTCTTTGGCATCGCCATGCCGCAATACCAGTTCAGCTTCTCGCCGGGAGCCTGCATCGCGACGCTGATCTGCTTCATCGCCATCTTCATCGTAGTCGCCATCTTCAACGTCATCACCGTGCGACGCTGCAAGCTCATCGACCTCATCGGCGCAAAGGCGAAGCGTCAGAAAATCGTCATCCGCAACCCCTGGGTGTGTCTCGTGCTCTTCGTCATCTCGCTGGTTCTCATCGGCCTTGCCTACTGGCAGCTCGACATTAACGGCATGACGCTCATGTTCGATGCCGAATTCCAGCGCGCAACCGTCCTTATGTTGGTGGGCTCGCTGTTGTTCTTCTTCTCGCTCTCCGGCTTTGCCATCGCCGTGCTCACGCGTCTGCGTGGCGTCTACTTCAAGCGCTTGCGTCCCTTTACCACGCGCCAGGTCGCATCGAAGTTCAACACCTCGTTCGTCTCCATCTGGGTGGTTTGCGTGCTGCTCTTCTTCGCCATCACCACCTTTGCCACGGGACTTGCCCTCGTCGATGCCTTCACCGGTGATATCGACGAAGCGAACCCCTACGACGCGAGCATCATCGTGTACGACAAGGAAGTCGTGTACGAAAACGGCAAGGGCACCACGAAGCCCGTCAGTGCCGACATCAGCCAGACGGGCGCATATCTGCAGCAGCACGTCGCCAATTGGGACACGCTTGTCGCCGCCAGCGCGCAGCTCGACTTCTACGGGCTTCCCGACATGACCTATGGCAAGCTCATGGACACTGTCAACACGCACCTTGCGGATGCCATGAGCAACACTTCGACGTTAAACCAAAGCGTGCAGGTCGTTGGCCTCGCACAATTCAACGACGTGCTCGCCATGAACAACAAGCAGCCCGTCACGCTGTCACCTGGCGAATACCTCGTCACCAACAGCATGTCGGCATCCGAGAAAATCGCCGATGCAGTCGTGGCGCAGCATATGCCGCTTCCCACGCCAGACGGCGACCTCCTGCCGGCTAGTCGCGTCGAGAAGGTCCAGCTCAACGACTTCGACATGCTCAGCAACGCCCTCACGATGGTGGTCCCCGATGACGTCATCACCGCGTTGGCCCAGATGGAGACCCCTGATTCGGTGTACGTGAACATCATGTACGCGCCTCGTTCAAACGCGGAAGGTGCGTTCGTCGATGCCATCGAGACCGTCGATGCGCCAGGCGTATCGACCGTTATCACGCGCGTGCAGATGGTGGGACAGGCAAGTGGGCTGAAGGTCATGGTCACCTATCTCGCGATCTACATCGGCCTCGTGCTGCTCGTCGCGACCGCCGCCGTGCTCGCGATCCAGCTGCTCTCGCTCACCATCGATTCGCTTGGACGCTATCGCCTGCTCTCGAAACTCGGATGCGACACGTCCATGCTCACCCGCTCGCTCTTCGAGCAGGTCGTGATCTACTTCGTCGCGCCGCTGGCCCTGGCCGTCTGCCACTCGGCATGCGCCATCGCCGTCCTCTCTGGATCGCTTTTCACGGCACTCGGACGCGATCTGTTCCCCTCCATCGTCATGGCGGCATGCCTCGTCATCGCCATATACGGTGGCTACATGCTCATCACCTATCTGACCAGCAGGACAAGCGTCAAGCAAGCAATCTCGTAGCCAAAAATGAGACAACGTCTCTGAGTAACTGTCTCATTTTCAACAGGCAGGGGCAAAAGAAAAGGGAGCCGGCATCAATTCTAATGCCGGCTCCCCAGAATGAGGGGGGATGAGACCCCCGAACTGTTAACTTCCTACTCGCGCTTCACGTACGTGACAACTTCGATTTCCATGTCAACCTTGGTGGGGTCAGGAAGTATGGGCCTCTCCGCGTACTCGACCATCTCGTCGATCTCTGCCGGCGTTGCGCTCTTGGGCTCGGTCTCGAGCAGGTATGCGACAGGAGCACGGCGGGCCATGGCCTCCTTGTACTCCTTGGTGCCAACCCAGATCTCATGCTTGTACGGGTTGACGCCAAGCTTCTTGGAACGGTAGATGACGTAACTGAGAGCCGCGATGTTGGCGATGAGCGCGATGGAAGCGACCACGGTGTTGACTGCCGGGTCGTTCACGGACTGCACCGCGAAGATGGAGTCGTTGGCGAACATCGGCACCATCTGCGCGAACATGCACCAGATGGCCAGCGTGAACGCGCGGTTCTGGATCCATCCACCCTTGTTCCAGATGAGGCCCGCGATGGTCGGCGCGACGAGCAGCGCGATACCGCAGTACCAAGAATGGGTGGGCAAGCAGTTGTAGGTGTAGCAGAAGTTCCAGAGGTCGTAGGAGATGATGAAGACCCACGTCATGTCGGGCCACAGCATGTCCTGGCGCTTCTTGGAAATGTAGATGCCGAACCAGCCGGTCATGCACAGGATGTTGAGCAGACCCGCACATCCGTTGAGCACGTTGAAGATGCCGCCGTTAAGCAGGACGCCCTCGTCGGTGACGAAGCTCGAATCCCAGGCGACGATGGCGCTCTCGAAGTCGCTAGCCACAGCAATCAGGATGTTGATGGCCACGATCACGAACGGGAACACCTTGAACCAGTGGGAACGTCCCACCTTCGTCCAGCTGTATTTGAGCATCATGAAGCCGATGCAGCCAGCCGTCGCCGCGTACACTTTCGCGTAGTGGAACCATCCACCCATGGATGTGTACGTGGGGTTGTTGAGCGCCCATTCGGCGCCCATGGCGGCACCGACCTCGACAGCAATGCAATAGATGGTCATCGCGCCGCATACGCCGAAGAAGAAGAAAATTCCTCCGGCCTTCCAGCGGCGAGCCACCTCGTTGAGCAGGATGAGTGCAATGAGCACCATGAAAAGTCCTGACCATTGAAAGGCGGCATTAGGACCGTAAACGTCAAACAACATTTCAATCCCTCCTTTACCTTGGTCTCCCTTTTACGACTTCTCTGCAATCATCCCGGCCAGGTGTGCCGCTTTCATTGACACATGCGCTTTGAAGTCCATTTACCAAAAAATTAGAACCGTTCACGGATTTATCTTGACATCGTACAAAATACTCCCTCTTGTTGTGAATTACAAGCCATTTGCCAGATTTTTATTCGCGAAAAAGATAGCGTTAGCAAACAAGACGAGGTCAATAGTCATCGCCGGCCTCGCCAAGAGTGGGACAAATGACCTGTCCCTTTATCCCACTTTGACGCTTAGCTCAAAAAGAAAGGACCCCGAAGGGTCCCTTCATGGAGATCATGTCACCGCGCCTATTGCGCCGGATGTTCCTTCGCTTCGACTGCGCCCACGTCCTGAGAAACTTCGCAAGCGCAATTCGTGTCGTGCGTCCACCAGATGGTCTTGGGCATACCAGGAATGTTCTGCGCGCAAAACACGGGGTTCACGCCTTGCTTGCGCTGTGCCGTGTAATCGTCGAGCGCCTTGATGGCCCACTTGCCCAATAGCAGAATCGCCACAAGGTTAATGATGGCCATGAATCCCATGAAGATGTCGGCGAGGTTCCACGCCAGGCTGAAGTTGTTCACGGCACCAAAGAAGATCGCCGCCAGGCAGAAGAGGCGAAACACGACGAGCACGGTCTTGCTGTCCTTGATGAAGAGGATATTGCCCTCGGCGTAGAAGTAGTTGCCCACGAGCGAGGAGAACGCAAACAGAATGATACATGCCGTCATGAAGTGAATGCCCAGCGGGCCAATCGAATTCGCCATTGCCATCTGCACGAAATCGATGCCGTTGAAGCTGTCGGATGCGACGAGCGCCGCGACGGTATCGGGCTGCTGCACGCAGAAGATGAGCATCATGAGCGCCGAACAGGTGCAGATCACAAGCGTGTCGATATAGACGGAAAGGCTCTGGACGAGGCCCTGCTTGACGGGGTGCGACACGTCGGCCGTTGCCGCAGCATTCGGGGCCGATCCCATGCCCGCCTCGTTCGAGAACAAGCCGCGTTTGATGCCCCACATGATCATCGAGCCCGTAAAGCCGCCGGCAAGCGACGAGAAATCGAAAGCCTGTCCGAAGACGAGTCCGAGTGCCGCAGGAACATCGCCCAAATTGGAAACGCAGGTCCAGATGGAGATGAGGATGTAGGCACCGGCCATGATGGGGACGATCCAGGAAGTGATGACCGAGATGCGGTGCACGCCGCCGAAGATGACAACGGCAACAGCCACGACGACGAAGAGGCCGATAATCGCGTTGACGACGGTCTCATGACCTTCGATGACGTAATAGTCGATGGCCGAAGCCATGTTGTAGGTCTGCAAGCCGTTGAATCCGAGGCCAAAGCAGAGGATGAGGGCTACGGCAAAGACGATACCGAGCCAGCGCTTACCGAGAGCAAGCTGAATGTAGTATGCGGGGCCACCACGAAACGTGCCGTCAGGATTGCGCACCTTCCAGATCTGGGCGAGCGTGGACTCGACGAACGCCGATGCCGCGCCGATGATGGCCATGAGCCACATCCAGAACACGGCGCCCGGGCCGCCAATCGCAATCGCCGTCGCGATGCCGACGATGTTGCCCGTGCCCACGCGCGAGGCCGTCGAGACCATGAGCGCCTGGAACGACGAAATGCGACGCTGCTTCTTGGGCTTCGTGGTATCCGCATAGGCCGTGCTGCCGTGCTCGTTGGCAGCGCCTGGGGCCTTGGGTAACTTGCCCGTGTCGACGCTGTTCTCGACGTCGTCGGAGAACTGCGTATCGGCCGTGACGCTTTTGCCCACGAGGTTCGTGAACATGTCCTTGATGTAGCGAATCTGCACGCAGCGCGTGCGGATGGTAAACCATATGCCCGTCGCAACGAGAAGAATTACCAGGATGTAGGTGTACATGAAATCATCGATCGTGCCCGTAAAAGCCACGAGCAGGCTGTTGAGATCTTCCATGTGGTCTCTCCGTCTCCCCTGTTCACAGTAATGCCCTATTATATTCTTAAAAGAGCAAGCGACAAAACGAAGCGAAAGTGGGACAAAGAGTCATCATGAGAACCTCAGCCTATGCCGACTTGGCCGACATACATGTCATCGGCATTCCGCGCGCCCTCCTGCAGTATCGCTACGGCGTGCTGTGGCGGACCTTCTTCGAGGCGCTCGGCAAAACGGTCGTCATCAGCGACGAGACCGACAAGGCCATCGTCGATGCCGGTATCGCGCGCTCGGTGGACGAGACCTGCCTTGCATCCAAAATCTTCATGGGCCACGTGGTCAATCTCATCGGGCGATGTGACGCGGTCTTCGTCCCCTGCTACGCCAGCTGTGACATGCACCGCGGCTTCTGCACCAAGTTCCAGTCCATGACGGACCTCGTCCGCAACACCTTCCGCACCGAGCTGCGCGTCATATCGCTGCTCGTGGAAAACGCCAGCGACATCAAGGCGACGCAAGCCGCCTTCGTCGAGCTGGGGCAGCGTCTGGGCGCATCGCGCAAGGAGTCCAAGCACGCTTTCAAGGAGGCTCTCCACGCACAGAAAGAAGCCGACGAGCAGCGAGCGCGGCGTCAGGAGGATGTCCTGAAGCTCATGGACGAGTACCGAGGCATTGTTGCCAAAGATCCCGCCAGAGCCGAGCAGGCACCGCTCTCCATCCTCATCGTCGCGCATCCCTATATCGCGTTCGATCAGTACATGGCCGGCGACATCATTCGATCGCTCACTCAGCTCGAATGCATGCCGCTCTTTGCATGCGAAACCGATCACGCCAAATCGTACAAGGCGAGCCTCGACTTCTCGTCAACCATGCCGTGGATCATCAGCCGCGAGCTCATCGGCTCCATCCTCATGCTCAAGGACCGAATCGACGGCATCATCTTGATCAGTGCGTTCCCCTGCGGTCCCGATTCCATGACCGATGACGCGATCATGCGCTGCATACAAGGCGTTCCCATCCTCAACCTCATGATCGACGCGCAGACGGGCACGGCCGGTATCCAGACGCGCCTCGAGAGTTTCATCGACATCCTGCAGTTCCAACGCAGAGGAGGTTACATTCGTGCCAAGCGCTGAACACGAAGGCGTGCGTTCCAAAATCACCGTCGAAGGTGATTCCAAGCGCCCCTCCCAGCTCATCACCGACAAATCGCGCGAGAAACGTCAGCGCAAGGCGCTCAGAAAGCAGCGCCACAAGATGACGAAGGTCGCGTTTTTCAGGTACGGCTATTACGAACCTGCATTCAGATTCTTCACCGAGCGCGTTCTCGATGCCGAGTTCCTGCCACTTCCCACCGCAACGCGGCAGACCATCGAGCTTGGCGAACGTCTCTCGACCGACTACGTCTGCACACCGTTCAAGCACATTCTCGGTGACTTCATCGAGGCCCTTGACCAGGGTGCCAACGTGCTCGTCCAGTTTGGCGGGCCCTGTCGTCTGGGCTATTACGGCGAGCTCCAGGAGTCCATCTTGCGCGACGCCGGTTATGACTTCGTCATGCTCAACTTCTCCGAGCACAACGACCAGGGACCCCTCGGCTGGGCCAAGGACTGCCTCAAGAAGGTCAACCCGGACATCAACATCCCCCATGCCGTCATGCAGCTCGCAGCGGTGGCGAACATGGCAAAGAAACTCGACGACGCACGCGATTACTACCTCGCCAATGCCGGGTTCGAGTGCGAGCGCGGCTCGTTCAAGCGCGTTTGGGATGCCTATATGGATGACCTTAATGCCGCCGCGTGCGATGATGACATCAACGAGGCGTACAAGCGCTGCATGGATGCGATGCGCAGGCTTCCCATCGACAAGCCAGCCAATCCCATTCGCATCGGCATCGTCGGCGAGCTTTTCACCGCGTTCGATGAACGCTCCAACCTCGGACTCGACGAAAAGCTGTTGAACATGCGCACGGAGATTCACCGCTACCTCAATCTCACCCATCGCTTCATCCACTACAACGAGCCCAACCTGCGCGTGAGCGCGGGCGAGTACCTGCTCTATGACATGGGACCCACCTCGACCATGACCATCGTTGCCGCACGACGCTATGCCGAGCGCGGTTTCGACGGCATCGTTCACGCGAAGTCGGCCGGGTGCACGCCCGAGATCGACTGCGAACCCGTGCTCCAACGCATCAGCTCGGATTACCGCATCCCCACCCTCTATCTCACCTACGATGCCCAGACAAGCGACACGGGCCTGGACACGCGCCTCGAGGCGTTTTACGACATGCTCGCCATGAAGAAGGAGTCCCACTCATGAACTGCAACATCGGAATCGATATCGGCTCCATTTCCACGAAGGGCGTCATCATCGACGACAACCACGAAATCATCGCCCGCTCCTACCTCTGGACGGAGGGCGACCCAGCCGGCGCCGCCAAGCGCGTCATCGCCGAGCTGCGCAAGCAAATTGACGAGGACGATGCACGCGTCGTCAGCGCGGGCACCACGGGTAGCGCACGCCGTCTCGTAGGCTCGATGCTCGGCGCCTCCGTCATCAAGAACGAGATCACGGCTCATGCGGTGGGCACCACGCATCTGCATCCGGATGTGCGCACCATCTTTGAAATCGGCGGCCAGGACTCCAAGATCATCATCGTCTCCGATGGCATTGCCGTTGATTACGCGATGAACACGCTGTGCGCTGCCGGCACGGGATCCTTCCTCTCGAGCCAGGCGCATCGTCTCGGCGTGGAGGTCGAGGAATTCGGCGAGATTGCGCTCACCTCCAAGAAGCCCGCCAACATCGCCGCTCGCTGCACGGTGTTTGCCGAAAGCGACCTCGTCCACAAGATTCAGGTGGGCTACTCACGCGAGGACATCATCGCCGGTCTCTGCCATGCGGTCGCCTCGAACTACCTCAACAACGTCGGCAAGGGCAAGAAGATCGAGGGACCTGCCGTCTTCCAGGGTGGCGTAAGCAAGAACGTCGGTGTCGTCCGCGCCTTCGAGGAGCTTCTGGACATGCCCGTGATCGTCGATCCGGACGGGCATCTCATGGGAGCCTATGGTGTCGCCCTGCTCGCCGCCGACGCTGGTCCCGTCGCCGCAACGGACGAGGGACCCTTCGCCAGCGGAGCCTTCGACTTCGAAGCCGCGCTCGATTTCGAGTTCGTCACCCGCGAAGTAGAATGTGGACATTGCGCCAATCATTGTGAAATCATTTGCGTGTATCGTGATAACGAGCTTATAGACTCTTGGGGCAACCGCTGCGAACGCGGTGCAATCGCAAAGTAGGTACATGGACAATCGTCGCACATATGCGATGTTCGCCATCGTCACCCTGACGGCGGCACTTGGTGCGCTCACGCAGACCTCGATGAACTCCATGCTCTCGGGCGTGCAGGAAAGCTTCGGCACGCCCGAGAGCATCAGCCAGTGGCTCACCACTATCTACATGCTCGTCATCGGCGTCACCGTACCGCTCGTGACGCACCTTGCCCGACGTTACTCGGTGCGCACGCTCATCTTCGTGGCCCTGGCGTTCATGCTTGTCGGCGCCGTCATCGCCGCCTTCTCGCCGAACTTCGGCATATTGCTCTTCGCGCGCGTACTTCAGGCGGTCAGCGCGGGCATCATGCTGCCCGTCATGCAGACCATAGCGATGACGCGCTTTCCGCCCGGCCAAAACGCGACGGCCATGGGCATCGCCGGCATCGCGCTCGGCTTCGCACCCAACATCGGCCCGCTCTTCGGTGGCCTGCTCGTGGACTCGTGGGGGTGGCGCAGCTTCTTCTGGATCCTCTCGGGCATCATCGTCGTGTTGGCACTCGCGACACTCGCCTTCGTGCGCAAGCGCGAACACCAGATGCACGATGCGCACCTTGACTACCTCTCTGCGCTTCTCTCGACTGTTGGCTTTGGCTGCGTGCTCCTTTCCTTCTCCACCGCCGCGTACCGCCCGGTAACAGACCCCGCCATCTGGACGGGTCTCGTGGTGGGCATCGTCTGCGTGTCGTGGTTCGTCCTGCGCCAGCGTCGCATCAAGCACCCGCTCATTCACATGTCCATCTTCAAATCGCATACCTATGTGGTGAGTTTCATCGCACAGAACCTGCTCAACGCATCGTTCATGGGCATCACGCTTATCCTGCCGCTTTTCATCGTGAACGTGGCGCAGATGACCCCCGTCGATGCGGGGCTCGTCTTCCTTCCCACCACCATTCTCGCAGCGGTCTTCAACCCGCTCGCCGGCATATTGAGCGACAAGATCGGCCCACGTCCCGTCATCGTGGTCTCCGCCTTTCTGCTCGTTGCCGGCAGCGGCGCCATGGCCTTCATCACCGCCGATACGCCGTTTTGGCTCATCACGGCACTGCAGGTCGTGCGCGGCATTGGCGTAAGCTCGATCATCGGGCCCCTCAACTCCTGGGGTATGCACAAGCTGCCCGTCGAGAACATGATCGATGGCTCGGCCTTCTTCACGACGGTGCGCCAGGCATGCGCCTCGTTTGGCACGGCGCTCATGATGCTACTCATCTCGGTGGTGGGTGGCGCACTCGGCTACAACCTGGCGCTCGGGCTGTCTGCCCTCTTTGCCGTAGGCGTGCTCATCTGCTCCGTCTTCTTCGTACGCGACCTCAAGTCATAAAATGAGACACGAAACCAGACAAAAGTGCCCCGGCGGGTTTTGTATGGCCCCAGTTTGCCCCTATGCCCTGCTAGCCGTGTCCTCCTCGATTTCGAGCTTCCACGAACCCGTGATGCCTGCATCCGAGCGGAGCTGACAGCAGGCGCTCGCCATCGATGCATAGACGGCCTGGGTACCGATTTCGTCGGCATGATACGTGGCCGCACGGTCCGCGGAAATCCCGATGCGGGCTGCCTCGGCGGCGGCATCGATGTTCGCGCCCATGAAGACGAATTCCCAACCCTTCTTGCGCTTCTTCTCGATGAGCTTCTTCACCTGCGGATACGTGAACTCGCGGCTTGCGTTCTCGTAGCCATCGGTCGTGATGACGAAGAGGACGTTCTTTGCTCGATGGTGCTTGGGCAGCGTTTTCTGCACCTTGCTCACGTGCTGAATGGCACCACCTACCGCATCGAGCAAGGCCGTGCACCCGCGCACGTAGTATTCCTTGTCCGTGATGGGCGCGACGTCCTCGATACGCTTGCGGTCACAAATCACTTCGATGCGATCGTCAAAAAGGACCGTCGAGACAATGGCATCGCCCTCCTGCTCCTTATTCTTGCGTAGCACGGAATTGAACCCGCCAATGGTGTCTCTCTCCAGTCCGCCCATCGAGCCGCTACGGTCGAGGATGAACACGAGTTCGGTATAGTCTTTCATCTTCATGGCTGCCTCCTTCGTTGGCGTTTGACGAAGAAGACTCTACGCCGCGGTGCCAGCGCATAGGTAAACCACGAGGGGACATCACACGGGGCGAATGGGCTTATCCCAGTAGCTGCTGGTCGAACTCGTAAAGCACCATGTTCACCTGGTTGATGTCGTAGATGTTGTTTAGGAGGCAGTATTCGACGATGACGTCGAATTTGGAGCTATGGGACAGCGTGAAGCCGGCGCGGGAGAGCAGGACAAGAGCGTCTTCGTAGGGAAGTCGCAACGCGAAGGCCAGCGCGCAAGCCGTCTTTTTGGTAGGACGATAGTTGTCATCCCTGCGGATTTTCGCGAAAAGCTGGCGGCTCATGTTCGCACGCTTGTATACCGTGGCATCACGCAGACCCCGTTCGTCTATGAGGCGTAGTACCGTTTGGGCAAACGACTCGTCAAGGCGGGAGAGGCGCTCGGCCAACCCTGGGGGCATTGCATTGCCAAGATCGCCAGGTGTGACGGCATCGAACGCACCCGTGATTTCGAGGGAATCCGTGAAGGTGCCGTCGGTCGTCTCAACCGTGGCGCCGGCCATCGTGGCCTGGGGCGCCATCGTTGCCTGCGACATGCTCTCAAGTTGCGTTGCAGGGGATTGGTCGTCGACATACACATCGGCGATATAGCGCCTTATCTTGCCAAGCAGCTCGGCTTTGCGTTTTCTGCGTCGAAACATGACCCTCCTAAATGAGACAATGTCTCTGAGCAACTGTCTCATTTTGCCATATGTGGCGCTGCTATAATCACCCTCGATCGTACCGTCGAACCATAGGGAGCGCTCACCTTGGAAGCAGACCTTGTATCGCTGTTCTGCATAGTCGTGGTCGCGCTCCTCGCCCCGATTCTCTCGGCTCTTGTCCCCAACCGGATGGTCCCCGAAACCGTCCTTCTTCTCATCGCGGGCATGCTAATCGGTCCCCACGTGTTTGCCATTGCGCAGCCTGATGCGGCGATCACGCTTGTCTCCGACCTCGGTCTCGGCTTCCTGTTTCTCCTCGCAGGTTATGAGATAAACCCGCAGGAACTGACCGGCAGGCAAGGTCGTCATGGATTGTTTACCTGGCTTGTCACTTTGGCTATCGCGATGGTGATCTGCATCGCCACTCCCGATTTCCAATCAAACCAAATCGGATGGCTTGCCGCAGCCATTGCCCTTACCACCACGGCGTTTGGCACGCTCGTACCCATCCTACACGAGCGTGGCCTCGTGGGCACGCGCATTGGCAAATCCATCTTCGCATACGGAACCTGGGGCGAGATTGGCCCGATTATCGTCATCGCCCTCATCCTGTCAACGCGCAAGACCTGGGTGACCTTGGCAATTCTTGCCGCATTTGCGTTGATCGCCGTCGCCGCTGCGTTGATTCCCAAACGAATCTGGGAAAACGGCATGCATCTCCCCGGATTCTTCGAGAGAAACCGGGATACGAACGCCCAGATCACCGTTCGTTCCGTCATGGTGCTGCTCGTCGGTCTCCTCATGGTGTCAGCCTTGTTCGATCTTGACATTGTGCTCGGTGCCTTCGCCGCGGGTTTCGTGCTGCGCTTCCTGCTTCCCGGTGGCGACCGGGGACTCGAGCATAAGCTCAATGGCATCGGCTACGGATTCTTCATTCCCTTGTTCTTCATCGTGAGCGGCATGGCCATCAATCCCATGGCCGTGGCCGAATATCCATTGCTGCTCGTCTTGTTCATCGTCGCGCTGCTGGCCGTGCGCGCGCTGCCCATATACGTCGCCTTGCGCGTTTCGCCCGAAACGCGCGACATGGACGGCCATAGTCGTGCGACGGTTGCGTTCTACTGCACGACGGCCCTTCCCCTCATCGTCGCCATCACGAATATCGCAACAGGCGCAGGCGCAATGTCCGCGGATATCGCCTCGCTTCTCGTCGCTGCCGGAGGCCTCACCGTCTTCCTCATGCCGTTGCTTGCCTCGTTTGCGCTCAAGCACATCAAGGGCCCAGCGTCAGATGAGCCGGGAGAAGATGCCGCACCTCGAAAGGACGGTATATGAGCGACACGTCTAGCAGGCAGAGGGAGCACCGCCTCAAGCAATGGCTCTTCCTCGCCCTCGAATATCCAACCAAAGCCTCGACGGGCGGCAAGGTGGCCTGTGGCGTCATCTACGTCTGTATCGTCGCAAACGCCATCCTCGTGTGCATTCCGAACGACTGGTTGTCTTCCGCCTTCGATGGCCCCATCCTCGTGCTCAGCATCATCTCGTCATGCGTGTTCGCCTGCGAGTACGCGGCACGCATCTGGATAGCCGACAAGGTGCGCCCCCGTCTCTCGCCACCAAAGGCGCGTCTGCGTTACATGGTGTCTCCCATGGGCATCGTCGACCTCTTGTCCTTCGTCCCGGCATGGATCATGTTCTTCGTGCCGATGTCGCCCGCGATACGAGATGCGATCAGCATCATCCGCCTCATCCGTCTCTTCAAGATCTCGCGTTACATGCGCGGCTTGCGCACCATCGGCGCTGTCATCAGAAATCGCCGCCAGGAGATCATCGCCGCTTTCATGGTGCTCGCATTGCTTACGATCGCCGCAAGCGTGCTCATGTACGAAGCGGAGCACGCCGTACAGCCCGAAGCTTTCGACAGCATCCTAACCGGCATATACTGGGCCATGACAACGATCACGACCACCGGCTACGGAGATCTCGTTCCCATTACCGCCCTGGGGAGGGTCATCGGCTTTGTCGTCATGGTTCTCTCGATCGCCATCGTCGCCATACCGGCGGGCATCTTCTCGGCGGGATTCGTCGAGGAGTTTCGCGCGCAGCGAAACGGACGCACGCCCGTCACGACCGATGGCGAGCAAGATGATGAAGGCGCCGAATAGAGCGCCTGCTCTCTGCCGAATCTCATTTTCTCGCCGGCCTCGCAATCGACACTGATGCCCGCACATGGATGCTATACTTGTCCCATTGGCCTTGATGGGTTGCGCGAGGCATCGCGCCGGTCGGAGAGCAGGAGGTTGTCCGGCTGAGGGGAATGGGGGTGAGAATCCCCCGCTCTACCAGGAACCGTATGAGCTGATGGGGTATCGAGTCCCGTATGGCTTTCGAGCCGCGTGGAATGGTGGTTGCGCACCAGACACTCCAGTTGAAGCGAAGTCGGAATACCTGCCCATTGCACGATAGCCCTGGAAGTAGGTGTATCTGCATGAGCAGACGGTTCCTTGCGCCCAAGAAGGGCGCCTCTGCAGCACGCTGCCGCACATTCCTATCTATTGTTTTGAGCTTTGTGCTCGTCTGGTCTCTTGTGCCCAGCATCAGCTGGGCCTTGGATGCATCAGAGCCACCGGAGAAGCAAGTCCCGGCATCGGCACCAGTCGAAGACGCGTCTCCTATGCCGGTCATCGACGAAGAGGACGAAGGCTCGGGCGAGCAAGAAGTCCTTGTTTCCGATGATGTCGAGCCCTTGGCTTCTCTCGAAGAGGACGCAAAGGACGTCGAGGCGCCTGCAGAGGATGACGATGCGGATGCAACTAAAGAATCGCTTCCAGAAGGCGAATCGCTTCCAGAAGGCGAAGCGATTAACAGGAATGTTCCGCTCCTCGGAACCATCGAGAATGCAATTGACAACCTAGCGACACCCGAGCTCACGCCTCAGGAAAACATCCTCAACACGGCAAACTTCGCGATGATCATGCGGGAGGCGAGCCCAACGTCCATCAAGGCCGTTAACGGCAATCTCGTCGAGGAGGAAACCCTTTACGCTACCGCTTGGACCGCCGCTCCCGAAAAGGCCCCTGTTCGTGATGACGGCACGTGGAGCTACCAGTGGCTCGTCGGGTCTGGCAAGAAGACGGACGATTTCATGCCCATCACAGGGCAGACGAGTTCCTCCATAACCCTCACGGACGACCTCAGGACCCAGCTCGATGGCAAGTACCTTCGTGTGCGCATAAGCCAGGGGGATACGAGCGTCGAAGGTCCCAAGGTGGCGAGCAAGTACACCAGTCTGACCGCCTGCGGACCCATCGTAAAACCCCAGCCGATTCAGCTCGACTATGTGCTGGTATCGACGAACGGCGGTGACTTCGGCTACGAGCTCGAGAGCACGCCCGACTGTCATGTAGGAGACACGTTGAGGGCCGTCTCTTACGACTTTGACAATCCGAGCACCCTCTACGGCCCCGACGAGGTTGACTTCTCCTGGCAAACCGCCGAATCCAAGAACGGCCCCTTCACCGAGGTGGCAACTGGCGCCATATTCCATGCCGACGAGCCCTCGGGCCGCTTTATCAGGGTGGTGGCCACGGCCAAAAACGGCATTCCCGGTCACGATCAATGCGAGTCCCCGGTGGGCCGCATCCTTCCCCGTGGAGTCACGACCCTTTCCCGCATCGAGATCCTCAACGCCTCTTCCGCCAAATTCATCGGCGACAAGCTCGTGGCACAACCCTACACGAACAGCTCATGGGGCGAAACACCAGTGAGTGAGAACGTCAGCTATACCTGGTACTGGACCGACACGCGACCCGGGCACGGATCCACCACCCCCGAATGGCACGAGATAGAAGGCGCAACCAGTCCCGAGCTCATCGTCACGGACAACCTCGAGGGCTGCTGGGTCGCGGTAAGCGCGAACGCTGGCGACAACACCGTGACGACCCCTGATGTTTACGCAGCGGGCCCCTTCCGCAAGGCAGGCACCCGCGAGCTCTACTACGCCGCCCTCGACCAGACACCAGCTGACGAGAACTTCACGTTCTGGACAGGCCGTACCATCGGCGTTAGCGCACGGGAGACGAGCGCGGCGGGAACGGCCGGTGACTACCTCTCGGCAGGTCAGCTCAACTACACCTGGCTCATATCAGACTCCTATGACGGAGACTACGTCGAGCTTGACGACGACAACGTCCACGCGAGTTCCTTCGTCATCCCCCAATCCTATGCGGGAAAGTACCTCAAATGCCTCGTCGATGCCGGCTTCAACGTCATGGAGGCCGGACCCACACGCAAGCCGATTCAACTCGGCGAGGCCATCGAGCCCGTCGGCCCCGAACCCATCGTGCCGGAAGAGCCCACGACCCTCGACGTTACCGTGCGTGTGACGGGGGTTACCCCGCACGCCCCGGGTGCAAGCTTCCAGCAAGTCGCGTGGATCCCCACCTCCGTCTATACCGTGACATCGACAACGAGCATCTCGGCCTGGGACATCTTCGCCAGCATGCTTGATGATGCAGGCTACTTCTACAACCTAAACGGCGGGTGTCCCTATTCCATCACCACACCTGACCGCACCCAGACCCTCGCAATGAGCTCGAACGCCCCGTGGTCCTACTGGTCCTTCTTCGTCAACGGCACGTATGCAGATTCGCTCCCGAGCGGCTACCATCCCAAGGACGGAGACGTGATCGAGCTCGTCTACATCGACGCCACGGGTACGATGACCAAACCGGACGTATCCGCCAATCCCGATGCTCCCGTTGCCGACTGGGAGGCATCATGGAATTCGTACGGATCTGCCGGCGCAAGTCCAGCCGACGTCCAGACCACGGTCTCGAGCCTCGCGAGCGATTGGACCCTCGATTATGCCCAAGGGGCGTTCGCCTCATGGTCCGAGCCCGTCATAGCCGGAGACTATGTCTTTTTCACCTCGGGCAATCAGGTTCTCAAGATCGATGCCGCGACGGGATCCGTCATCGCCAGCGCCACGCTCGCCGAATCGACCGCCTACGGATGCCGTCCCATCTACGCGAACGGCATGGTGGTGATTCCCATCAACAACGGACGTCTCCAGGCAGTCTCCGCGCTCGACCTTGCTACGGTCTGGCTCACTGACGCGCTTCCCACCCGCGCAATCAGCGTTGCCGGCGCCATCGCACCAAGCATCTACGAGCAGCAGTCCCTCTCCACGCTCGCTCTCGGAGACGATTGCGTCTACGCATTCACCGCCGAAGCGGACTGGTCGAGGACCTATGGCGGATACTCCCTATGCGTCGACCTGAAGACGGGTGCCGTACGCTGGATCCAGAGAAACCAGGACGCCGGATACTACTGGGCCGGTGCAGCCCATTTGAACGACTTTCTCCTCGTCGCCGGTGACGACGGGCGGCTCTGTGCCATCGCAGCGGATTCGATGACAGGCACCGCATCCGGAGCGCTCGACCTCGGCGCCCCCGTGCGCTCCACGATCGTCAACTCGGACGACGTCGCCTACGTGGTCACCACCGATGGCGTCTTGCACAAGGTCACGGTGGGAAGTACCGGCCAGCCCCGGGAGCTGGCACGCATCTCCTTCGCGGACTACTCCACGTCGAGTCCTGCCATAGCCGACGGCGTCATCTACGTCGGGGGCAGCAAGAACGGCCAGGGCGTGCTCGCGACCATCGACGCGCAGAGCATGAGGCTGCTTGGCAGCGTGGACGCCGCAAACGGCACGCCCCTTCCCGGTGAGGTCAAGAGCATGCCGACCCTCGTGCGCGATAGCGATGGCATCGTCGCGCTGTTCACCTGCAACGGAGCGATTGGCGAGTATCCCGATTATACGGGCGGTGGCGGCGTTTACGTCTATCGCCTGGGAGACACGCAGGCCGCGCTTGCCTTCGACCCGCCCATGGGAATGCACAACTACTCGATGGGCTCCATAGCATATGGCCTCGGTCGCTTTTATTACGTCAATGATTCGGGCAGGCTCTTTGCCCTATCGCTTGCTGATAATCCCCGACCAGACGATCCGGTGCCTCCGCAGGAGTCGGATGACAAGAACCCCCAGCCCGATATCCAGGCAGGACCCGCAAACACGCAAGAGCTCCCGCCAGCGCAGACGCAAGATGTCATTGATGATTCCGAGACGCTCCTGACCCAGAGCGCAGCGCGCTCGATGGGCACGATTATCCTGACGGCACCGGCGGCCATGACAACTTCCCTGGAGCCGACAACGACCCATGACTATGCATCGACGCAGGATGCCTCCTCCACCGATATGGAGGCAGCCACCGGCACTAGCCCGCTTCTCTGGATCTCCATCGCAGGGCTGATCATCGCGATCCTGCTTGTCATCTCCGGCCTTCGTAAGGGCAGGAGGCGTAACTAGCATGAGGCACCCCATGAGAAAGCGCGTATATGCGGGCATCGTGTTGGGAGTCGTCTCCCTCGTATGCCTGCTTTTCGCCCTGGGCGCCACGGAGCAACCGGAATCGGCGATTGACCAAAACGTATCCAATACGACCACTGCAACCCAGGCCTCGGACCCGAACCCGGAGCAGGCCGTCCAAGGCAGCGAACAGGCAACTACGAGCACCGGCACTCCGACGACCATCGAAAGTCAAGAAGACACGGCTCCGGGGGCTCCCGAAACCCCTGGAGCTGAGGTGACCGCCCCCAGTGCGAATTCCGCACAGACAAACACCATCCAGATCACCATGGTGGTGGACAGTTCCGCAGCAAGCAGCCTTGGCTATCCCGCAACCATGGCATCGGGCACCATGGAGCTTTCCACAGGCGCAAGCGCCTATGATGCGTTGGCACGTACGGGGCTCCCGCTTGGTGGATCGAGTTCCTACGTCTCTTCGATCAACGGCCTCGCCGAGAAAATGATGGGCGCCGCCAGCGGATGGACCTATAGCGTCAACGGGAACACGCCCATGACAGCAGCCTGCAATTACGTTCTGAAATCGGGAGATTCTCTCTGCTGGCGCTACGTTACGTGAGCAGTAACTGTCTTTAGCGCTCATAAAGCTCCAAGAGGACACGGCAGGCCTTAAGGCGGCCAGAGAAGACCTTCTCGTAATGGTGGTCGTCGTACCAATCGAAGGTGTAGCACGCCTCCTCGCCCGCGACCCGGTCCTCAAGCTCGGGTAGTTCGGCCTTGAGCCTCTCGTACACGGCCTCTGGCTCGATGCCGCGCATGAGCTCGTCGCGCGCATCCTCCATGTACTCAAGCTCGGCGCTATCCCACGCGTCGAAGTCCGATGGCCCCTGGGCATCCCACTTCGCCCGTTTTTCATCAACTTTCTTCTCAATCGCCTCTAGAAACCCCATTGCCGCTCCCGTCAAAATCGAAATGGGACAAATGACCTGTCCATTTGTCCCGCTAGCTCTTGTAGTACATGATGGCAATTTGCGTGCGGTTACTCAGCTCGAGCTTGCCGAGAATCGAGCTGATGTGGTTGCGCACCGTGCCTTCGGACAAGAAGAGGCTCGCCGCGATATCACGGTTGTCCATACCCTCGGCAACGAGCTTGGCGATGGCATATTCGCGCTCTGTGAGGCTGCCGAACGGCCCCGTTGCCTCCAATCGCGCATCCCGCACAGCTGCTTCGGTACCGACATCCTCCTTGCCCGTCAGCTGTGCATCATGATCGGCAAGCAACTTGAGGTTACGCTCGCGCAAATCGTCAAAAGCGAACTGCATGCCCGCATATCCCGCACGCACGCGCGCATCCTTTATGCCGAGCAACAAGGCGGCAGCACAGACGAGCAGGCTTGCCGCACATCCGGCAGGCGACACCAAGCCAAGGCAGAACGCGACCACGAGTGGCGCGACCCAAACGACGCGCAGAAGCCACGTGCGCTCATGCAGCATGACGTAAGCGCAAACCGGCAGAAAGAAAAACGCAGGGGAGAGAACGAGCGCGCAGACGAGGAAGGCGACCTGAGCCACATTTCGATAGAAAGTCGTGGCAATGCTGCATATGCTCACGAGCGCAACGGAAAGCAAGAGCCCGACAATGACAAGATTCGCATCGGCAACGAGAAGCGATACGACCACGCAGGCGGCCATCAGGATGATTTCGTCGACGTATTCTTCCATGGGGCGATTATACCGCTCCCCTCGTCATGCCACCCCACACAGCTCCCGCACATGCCCCTGAGCGGGACATTTGCAAACCTATGACAAATGTCATGTTTACTCCGCACGCCTCAGAAGATTAAATGAAGGCATTCGGACCCCTCGGACATGTCGGGAGAGGAACATGCAAGACATCGTTTCGGTAGTCGATCTGGTCAAGCGCTATGGCGGCATGATCGCCCTCGACCACTTCACCATGAAAATCGAGCGTGGCGAGATATTCGGGTTGCTCGGACCTAACGGCAGCGGCAAGACCACCGCCATCAACTGCATACTCCAACTGCTTACCTACGATCGTGGGGAGATTCGCCTGTTCGGACAACCCATGACGCAGTCGAGCTACGACCTGAAGCGAAAGATCGGCATCGTCCCGCAAAACGTCGCCGTGTTCGAGGAGCTCAGCGTGCGCGAGAACATCGACTACTTCTGCGGGCTATACGTAAGCGACAGCACCACGCGCAGGAAGCTCGTGCGCGAGGCCATCGAATTCGTCGGTCTCGAAGACTACGAGAAATCCCGTCCCAAGAAGCTCTCCGGCGGTCTGCTCAGGCGCCTGAACATCGCCTGCGGCATCGCCCACAAGCCCGAACTCGTCTTCTTCGACGAACCCACGGTCGCGGTCGACCCGCAGAGCCGCGCGTCGATTCTCGACGGCATCAAGCAGATGAACACAGACGGATCCACCATCGTCTACACGAGCCACTACATGGAAGAAGTCGAGGAAATCTGCACGCGCATCATGATCATGGACAAGGGGCGCACGCTCGCGTGCGGCACCAACGAGGAGCTCAAGCAGATCGTCGCTGCGGGCGAGAAAATCGTCATCGAGGCCGAGGTGCCCGAAGGCGCGCTGGTGCGCATCCAGGCTCTCCCCCACGTGCTGGGAATCCAATACGATGCCGGCCAGCTCTCCATCACCTGCGAAAACGGAGAGCATAACGTCGCAGATGTACTCGACGAGCTCACGAAGGCGCGCATACGCCCCGGACGCATCTGGGCCGAACCGCCGACGCTCAACGACGTGTTCCTGGAAATCACCGGCCGCGAGCTTCGCGACTAGTGCAGGTGATGCCCCATGTGGAACACGTTCAAATACACGATCCTCGAGCTGGTGCGCATGCCCGGCGTGCTTGTCTGGGCGCTGGCATTTCCCCTCATCCTGTCGACCGTCTTCATGATGATGTTCGGGCCACTCGACGACCAGGCCGAAATCGACCCCATACCCCTCGTCGTGGTCAACCCCGCCGATGACGTCGACGGCCAGTCGTTCCAGGCCTTTCTCGATGCCCTGAGCGATGACGAAGACGGGGAAGCCCTCTTCGCCATCACCTATGCCCCGAATGCCGAGGAGGCCCTGGCCCTCGTCGAGGAGAACATGGCGGAAGAGAACCTTTACGTTGGTTACGTGCAGCTCTCGGAAGGCACCCCTGATGTCCACGTGACGAGCGTCAGCGATTTGACCGGCATGGAGCAGCTGAAAACCTCCGTCCTCATCATGGCGATGGATAACTACGTCGCCAATGCCGCCATGATACGCGACCTCATGAGCGGTAATCCCAGTCTGCTTGCCCAGCCAGACATGGCGGAAACCCTCGCGTCCATGACCGAGCCCGTCGAAGCGACGGTCCGGACGACGGTCACGGCAAACCAGCCGAAAGAATCCGTGCGCTTCTACTTCGCATTGCTCGGCATGGCCGCGCTCTTCGGCGGCACCCTTGGGATGATCGCGTTTCAGCGCCTCAAGCCCAACACCTCG
>JABLTO010167237.1_pt1 | contig 100913 bp, 102 predicted proteins | sample 7160091 | NCBI WGS metagenome assembly JABLTO01 (sample SAMN14651225, study PRJNA627086) | human gut metagenome | isolation source: feces | host: Homo sapiens | reverse complement strand
CAAGGCAGACACGGCGCCGTCCCACAAAGATGGGTGAAATGGGGATGTTCTCTGGCATGATGTTCTGTGCCGACTGCGGCTCCATCATGTACCAATGCAGGGCAACCAATTTCCGGCGCGATCAAGAATACTACTTGTGTTCCGGCTACCGGAAAAGTCGTGATGTATGTGGGCAGACATACTCCATCCGAACTGTTATCCTGGAAGAATTGGTTCTGCAAAATCTGCGCGAGATCGTTTCCTTTGCTTCGCAGCGCAAAGACGATTTTGTGAAGATGGTTATGGATGCAGATATGCGCCAACGCAACCGAGGCTTGGCAAAACGGAAGAAAACATTGGCCGACGCTGAAAAGCGGATCGCAGAACTGGACACCATCTTCAAGCGTCTTTATGAAGATACCATTTCGGGAAAACTTTCTGACGAGCGTTTTCAAAAGCTCTCCGCCGACTACGAGAAAGAGCAGCATCAGCTTCAAGAGGTAGCGGCTACCCTCCGTGATGAAATCGAAGCGGAGGAACGCAAAAGCGCAAATGTAGAAAGATTCCTCTCCGTTGTAGAACGGTATACGGAAATTCCCGAATTGACTCCGTGTATCTTGCATGAGTTCATCGAGAAGATTGTTGTCCATGCTGCCAGCGATCCGAAGGGCAAGAACCGTACCCAGGAAATTGACATCTACTATAAGGGCATTGGAGCCCTGGAAATATCCAAAGTAACTTCATCAAAGCAAGAATAAGAAAAACGGCATAGCCGAAGCTATACCGTTTCTCTCTTGCCCCACGATGTTTTCTTATCGGGAAGCACCTGAATGACGTCGTTTTTGCCATAGGCATAAAAATACGTCGGAACAAAGCGGACTTTGCTCCGACGATGGTGCGGCTGGGGGGATTTGAACCCCCAAGCTTTCGCCGACGGATTTTAAGTCCGTTGTGTATGCCGTTCCACCACAGCCGCACATTAAATCATATTATAACGTTAGAAAAGGCGGCAGTCAACGCCGAACCTAAGAATAGAGCAAACTCGAAAAAAATAGCCCCCTGCGACAGCGTTGGAAACGCCCGAAAGGGGCTGTGCTTGAGGGCGCAATGCATTGCTGGCAACAACGTACTCCCTTGAGCGTCTTAACTGATGCGCTGGACTCCAACGCCGATAAGACCAGGGCCTGTATGAACGCCAAGTGCAGGGCTGACCTGCGTGCGGACATAGGACTTTGCCGAGCGGATGAGCTCGCTAAGCCGTGCCTCCACATGTGCAGCAAGCTGAGGAACTCCTCCATGCGCGATTGCAAGGTGAAAGAGATTGCTCCCCTTTGCATATTCCGTTGCGTTCTGCAGCAGGGCAGTTAGGGAACGATCCGCGCCGCGTGCTTTTTGTACGGTATAATACACGCCATCTTCATTGCACGAAATGATCGGCCGAACGTCCAGAAAAGAACCAACCGTAGCAGTTACACGGCCAATTCGTCCGCCTTTTGCCAGATATTCGAGCGTGGGAAGGCAGAAGAATACTTTTGTGTTTTTAACGAGCTTGTTCAGCGTGGATTCGATTTCATTTGCAGAAATGCCGTTTTCAATCATTTCCGCAGCGCGCATCACGGCAAAACCAGCGCCGATTCCAATGTTTTTTGTATCGATCAAACGGCAGTCGAGATCTGGCACATCGCGCGCAGTGACACGCATGAGGTTAAACGTGCCGCTTAAAGCGCTTGAAATGCTAATGACAAACAGCGTTGTATACCCGGCATCCCGGATTTCCTGCATCGTATGCAGGATGCCTTCCGAGGAGGGAAGGGAAGTCTTAGGGATTTCGTGAGGAAGCCGCCTGTATACCTCTTCGGGCGTGATGGTTACGCCGTCAAGATATAGCCCATCGGAAAACTGGATGGCAAGTGGAATCGTAAAGATCGCATGCCTGTGGGCAAATCCTTCGGGAACGTCTGTGCCGGAATCGGTGAGAATTGCGATGCGTTGTTCGTTCATAGCGGTCCTTCCTAAAATTCTCCAGCGTGCAGCGCGGAGCTTGAATCATCTAAATTTATATTATAATGCGTTTTGGCGGTTGAAACAACTGAATTCTTAAATTATTGCAAAGGGACAACACCTGCTGCGAGATTTCCTGTTGTACATGCAGCGCCATTGGTTGTATACTTATACTCAAGTTATTTTAGGGGGAACGCAAAAATCCGGCGGCCTCCGAATACCGCAGAAGGAGCAGATTCTTATGGAAATTAGGATTGTGAAAACCACGCAGCCAAAAGCCAAGCCGGATCCGGCGACCCTTTCCTTTGGTACGACTTTTTCTGACCATATGTTCCTCATGGAATATGATGGGGCAGAAGGATGGCATGACGCGCGCATTGTGCCATATGCGCCGATTCCACTTTCGCCTGCAGCGGCCGTGTTTCATTATGGAGCGGAGGTTTTTGAAGGCCTAAAGGCATACCGCACGCCCGAAGGGGACGTTCAGATGTTTAGGCCCATGGAAAACTTGAAGCGCATGAGCGATTCCGCTGAGCGGATCACCCTGCCGCAGTTTGACCGCGAGTTTGTTCTGGAGGCGATGCGCAAGCTGGTTGACCTTGACCGCAGCTGGGTACCTTCTGCACCCGGCACTTCGCTTTATATCCGGCCCTTCCTGTTTGCAACGGATCCAGACCTTTCCTTGCATGGCATTTCACATGCAGTGTTTTGCATCATTACCTCGCCGGTTGGAAGCTATTATAAAGAAGGCATTAATCCGGTGCGCATCATGATTGAAACCGAGGATGTGCGTGCGGTGCGCGGCGGCACGGGCTATGCCAAGTGTGGCGGCAACTACGCAGCAGCAAATCGTGCAGGCGTACGGGCAGAAAAACTTGGCTTCTCCCAGGTCCTATGGCTGGACGGTGTGGAGCGCAAATACATTGAGGAAGTGGGCAGCATGAACGTGATGTTCAAAATTGCAGGCACTGTGGTCACGCCGAAGTTGACGGGTTCTGTTCTGCCAGGCATCACGCGCAAAAGCTGCATTGCGCTGCTCCAGGAATGGGGCGTTCCGGTTGAAGAACGGCTTCTCAGCGTGGATGAACTTGTTTCGGCTATGCGCGATGGGACTCTGGAGGAGGCATTTGGTTGCGGCACGGCTGCGGTGGTTTCCCCAATCGGATCGCTACATTATGGTGACATTAGCGTTACGGTAAATGGCGGCGCAGTTGGCCCCTTTACGCAGCGCCTTTACGATGAGATTACAGGCATCCAGTCCGGGAAAATCGCGGATACGCATGGCTGGGTATACAGGGTATAGTTTTGTTTTGTAATGGAAGGGGCGTTGCAGAAAGCAGCGCCCTTTCGTCTGCCCAAATAGTTGCAAGGTATATGATATCCATCCTGTTCATAACGCAGTCAGCGTGTTGTGAACTTATTTAGGTATGATCTACAAAATGTTTTATAGCAAATTCCAAATGGATGAAAATGCCACTTAATAAATAGAATCGCAGCATAGGGGTACGCAGCACTGCCTCCCAGACACATTAGAAAATGGAGTATGCTGCGCACAATATGCTGTTTTACATGCAGTTGCGTTCAAAGCAAGACGGACGCGCTCAATCAAGCTGAAAGTGAGCCTGTTTCAGAAAAGAACATCCCAGCCCGAGAGAAACGTAGCAAATCCGATGCAGCAGGTATCCAGACGGACTTATATTAAATAGGATTGCATTTCTGCAGCAACTGCGGAGTCGGGAAATTGTGCGCATGCCTCCGCACGCAGTTGCGCTTCATCACAGCCGCCGCCCCAAAGATGCGTGCAAAGAAGCCGCTTTACGCCGCCTTCCTTTGCTATGCGCCCGGCTTCTGAGGCGGTCAAATGCGGCGCTACGCTTCCACTGATTCGTTCGGCTTCAGCAAAACATGTGTCCGCAAGCAGCAGATCCGCCCCAGCACAGAGCGCGGGGAGATCCTCCCGCCATCCCGTGTCACCGGTATAAAACATGCGCCTTCCGCCATGCTCAATATCAAACGCATAGGTGGGAACGGGATGCGTCATGCGGTGCAGTGTGATGGAAATATCGCCGATGCGGGCGCGCAGATTATCCTGCGCAACGGTTATATCGTAGACGCCCGATCCAGTAAGCAGGCGATATTCTTCCTCGGGCGTATCCGGCGCGATGACGGTAAGCGGCATGGGTACATTGCGCCCTCGGGCATTGTATTGCTGCAGCGCATAACGCAGAATGAGAAGGTCACCCATATGGTCGCTGTGCAGGTGCGATAGGAGAATCGCATCGATTTGGAGCTTAGGTACGATCTGGAGCAGGCGGGAAAGCGTGCCGCTGCCCAAATCGAGCAGGAGCCTGCGCTGGCCACACTCTAAAAGATAACCGGAACAAGCTCCGCCTGGAGCTGGGAATGGGCCGTATTTCCCAAGGATTGTAAGTTTCATCTGGTTGCAGTACACCCCGTTTCAAATTGCAGTGCTAAGGATAATCTGCTCCAAAATGCGCTTGAATATCCCTTGCTTGATATGATATCATACCTGGCAAGCAAAATACATGGGAAGCACGGATCTGCTTGTTGACAGGGTGTTTTCCATGTGTTACAATGCTTCGGTAAGCCGCTCCGCGTCGGCTTTAAAAGCGTGGTTTTTTCCAACGCCGTAACGCGGGCGAGATTGGTAAGAGGAGGTGCAGGAGTATGTATGCTGTTATCCGTACCGGCGGCAAGCAGTACAAGGTAGCGGTTGGCGATGAAGTTCTCGTTGAGAAGCTGGACGCTGACGTTGGTGCTGAAGTCGCGTTTGAGGTGCTGATGCTTTGCGGCGAAGAAGGCGTTCAAGTCGGGAAGCCTGTGGTTTCCGGCGTAACGGCCAAAGGCGAAGTCGTCGAGCATGGCAAGGGCAAAAAAGTTGTAGTCTTCAAATATAAGCCCAAGAAGAACTACCGCAAAAAGCAGGGTCATCGTCAGCCGTATACCAAGGTCAAGATCAACGCGATCGGCTAAGGCAAGATGACAACGGTGACAATTTTCCGCCAGAACGGCAGGATCGCCGGATTCTCGGCAAAAGGGCATACCGGTTTTGCCGAAGCGGGAGAGGACATCGTTTGCAGCGCAGTGAGCGCAATCACGCAAACGGCTGTGCTTGGCATTACGGAAGTATTAAAGCTTTCAGCTGCGGTTTCCATGCACGATGCAAAGCTTTCCTGCATGTTGGAAAAGGATATTGCCGACATTGACTGGCAAAAGGCGGAACTGATTTTAGAAACGATGGCGTTGGGGCTGCGCTCCATCGCAGATTCCTATGGTGATTACATCAAGATAATTGAAAGGGAGGTGTAACACGATGATGAAGATCAATTTGCAGCTTTTCGCGCATAAAAAAGGCGTAGGTAGCTCGCGCAATGGCCGCGACAGTGAATCTAAGCGCCTTGGGCCGAAGCGGGCGGATGGCCAGTTTGTCCTCGCGGGCAATATTCTGGTTCGGCAGCGCGGCACGCATTTTCATCCGGGCAACAACGTTGGAATTGGCAAGGATGATACGCTTTTTGCGAAGGTTGACGGCGTAGTCCGCTTTGAAACGAAGCGTATGGGCCGCAAGCAGGTTAGCGTTTACGCAGAGGAAGCTGCTGCTAACTAAGAGAAACGTTGAAAAAAACCCATTCCAAAGCGGAATGGGTTTTTTAATAGCGATATGTTTGCTCAAATGTTCCTCTGCAATTCCAATTGGGAGGTTGCGCTGCTCCATGTATGAAAAGGCAAATTGGCAAAACGGGGTTTTGACGGTTAGCGGCATAGAATGTTTGAACCTTGAACGAACGCTTTCATGTGGGCAGTCATTCCGGTGGAAAAAGACAGAGCGCGGATGGTTTGGCGTAGCTTATGGATGCGCCGCATATGCGCAGGCCCAAAACGGAATGCTGCGTATTTTTCCATGTGCGCAAAGCGATGTGCCGCGATGGATTTCATATTTTGATCTCGTGCGGAATTATACGGCGATTGAGACGCAGCTTCGCTCGGATGCACGCCTTAGCGCTTGCCTGCCCCATGCGTCTGGCATCCGCGTGCTTAACCAAGAACCATTTGAAACGCTTATTACCTTCATCCTTTCTGCGAATAACAATACGGTGCGAATTGCGCAGAGCATCGCAAGGCTCTGCGGCCTTGCAGGGGATGTGGCCACAATGCCGGATGGGCAGCAGTATGCGCGGTTCCCAACGCCTCAAGCCATTGCGGCGCTCGATCTGGATGCGCTCCGTTCCATTGGCGCTGGTTACCGCGCTCCTTATGTGCAACAGAGTGCACGCATGGTGGCAGATGGATTCGATTTTGAACCGTTGCGCCATATGACGCTTCTTGAATCACGCAAGGTGCTCACTGCATTCCCTGGTGTAGGGCCTAAAGTTGCCGATTGCATTCTCCTGTTTTCGCTTGGGCGTGCCGATGCGTTCCCGATAGACGTATGGATAGGCCGGGCGCTTAAGAGCATGTTTTTTGAGGGGGAAAAGCCAGGAAAGGCGGAAATGGAGCGCCTGGTGCGCGAACTCGGCCCAATGAGCGGGATCATACAGCAGTATGTATTCCACTATGCCCGTAAGAAAAAACTAGCGACCAAATGGGAAAAGCGGGAATCCGAGGATGCATAGGAACAGGAAGATGAAGATTATGTAAGAGATTTGCGGCATAGGCGTATTGCGTATGCCGCGCCTTAAAATCAACCATAGATTTTGACTTGATAAAAATAAAAGCGCGTTGCCGATTCAGAACAGCAACGCGCTTTTTGGATGCTAAATTTTCCAAAACTCGCGTATATTCGATGGAATTCGTGGGAATTCTAGGAAGGAAGCAAAATTTGCGAGGAGAATTACTTTGTGATATTCCATATATCTATGCGAAAGGGGATGCATGTATGCAGATAACAACCCAAAGGGATGGTGAAACGCTTACCGTGCTTCTCACGGGGGAACTTGACCACCATAGCGCCGCTCCCTTGCGCGTGGAGCTGGACAGGCTGCTTTCTGACCGTTCCATCCGTTGCCTCGCGCTGGATTTGCGCGGCGTTTCATTTATGGATAGCTCCGGGCTTGGGATCGTGCTGGGCCGCTATAAACTCATGAAAGAGCATGGCGGCATTTTACAGATTGTGGGCGCTGCACGCCCGGTGGAACGGATTTTGAAAATGGCGGGCGTTTATGCGCTTTTAGAGCAACAGAAAGCTGAAAGGGGAGAGGGTCATGTTGGATAACGAAATGCACGTCAGTTTTTTGGGCGTGTCGCAAAACGAATCGTTCGCGCGGATGGTGGCCGCTGCATTCGCGTCACAGCTCAATCCCACCATCGAAGAATTGACGGACATTCGAACGGCTGTCAGCGAGGCTGTCACAAACGCGATCATCCATGGCTACCGCGGCATGCGCGGCATGGTTGGCATGGATTGCACCATATCCGGACGCACGTTTACCGTTGCGGTGCGGGATGAAGGGCATGGCATTCCAGACGTAAAACTTGCAATGCAGCCGTTCTATACCAGCGTGCCAAACCTGGAGCGGTCGGGCATGGGGTTTGCTGTTATGGAGGCATTTATGGATTCTGTTACGGTTGAGTCCAAAGTAGGCTGCGGGACAACGGTCACCATGCAAAAAGAAATCGCGGCGGTGGGGTGCGATGAATGAGAACGCCCCGCTTACAAACGAGGAAACCAAAGAATTGATTCGCCGCGCGCAGGAAGGGGACGCCGGCGCGCAGGAGAGGCTTACGCTTTGCAACACGGCGCTGGTAAAATCCATTGTAAAGCGGTATCTTAACCGGCAGGTGGAATATGATGACCTGTTTCAAATCGGCTGCATGGGGCTGGTGAAGGCGATCCGCAACTTCGACCTTTCCTATGACGTTCGCTTTTCCACCTATGCCGTACCTATGATCGCAGGTGAAATCAAGCGTTTTCTGCGCGATGACGGCATGATTAAGGTGAGCCGCTCCTTAAAGGAGCTTGCGGCACAGGCCGCCGCCGCGCGGGAAAAGCTTTCCGCGGAGCGCGGGCGGGACGTAGGTGTTTCAGAAATCGCAGCAGAACTTGGCGTGGATGCGGAAGAGGTCGCCGCAGCGCTTGAAGCGGCACGGCCGCATATGTCCATTTATGAACCGGCATATGGAGACACTTCTGATGCACTGATGCTGGACCATATGCAGGACGGGGCGGATGAAATGGGGGATACGCTAAACCGCGTGCTGCTCAAGGAACTGCTCGGCACGCTGGAACCGCGGGAGAGAACCATCATCATGCTGCGCTATTTTTCCGATAAAACGCAAAACGAAATAGCCGCTCAGATGGGGATTTCCCAAGTGCAGGTTTCCCGCCTCGAAAGCAAAATCCTGCAAAAGCTGCGCGAACGTGCCGCAAAATAGAAGATAGAGGCATAAGCCACAAGCTTGTGCTGCTTTAAAGCCGAAGGCATAGGGCGTTATGTGAATTTGGAAATAGGAAACATAGAAAAGCGGTGCATGCCGCTTTTTCTGCGTCAAAAAATCTTTGCCTCCCGGTTTGACTTCCATAGGGGGATGTGCTTGGTGTGCAAATGCCGCAGCGATTCTGCCGCTACGCATTGGAAAACCATGGAATTTCTCGGTAAATGGCACAAAGCGCTTTTTGAGAACCTAAAAAAGCGGCTTACGCCGCTCTTGGGTATGCATGGTGTACAACGCAATCAACGCCCGGCTGCAATATTCACCTGGTTTGCATGCTCAACATCTGGCAATTGCCCAACGTGAGAAAGGCTGCCGGAAAAGAACATGCAGGCATGCCCGGCCATTTCGTTGGCGGCAACGGTATCCTCTCCATGCGGAAAGCCCTGCAAAGAAGCAGCAATAAGCTTCGTGCCCACAAGAATCACAACCGGGCGCTTAGAATAATTGAATTCGCCCCCGAATGCATCTTTGTAAGTCGCAGTGTCCACGGGGCTGGCGCATTCCATTTCCGCATGCATATCGCCACCGCAATATACCATGTCAAACTGAACGTTGGTATTAAAGTCGGTTACGGTATAGGTTTCCCCTTCCACCAACAGGGCCTTGACTTCATTCCAAGGTACTGCTTCACCCGTGACGCTTGCTGCTCCCGCAAGCTGCTGCCCAATGGGGATAGAGGCAGCAATATCCACACGTTTTGCACTGGTTTCAAACAAAAATGCTCGCGTCTGTTCGCCTACCGTTCCATCCGAAATGAATGGTGCACCAGAAGCGTCTGTTTGGTTTTGCTGGAACTTTTTGGTTGCCTCAACAGTCATGCTCTGAAAATTGCCTGTAGGTTTATAATTAAAATACCCAAGTTCGCGCAGTCGTAGCTGGATGCGCACAACAATTTCCCCCGTAGAGCCATAGCTGATGAGGGAATCTGCAGCTGTAGGACTGCCAGGGGTGGGGGAAGTGGAAGAACCCGGACTGGCTACAGCTCCTGGACTGCTGGAGGGAGTCGGTTCTGCATGTGCCGCAGGAATGCTGACAAACAGGAACAATGCAGTCAATAATAAAATAAAGCGCTTTTTCATAAAACAAGTATAACATAAATCTCTGCTGCTTTGTATAAAGTTTTTGTTACGGTACTTCGGTTGGGATCAAGTTAAGCATATCCTCTTCTGAGGCAACATTTGTGTAAACCTCTGGAACTTCTCCTACGATGATGCTTTCGGCAATTGCCGCTTCCGCCTGCACGGACACGGTTTCTGAAACGCCGGGCATGACAAGCCGCACTGAGGCAGTAAGCTTAAGGTTGACCCGGTACAGCGTTTGGTTGATGCCGGATGAAACAAACTCTGAACTGAATTCGCTTTGAACGCTTCCAGCGGGGCTAAACGAAACTTTAATGTTTGGGCCTTTCCCAGCAAGAAATGAGATCCCGGTGATCGTTCCAAGCGGGATCGAAATTCCTTGGTCGCCCATTTGGGCAATGCGCTCTTGAGCCGCCTCGGCGCAATCGGCAGCAAGGATATTCATTTTGTGCGTATTTGCTTGAAGCATATAGACGCGGTCAGCGCTTTCATGCACTTGGATCAAACGCGCATAATTTGTTTCATCTCCCATGGAGTCAAGGATGGCATCGTTCATGGCACGCGCAGCAACAGAGCGGATGCGCGCAACAGCAAGCGCCGTCATGGCAGGACGCATATTTATGCTTAAAACAGCAATCCCTGCAGAGCAAAGTACAATAAAAAGAACAAGCAAGAACAGTGCCGTGCGCAGGAAACGCCGCTTTTTTCTGTTTATTAAACCTGGACAGGTGGCCTTATCTTCCATTGTGTGCCTCCTTCTGGAAGGATTTGTGAATGTGGTGTTAATTCATTCTATGCAGAAACGCAAATCTTGAGCCTGCTGGCCAGGATGTGCTATAATATGATGATTTCGCATACTTGACTCAGAACCACTTTGAGGAGCTGGGTCAACTAAAAAACGGTTTGCGTGGCAGAAAATACGTTGAAAAGGAAAACTTGCGACGCAAAGAAAGCAAAAATAGATAGATACGCATGAGGAGAAAATTTACCATGCAAAAAACGATAAAAGATCCAAAAAAAACTGCGCTTGAGGTGCATATAAGGGAGGTCGCAGCCAGCTTTGGGGCAAAGATTCAAAGCCTGTTGCATCGCGATCGGGATATGGATGAGCAGGAGGGTGAAATCTTTATAGAACGCAGGCGGCAGCGCCCATTTGCGTTGGCTGTATTTTTTACTACGCTCAAGATTTTGTTCGTTTGCGTACTGGTGTTGGGGTGTGCTTGTGTCGGCCTTGTGCTTGGCGTAGCGAAAGCGTATATTGATACAACCCCCGAACTTGATGTTTCGCTACTTACAAAGAGTGAGAGAACCTCCTATATATATGATAAGGATGGAAACTTCATTACCACCTATGCAGGGCTTAAATACCGCGATTGGGTTAACATTGAGGATGTGCCGGATATGCTTATTAACGCGGTGATTGCGGTAGAAGACGTGCGATTTTACCGGCATAATGGTGTAGACTATAAGCGCCTGTTCGCTGCTGTAGTAGGTTCCCTCAGCGCTTCAAGCGACGCAGGAGGAAGCACAATTACCCAGCAGCTTGTGAAAAACAAGTTGCTTACGAACGAGGTATCCTATCGGCGCAAAATCCAGGAGGCATACCTGGCGATTGAAGTTGAAAACACTATTGACAAGAGCGATATACTGGAAGCCTACCTAAACGATGTCTATCTAGGCAATTCAAATTATGGCGTCAAAACGGCTGCACAGGACTATTTTGGAAAAGAACTTTCCGAACTGTCCATACGCGAATGTGCGATGATTGCCGGGATGATCAAGGCACCCAATACTACGGATCCGCGTAAAAACACCTATGAACGTTTTTATGATTCTGGAGAAAAGAAAGGCCAGAACAAAATGGACATCACCGATGAACGTACGGATGATGTTATAGAAAAAATGTACGATGCCGGTTTTATCACAAAGGAGCAGCGGGATGCCGCACTTGTAGATACGGTCTATATCATGGAAGAATCGCCGCGTTCCACTGCAGACGACATGCTCTATTTCGTGGAATATGCCATGCAGGACGTTGTGACGCACTTGCTTGCTTCGCGCGAGCTACTGGATACCAAAACAAACCGGGCGGCGATCGAAAATGAGCTTCAAAGTGGTGGCTACAGCATTTACCTTACCGTGGATATGGAAATGCAGCAAATTGTTCAAGATACGCTCTCGAATTGGGACGATTATCCAAAGCTTAAAAACGAAGATGCATCTACCCGCGTAACAACCACGAGCGACGGGACGGAAATTGTAGAGCCGGAACCACAGGCTGCAGCTGTGGTAATTGACTATCGAACCGGTGAACTGCGCGCTATCGTAGGTGGACGCGATGCGCCGCAGGTGCTGCGCGGCTGGAATCGTGCTTACCAGAGTGAAACCGGGGTTGGCTCAAGCATCAAGCCCTTGACTGTTTACGGGCCGGCGCTTGATCTTGGATTGTCACCAGCATCGGCCGTGGCAAACCTCCCTCAGGCAATTACAGGCTGGGATACGGAAACCGGGTATCCAAATATTGGAAGCGAACGGTATATTGGAATTATATCGCTGCGGCGCGGGCTTGTCTCTTCGCTTAATGTTGCTGCAGCGCGCGTTTTGATGGAGACTGTGACTACCAAAGTGGCAGCGCAATATCTTATAGATCTTGGTGTAGATTCCAGCCGTGTAAACGAGACAGGATCCGGACTTGCTTTAGGAACGACAGGCATTACGCCAATTGAAATGGCAGCCGCATTCGGTGCCATTGGAAACACGGGAGAATATCTGGAACCTCTTTCATTTACACGCGTTGTAGATAGCGAGGGCAGGGTGATCCTGGATGCGGATGAAGTTCGCACATCGCGTCAAGTGTTTAAGCAGACCACTGCCTATATGCTAGTGGATATGCTAACAGACGCGGTGAATACAGGAACAGGAACGAATGCGCAGATTGACGGTATTACCGTTGCAGGAAAAACTGGTACGAATTCCGATTATAGCAGCGCATATTTTGCGGGTATTACACCATATTACGGCGCTGTAGTATGGGTTGGCCATGATTCTTATGAAGAAAAACTTGTTTCTGGGTCAACTGGAGGAAAGGTGGCTGCGCCATTGTGGCAGGCCTTTATGGAAAAGATTCATGAAGGGCTTGTAGATAAACCCATCATCGACGCTTCTCCTGTGGAGCTTGGCTTAGTAAAGCGTACGGTTTGCGCCGTATCGGGAAAGCTTGTAACAGAAGCATGTTCGTTTGATGCAAATGGCCTTGTTCCTATTACGGATTGGTTTGACAAGAGCACAGCGCCTACGGAAACCTGTGATATGCATGTGCTTACGCAGGTTTGCATGGATTCAGAGCAGCCGGCTTCGCCATATTGCACGAACGTGCAGACAAAGAGCGTTATATTGGTGGGCTCGCGCTCTTATCTCGCATCCTTTGATGCGGCGCTGCTGCAAAAGTATCTGCCGAATGCAGTGTTTACGGATGTAACTGTGGAACAGTACAATCAGTATACATCAAACACAACTTGCTCGCTGCACTCTGGAAGCAGCTGGGGCGGTGGCAGCGGGATCAGCATAGGCGGAAGCAACACAAGCCTTGTTACTGCTGCAAACGCGCTTTTGCAGGAAGTACAGGAATATCTCGCAGCGGCACAAAATCTATCCGAAACGGATCGGAACAATCTGGTATCGCTTTCCGATACGCTTTCCGCCTATCTGAGTGCCAACCTCTATCAGCAGGCGGAAACCTATTATGAACGGCTGCGCTATACTTATGATGTTATCTATGCAGAGAACCCGCCTGTAGCGGCAAATCCATAAGGACATGAAAAAGGAACTTCTTGCGCTTTATGCAGCGGAGCGTGCGCGGTTGCACGCGATGGCATGCGGGAACGGCCCTTCGGGGGAATATGAGGCTCCAGTGTTTGGAGAAGGACCCATGGGGCCACGGCTGATGCTCATCGGAGAGGCACCTGGGGCAGAGGAGGCACAGTTCGGGCACCCATTTGTTGGGAGAGCAGGAAAAACACTGGATGCACTGCTTGACGTGGCAGGTATTATGCGCGAAAATGTGTTTGTGACCAATGCGGTGAAATTCCGCCCGATAAACATAAAGGCACGCAGCATTTCCAACCGCACGCCTACGCCTAAGGAGCTGCGGGAAAGCCTGCCCCTATTGGAGCGTGAGCTGCTCCTGGTAAGGCCGCAGATGATTGCAACGCTCGGCAATACGCCGCTTAGAGCAATGTTCCTGCTTGCTGGGGCGGACCCAGTCTCGATTGGAGACGCGCATGGGCGTGTGTGGCCGCTTACAATTTGCAGCATGCCGTTTGCAGTATTCCCCCTGTATCATCCTGCAAGCGTGCTTTACAGACCATCTCTGCTGCCAGTTCTGGAAATGGATGTTAAACACCTTGGCAGCATCTTAAACAAAACAGAGGAGGCTGGATCATGAAGCTGAAAACGTTTGCATGCAAAACAGCAATACTTTTGCTTATGTTGCTGCTGGTGGCAGCAGGCCGTCCTGTGGCAATTGCTGAAACGCAAGCGCAAGAGGCGGAAATGGGCCAAGTTGTCGCGGATAAGGTAAACCTGCGCGAAGGACCCAATACCGATTCCGATATTCTTGCGGAAGTGCCCGGCGGCACAGCTGTGGAGGTGCTTGATAAAGATGGCACGTGGTACCGCGTTTTGTACAACAGCATCGTTGGCTATATCCGGCAGGATTACCTTTTTGTGAACTCTACAGGCAGCCGTGGCGCATATGTAAAGAGCGATGGTGCGTCTTTGCGTGGTGGGCCGTCCACGGAGTCCTATGTTGTTGCACAGCTTTCAGCCGGGCAAGGAGTTAGGGTAAAGGCGTTAATTGACGGGGAATGGTTTTATGCAGTCGTAAACGACCAGACGGGGTATGTGCACCGCACATTTCTGGAGATCAGCGCATCCAGCACGGCATCAAGCGGGATGCTTAAACAGGGGATGGAGGGAGAAGAAGTCGAAAAGCTGCAAAATGCATTATACGATCGCGGCTTTTTGAGCAAGTCGAATATTTCGGGTGCATTCTCCTCTGAAACGCGCAAGGCTGTGCTGGAGTTTCAGCAGGCATGTGGACTTTCTGCGGATGGCATCGCTGGCCCGGCAACGTTGAATTCGATTTATGACAGCAGCAACAAAATCGAAAAAGATAATGCGGAGTTTTATAGGCTTAAGGGAAGCGTTGTCCTGCTGGATTGGTTTGAAGGCGGATCGGACTGGCTTGCAAAAGGCGCGAAATTTACCGTAACGGATGTGCGTACTGGCAAGAGCTTTCGCGCGCGGCGCTTTGGCGGGTGGTATCATGCGGATTGTGAGCCGATCACAACCGATGATACCAGCGTGATCAAGAGCCTTGAAGGGTTCTCCTGGAACAGAAGGCCGATTTGGGTGACCTACAATGGCAAAACGGTTGCAGCGAGCATGCATACGATGCCCCACATGGCGAACCCAACGCCATCCAATGGGTTTGATGGGCACTTCTGCATCCATCTGAAAGGATCTCTGGTGCATGAAAACAGCAAGGAATGCCCGCGCCATCAAGCCTGCGTTTATGAAGCTTACAGCGCTGGACGTTCCTAAAGGCAACGCGCTGGGCAGCGCTGCACTTTGGTGGTGAAGAATTAGAATAGAAAAGGAAACGAGAAGGCCGCGGGAATGGATCTTTCTTGTTTCCTTTTTCTTTATGTTGGCCTCCGGCATGCCGGAGGCCATGTTTTTCCCGCTAGTCACGGGGCGCTTTGGGGGGATGGATGGCGTAAAGCGCGCCATAATGCAGGGCTTCGTCTTCGCTCATTGGAGCGGAGGGCACAAGCCCGGTGCACTCCGTTGCGGATGCAGTAGATTGCCGCTGCCAGAAGGTGTCTTCGGTTAAGCTGCTTTTTTCCACACGGCGTCCTTTTTTCATGAACTCCACCTCCAATCTTGTTGTGCGCTTTTGCTAGTGTTGATTGCCTCCATGCGCCGTATGCGCGAAATGCTGTGGAAAAAAGCGGTATAATTGGTGCGCAATTGCAAATGCTTATTCTAAACTGTATGCGCGAAAAGCGGCAGGGAGGGATAAACGGAATGCTGGACCGAGTCATACGCTTTTTTCGATTTGATCGGCGCAACGGCGAATATGAGCTTTTGGAAACGGAAGAAGGAACACCTAGATATCTGGCAGGAGAAGAGCAGACATCCGTCCTGCCACAAAAGGAAGATACGAGGAAAATCTGCGCTACCCTTGCTGAGAATGAAGCATGCTTGCGCGTTGCGTTCCGAGCGGACATCAACCCTGACTTAATCTTTCGTCCTTTTATGCTAGGAGGAAAAACCCCGGCGCTTCTGGCATACCTTAACGGCATGGCAAATGCGGAGCAGGTAAGCGATTTTATCCTGCGAGACGGGATGCGTCCCGGTTGTATGGAACATGCCAGTGGCTCTCTTGCGCAATTTGCAATCGAAAATGTATTTACGCTGGGAGAAGCTGAGGTATCAAGCCGCTGGGCCGATGTGACAAGCGCTGTAATGGAAGGTCGTACTGTGGTGTTCATCGAAGGGGTTGAAGAAGCGGTGCTGATGGATACGCGCGGGTTCGAACACCGAAGCATAACAGAACCTCAGACGGAGAAAGCAGTGCGCGGCCCGCAGGAGGCCTTTATTGAAAACCTGCGCACAAATATAACGTTACTGCGCCGCATCCTACATACAGAGGATTTGGTATGCGAAATGCGCGACGCGGGCGGAGACAATGGGATCCGCTTAGCGTTGCTTTATCGTGAAGGGGTCACCAATATTACGCTTGTAGAGGAAGTAAAACGCAGGCTGGCACGCATTAATACGCGCACTGTAATCGGAATGGGAGTTCTGGAACAATTGACTGAAGAACATTCTTTATCGCCGTTCCCTCAGGTTTTGCAAACAGAAAGACCAGATCGTGCAGCCGCTATGCTGATGCAAGGGCATGTAATCGTGCTGTTGGATGGGAGTCCGTTCGCAAATGTAATGCCTGCAACGCTCTTCACGCTGATGACCAGCTCAGAAGATGTTTATATGCGCAGGCCCCAGGGCACAACTGTCCGCATTGTGCGATATATTGGCGCGGTGATATCCATTCTTTTGCCTGCGTTTTTCCTTGCGCTTGCGCTCTACCATCAAGGACTCCTTTCCACCGAAGTGCTTACAACCGTGATCGCTTCCCGCAAAATGGTATTCGCTCCAATCGGTGCGGAGATGATTTTCCTTTTGATTGTATTTCAACTCATACGCGAAGCGGGGATGCGCGTTCCAGGAAGCATAGGCCAAGCAATCGGGATTATTGGCGGCTTAATCCTGGGCCAGGCTGCGGTTGCGGCAAACCTTGCAAGTTCTGTTGTGCTCATCATCGTTGCGCTCACCGGCCTTGGGAATTTCTGCATTCCGGATTATTCCACCCAGATCGCTGCCGCATTTTTCCGACTGGCACTTGTTATTGGCGCATGGGTAGGAGGCCTGCTCGGCATGGTATGCCTTGCGGTGGTTTTCGTAGCGTGGATGGCCTCGCTTAAATCCTATGGCGTTCCTTTCCTGGCTCCGTTTTCACCCAAAGTGCGTTCCAATAAACCAATGATTTTGCGAGGACGTGTAACGATGCATCAGCAAGCTGAGGATGTCTTAAATACAAGGGAGGAAAGACTATGAACCTTTGCCAAGGCAGGATTGGAAAGCAGGAAGGGGCAAGCCTTGCAGGGATTGCGCTTGTGTCTAGCGCAGTTTTTGTGCTGGATATCGGGGAAACCTACCGCTACGGGAACGGAACCTATTTTTCATTTCCAGGCGCGATCTTCCTCGCTTTTATGTTGTTTTTGCTCCTTGCGGAAGCAATGCGCATTTCCGGCAAGAAAGATTTGATCGAGCTTGTAGATTACACCGTCGGGAAATTCGCAGGAAATCTGTTTGTTGCACTTATGTGTGTGTTGCTGCTGGTAAATGCATATTGCCTGCTTTCCCGCTTTTCTACCATGGTACATGCGCTGATTTATATGAAAACAACACCTTTTCCGGTGCTCCTTTGGATTGTTCCGGTAGTGGTGTATATTGCGTTTCATGGTTTTGAATGCGTAGCGCGAATGGCAAAGTGCTTCGGGCTCCTGCTGGGGGTGGCACTGCTTCTTGAACTTCTGATTCCGATGCGGGGATATGAGGTTTACCGCCTTTTCCCACTTCCGACAGAGCATTTTGATGCCATCGCAGCCGATGCATTTTCTGGCATGTTTGTAACTGGCCCGGCGTTGCTTGCCCTTTTGGGCATGGCACGTGGGCTACAGGGCGTTCAAAGCACAAAAAGCGCTGGTACGATTGGAGCGCTCATAAGTATAGCGCTTGTTGCGCTTACGCAACTTGCTATCGGGCTAACCTATACCAGCACGGAACTGAAAAACATATTTGTTCCGCTTTACCGACTGAATTTAAAGTTAGTGCAGGAGAGCTATTTTTTCCGTTTGGATAAGCTTGCGCTTTTTGCCTGGCTCATTGGAGCGATCATTGCAAGCGCATATTATCTCTATGGGGGAGCTTCTTTGTTTTGCCGCCGTTGGAGCCGCTACGATATACGCCCTGCTGTGATTGCCCTAGGCGTCATACTACTTTGCGTCCTCGCTGCGGAGCGAGCATGGCAGTATAACATGGTTCAAACGGCATTCTCTTTTGTACAACGTTACGGCTCCTGGATGTTAGTTGTGCCGTTTTCAGCTATTGCGGTGATTGCGCTTATTAAAACGCATTTTATGAAAAGGAGGCACATGAATGAAATGGTATAGGCTTTTGGCTTTGCTGGTAATTACGGCAACGCTTTTGCCGCTTTGCGGTGGCTGTCTTGGCCCGACTTCGCTGGACGAATATGGCTATGTGCTTACCATTGGCGTGGATCAAGGAAAACAGAAAAAGTTCAACATTTCTTTTTTGTTGCAAAAAGAAGGGGATTCCCAAGAAGCGCAAACGGGAGCTGGATCCTATATTATTGCTGCAGAAGGCGATAACCTTTTTGATGCGCTTTTGATAGCACATGTTGGAGTACCTTATGAATTAAACTTTACGCGTACCAATTTTATTGCGTTTTCAGATCAAGTTGCATCGTCTTCTTTGATGAACGAATTCCTCAGCATATCGTTCAATGTGGTTAAAATTCGGCAGTCAGCTAAACTGGTCATTATCCAGGGGAGCTGTGTGGAATATATGGAGGGGCTTGCCTCCACAGATATTCCAAATGTTGCAAAGCGGCAATATAGCCATTTCCAGACTTATGAGCAAGAAGGCGTTATTCCGTTGACCAATTTTACAACGTATCAAGAGGCAATACGGACCGGAAGATTTGATATTGCCATTCCCGTAGGGAGGCTCGATCGCAGCATTCCCACAGAAGATGGGAGTGAGGAAGCCAAGCAGCAAGGGGAAGAGCAGCAAACAAATGAAAAAGATACAACAGATGGAGTAAAACGTATTGGAGGCCTGCGTTCATATCTTCACGGAAGCGCACTGTTTGATGGAGATCGGCTGGCAGGGCTTTTGGATGATGAGGATACGGAAATTCTGCTATTAGCATTAGGAGAATTTGAAAACGGGTCCATTCGCATAAGCGATGAAGAAGGAACGGTAACTTTTCTTCTAAAAGCAAACGGTGAACCTAAGGTGCAGATGAAGCTGGGCGATACGCCGCATGCAGCGATGCAGTTAACGCTATATGCAGAAATTGAATTGGATACTGCAGGGAATGCAGAAGAACGGTGGGCTACTACCCTTAAAGCAGCGCTGGAAGAATATATTGAAAATGAGCTGGCCCGCGTATTTGCCGCATGCAAAGCACTTAATTCGGATGCAATGCGTTTTGGTCGCTATGCATGTATGCAGTTTCCAAGTGAAGAGGCCTGGCAAGATTATGTATGGAAGCAGAAATATAAGCAAATGACAGCAGAATTTTCGGTCGCTATTCATTTGGATCACCGGGCCATTTCCGCCCATGTGGAATAGGAAGTGAAACTATGATAGTAATTATTATATTAAGTATAGCAGGGATAGCTTATTGCACAATCTATCTTGCATACTGTATTAAAAGAGCACAAATAAAAGATGCAGCTGGAGCAGCGCTGCTTTGCCTGCTTGCCTCAGCCGCACTCGCGTTTTGCATGCTAAAATAGACGTTAGTTTTTTTTAGGGGAAATGAGCGCGGCCAAGCGGCGCTGCGCTTTTTCCCGACGTTGTGCAGTGCTCACAGTGTCTAGCGCATATTTGCCCTCCGAAACGGCAACGAGCACATCGCCTTCCGTTGCTCCGCAAGGCAAAGCCGCACGCGGCAGAAAAACGATTTTATCACCATCTTCACAAACGGCGAAATTACCTTCAAAGCGATCAATGATAATTGGCATGCAAACCTCCTGTTTGCCTACTGGGTTTTTCGATTTGAGAATAGCACGAATTAAATCCTATCGCAAGAATAAAACCGTTATGTTAAAGTTGCTTTTATATCTTTTATATTAAGAAAAACAGTGTTCCCTAAGCGTTGATGATATGCTACAATAAATTCAATGATGTAACAGCACAACAAACAGTTGCGTTGCCTATCGCAGCGCTTAGGAGGAGGCCGGAATATGCATCGCTCATATGGGGAACAGGCGGTTACAGCAGAATTGCTTGAAGAACTGAAACGAAAAGCCATGCTCATGGAGGATGAACTTGCTATTGAGGGTGGCCGCCAATTTGAACGGACCGGGCGGCTGAACGACCCTGGCCTTTGTGAAATGAGCATTGAATATGAAAACCTCCGCATGGATATTGAAGTGATGGAGCGTGCTTTGGCGCAGGCGGAAGATACAGTAGACAAAAGTCAAGGCAAAGATGAACAAATGAAAAATCAGTAAACTGTGCATGCATCGGTTTCTTTTGTGTAGATAAGTATTGTATAATAGATTTGATGCTTAAAAAACCGAAAGGAGAGAGAAAACGCTTTGCCTTTTGACGTGTTAAAAGCGATTACGAGCGGTTTTGCACAAGTCCGCATCGAGGATATTATCGATATCGCCATCATTGCATTTTTTTTGTATAAGTTGATTATGCTTACAAAAGAAACGCGGGCGTTTCAGCTGCTTAAAGGAATAGCGTTCCTTTTCGTTGCTTCCATCGCAAGCGATGTGCTGCAATTACAAACGCTCAGCTGGATGCTTAATGCCGTATTGGCATCGGGAATTGTTGTGCTCGTGGTGTTGTTTCAGCCGGAGCTGCGGAGAGCCTTGGAGCATATTGGCCGCGGGAAGATTTTCAACAACGGCCTGTTGCAAGGATTTAAGCCCGAGGAAAACGAAATCGTTGGCGAAATGCAACTTGCGATTTTGAGCCTCGCCAAGCGCCGTGTGGGTGCTCTGATCGTGATCGAGCAGCGCACCGGCCTTGGCGACATTATTGCAACGGGAACGCGGATCGACGGCGTGATTTCAGCTCCGTTGCTTGAAAATATTTTTGAACCTAATACCCCCCTGCATGATGGAGCGGTTATCATTCGGGATGGAGTGATTACCGCTGCGGCATGTTTCCTGCCGCTTGCAGAAGATATTGCGGTTGCGCGCGAGCTGGGGACGCGGCACCGTGCGGCGCTTGGCGTCTCTTCCATTTCTGACAGCGTTACAATCGTGGTTTCAGAGGAAACGGGAGTGATCTCATTCGCGCGCGAGGGGAAGCTTGTGCGCTATATTGACCAAAAAGCGCTCCATGATCTGCTTGAATCCATCTTTGTCGGGAAAGAGGCTTCCGGTACGTTGAATATTTTCAAACGGAGGGCGAAGCATGAAAAATAATAATGCGGAAAAAAACCGCTTTTGGGAAGCGCTCCGGGGGCGGCTTAAAACCTTTTTTACCAAGAACCTTGCAATCAAGATCCTTTCGCTTGTGTTTGCCATGCTTCTTTGGGGCTATGTGCTGATGACGCAGAATCCCCAGCGTGAAAAAACGATTTCAAACGTAAAAGTTAGCATTGAGGGTGAGGCCGATTTAACAACGCGCAAGCTGACTATTCGTGGAGACCGCTCAGCGCTTCTTGATGATATATCCGTGCGCGTAAAAACGCAGCTGACATCGTATGCGGATTTGTCTGCAGATGATATTACCGCCTCGATCAACCTCAGCGAAATCAGCTCGAAAGGCACCCATACCCTTAAGATTAACGTAAGATCTTCCACCGGGCAAGTTGTAAGCTATTCCCCAAGCCAAATCGAAGTTGAAATCGATACGCTCATAACGCATACCGTACCCGTTGAGGTGCGCAAGGAAGGGGAACTTCCAGATGGTTATTGGGCAGGGGATGTTCAGCTTGGCAGTTCGGTGATCACGCTCGAAGGTGCAGCCACAGATCTCATGCAGATCGCAAAAGCGGTCGGCACCATCGATTTAACCGACCGCACGGAAAGTGTGAACCAATCCATGGTGCTGACGCTGTGCGATGAAGATGGAAACGAGATCGATTCCTCCATCCTTTTTGGGGGATTGCCAACCATTGTTGCAAGGCTTGAGATCCTGCCGAGCAAACTCGTTCCCATCGACGTGGATGCTGCAATCATCGGCCGGGATGCGCTGCCGGAAAATTTTGAAATCGTAAGCGACGGCACATCGCTGGAAAACAACCTGGTGCGCATTGTAGGTGATGCGGAAGCCATTGAGAAGGTTACATCGCTTTCCCTGGAAACGCTGGATGTAACGGGGCTTACGGAAAGCGTCCAACAGGAGCTCGCGATTCTTGTGCCGGAAGGTGTCCGCATCGTAGGGGATTCTACTGTAAACGTGCAAGTCACGATTCGGGAAAAAACCGGGACTCTTTCCTTTGAAGAGCTTCCCATTGAAATCGTGGGGCTTGCGCGGGGGCAGGAAGCATCGCTCAATGAGGAACTTGCCGAATTGACGTTTACAGGCCGCGTCAGCCAGCTTGCTGGGATTACGCGCGGAGATATTACGGTTTATGCGGATGTAACCGGACTTACAGCGGGCACGCACGCAGTGAAGCTTGCCGTGCAGATGAATGGAGAAGACCTCCCATCCGACCTGCAGTGTACATTTACTTCCGCCGATACCGTGCAGGTTACAATTAAAGAATAAGGACAACGCATGGCTCTGACCCTATTCGATTTAAAATTACCGCTTCATGCGGAGGAGTCCTCGCTCAAAAGAATTGCGGCGAGGGCTCTTGCTATGCCAGAAAATGCCATACAGGATATGCGCATCAACCGTATTTCCCTTGATGCGCGCAGGAAGGATGACATTTCGTTTCGCTATACGGTGACGGTAACGCTTTCTCCAAAAGATGAAACATATGCGCTTCGCCACGCGAATGGACATGTATCCCGCGCTGCCGAAACACCTTCCAGGGTGCCTGCCTATGGAGAAAGCCCACTCACTGCGCCGATTGTTGTTGCCGGCATGGGGCCGGCCGGACTTTTTGCAGCATATCTGCTGGCACAAAATGGATACAAGCCCGTTGTGCTAGAGCGCGGAAAGGCGGTTGAGGCCAGGCAGGAGGATGTAGCCCGGTTCTGGAAGACTGGCGTTCTGGATGTGTCAAGCAATGCTGTATTTGGAGAAGGGGGTGCTGGTGCGTTTTCCGATGGTAAGCTGACCACGCGCATCAAGGATCCCCGCGCGGCGGATGTGCTTGCGCTCCTTGCAGAACATGGCGCGCCGGATGAGATCATACACATGGCGAAGCCGCATATTGGTACGGACAAGCTCGTGCAGGTCGTAAGGAATATGCGCCTCGCAATTCTTCGCATGGGTGGTACGGTGCGCTTTGGCACCCGCGTATGTGGCTTGGAGCGGCAAGGGGATGCTTTGCGGGCAATTTATGTAGAAAGCGCCGAGGGACGAGAACGAATACCCTGTGCGGCATGCATCCTCGCTACGGGGCACGGCGCTTCCGATGTTTACCGTATGCTGGCGGAAGAAGGTATCGCGCTTCAAGCAAAACCTTTTGCGGCTGGCGTGCGGATCGAACACCCGCGGGAGCTGATCGACAGAAGTCAGTTTGGTGCATTTGCCGGGCATCCGCGCTTGGGGGCGGCTGAATACCACCTTGCGGATCAAAGCGGAGGCCGCGGGGTTTATACGTTTTGCATGTGCCCGGGCGGATATGTGGTGGCCTGTGCTTCCGAACAGGGCGGCGTTGTTACCAACGGGATGAGCCATTATGCGCGGGATGCCGAAAACTCCAATGCGGCGATTGTCGTGCAGGTGGATGCGCGCGATTATGGCGCAGGTGATCCGCTCGCAGGGCTTAGGTTCCGCGAAAAGCTGGAACAGGATGCGTTTCGCCTGGGCGGCGGCGGATTTGTGGCACCCGCTGCGCAGGTAGCAGATCTGCTCGCCGGCCGCGCATCCAGCGGATTTGGCAGCGTACGGCCGACGTATACCCCTGGCGTGCGCGCATGCGATGTGGCGGAATGCCTGCCCGGTTTTATTGCAGCTGGCATACGGGACGGCATCCGCGCTTTTGGCCGCAGATTGCAGGGGTTTAACCTGCCGGAAGCGGTAATCACTGCGGTTGAAAGCAGAACAAGCGCCCCGGTGCGCGTCCTGCGGGATAAAAATGGAGAAGCGGAAGGCATGCTGGGGCTTTACCCTACGGGTGAGGGCGCAGGCTATGCGGGGGGTATCGTCAGCGCGGCGGTTGATGGCATGCGCGCAGCCGAACGCGTCATGGCGCGCTTTGCGCGGCCGTGATTGCGCAAAAAAGCAGGCGATTGCGGCAATTTTGCAAGAAATCGGCTTTTTGTGGTACACTATATAGAAAATACTGGAAAGGGATTTTCATTTTTATGGATGTAAAGCGTGGAAAACGCTTGCTTTTCATTCTACTTGCGGTAGCCTGCCTCGCGTTTTCGAGCGCATGCGGAGAGGAGCCGCCGCAGGAACATGTTGATTTAAGCGACCCGGTTGGCGGGGACGGTATCTATACGACTGCGGAGCTTTTGAACTTCATTGAGCGTGGAGAATCCAACACGGCTACGCTTGGTGCTGCAATTGACCTTGGAAGCGAGATCCTAAGGATTACAAAGGAACGCGGCCCCATTACGATTGTGGGAAACGGGTTTAGCATTACCGGCAATGCGGATTGCCTTATCCGCTTAGAGGATGGCGCTTCATTGCGCTTGGAAGAGATCAGCCTCAATGCAGGGCGCAACGGCCTCGGATGCTTGGGCGATGCAACGCTTGGCGGGAATGCGGAGATCAGCAGCGTTGCGCACTGCATCGTGTGCGTAGGGGATCTTTCCGTGCTGGAAAACAGTGCATTTCAGCTTGCGAGCAATGTGGGCTCCGGGATCAAGGCAAAAGGGCTTGAACTCCTCCCGGGCAGCGCAGTAATCGCAGAGGGTGCACTCGGCGGGATCAGCATCGCGCAGGACGACTTAATTCTGTGCGAAGGAGCTTCGTTAAGCGCGATAACTGAGGAGAACTATAACGCTTTAAAGTGCGAAGGAACGCTCGTGTTGCGCGAAGGCGCGCTGCTGCGCGTGACAAACAATGGTGAATACCATGGGGCAGAAATCCATGACCTTTCCGTAGAAGGCGTTGCATCCGTTGAAGCAACTGGCGGAAGCAAAGGGGTAGGGATGTTCCTTTTTGAACAGGAAGAAGATGTGTATCTGGTGGGAAGTTGTACGCCAGAGCTGCGCTTTGAGGTAGGCAACGGGAGCGTGACCTTCGTGGAAAGCGCGGATGATATCCCAAATCCAGAGCTGGAGGAGGGTGCTGAAGCGGAGGAGACGGAAGGGCAAGAAGGCGGGGAAGCGGAAACAGAAGGTTCATAAAAGGCTGGCTTCATGCCTTTTTTGGCACGCAAAGGTAGAACAAGGAGGAATCCTATGGCAAACGGAAAACAGACCCGCAGGAAAAGCCGCCAGGCGGTACGCCGCAGAAAATATATCATCCGCAGGATTATGGTGCTTATTATTTTCCTAGCGGTGCTTGCCGGACTTACGCTGCTGCTGATCCGCATTTTTTCGGGGGATATCAAGCCGGGCGGCACAGCAGAGGCAAGCCCGACGCCGGGAATTTCCCCTACGTTTTCGCCAGAACCTACCCCCACGCCTGTGCAGGAGTTGCCCGCGGGGCTTGATGTTTCGCCCGCTTCTGCGGACATGCTTTCCAAAATCGGCTTTTCGGCGGAGCTGATGTACAACAGGGATGAAACGGAGACGTTCACTCGCGCAGAAACTATAACCTTTGGGAAGGATGAAGATTATACTGCCCTGCGTGGCATTACGACCTATGGTGGTAACAATTACCGCAATACCTTCACTTATGGCACCCAAACCGTGGTGAATAAGACGTTGACCCGCGTTTGGGATAAAAGCATCGGCTCACTTGACCTGGGCGAGGATGGCGTATGGACGGGAATTGGGTGGACAGGGATGCCCGTAATCGTGCAATGGGAAGAAGACGTGCGCCCTTTCCTTGGCGTTTACGATGAATTTAAAACCAAGGACGGTTTTACGGAAGTCATTTATCCCGCTATGGATGGGAACATCTATTTCCTTGAGCTTTCAACGGGAAAAGCAACCCGTGATCCGCTTTCGCTGGATGTTGCAATGAAGGGCACGGCAACGCTTGACCCGCGTGGTTACCCGCTTTTGTATATTGGGCAGGGCGCAATGAGCACCAACGAGGAAGGAACTCGCGGGGCTTGGTTCCGGGTGGTTTCGCTCATTGAAAACGAAGTGATCTGGTCCTTTGGCGGGCGCGACCCATTTTCACCTCGTGAATGGCAAGCTTATGACTCTTCTGCAATGGTAGATGCTGAAACCGATACGCTCATTGCAGCAGGGGAAAACGGCGTGCTCTATAGTGTAAAGCTCAACAGCACGTTTGATCGGATAAATGGAACGGTTTCCGTATCCCCGGATCCGCTCGCTAAATATCGCTATACTGCAAATGGCTATGCCGATTCGGATGAAAGCCGCCAGTGGGGAATTGAAAGCTCGCCGGCATTTTGGAAAAACTATGCGTTTTTTACCGATAACGGCGGATACTTGCAATGCGTGGATCTAAACTCGCTTAAAACCATGTATGCAGTGGACGTTACGGATGACAGCGATGCTGGCATTGTGCTGGAAGAGGATTATGAGCAAGGGACGCTTTTCCTGTATACAGCAAACGCCGTAAGCACACAAGAAGGCATTGAAAACGGGTTCGGAAAAAGCTGTCACCGGAAAATGAACGCATTGACCGGGGAAATTGTTTGGGAAAAAAGCTGGGATGCAGCAACCGGGAGCAGCACTACCAATGGGGGAACGCTCGCGACACCGCATGTAGGGCGCGGATCCATATCGGATCTTGTAATTTATAACATGGCAGCTGTTCCCGTGATGGTCGATGGCATTGCAGCCAATGGCGGCCGCATTATAGCGTATGACAAGGACTCGGGCGAGGTGGTCTGGACATATGAGCAGGCGGAGGGATATTGGAGCGCGCCGGTTGTGATTTATGATGCGCAGGAGCAAGCATACTTGATCCAGTGCGATCGGGAAGGAATGCTGCGCATGCATGATGCACGCACAGGCGAAGTGCTCGCCGAAGTTGACCTCGGTTCACGCATTGATGCGACCCCGGCCGTGTTCAACAACATGCTCGTTGTTGGCACGCGCGGATCGGGCGGCAGCGGGGAAAGCCAGAAGATCATTGGCGTACGGATTGGCTAAATTAGAAAAAACATGCGGAAAAAAGAAGGCCCACCCCAAAAGAAGCTGCATTGCAGAGGAACGAAACGGGCAAAAAACGCCGATTTTTGGCTCCACAAAGGAAATGCAGAAGAAAGCTTTCCGCAAATACAATCAGCAATTCGAACAGGAGCAAGACATAAAACGGGAAAGGTATTCCCGAAAAATACTGTTTTGCATAGAGCGCAAGGTTTAACAAGGGGTTCGTTAAAAGGTTGCAAAGGAGCAGCATGCGCTGCTCCTTCCGCTGTTTTATGCCGCATATATAGGCAATGCCTGCTTCTATTGCGATGGTAAGAAGAAGTGGAACGGCGTAATAGATAAGCGTATAGGCAGCTTCTTGAAACATTGGCTTACCCCTGCAGCGGTTTATTGCAATGGCCGTACTGGGTGCTTTCAAATTTATTAGGAATGCAGAGAAGCGTTATTGCTTGTTTGATTTCCCTTTCTTTATGGCGCGCACAATGAAATATACTGCAAGTGCAACCACCACTATGCCAGCAAGAATTGGCAGAACGCCAAAAGCAAAGAGAAGTCCGGGTGCAGCAACATCCAAAGCAATAGGCAGAAACATAAGAATTCCTCCTTCCCTAAAATTTAAGCGAGCGGTTTATCTATAGAACGCAAATTGCTTTGCTTAGGTTGCCCAATTTTTCTGGGAAGTGCAAAAAACAGCAGGAAAGCCGAACAAAGCGTTGTTGCAAGCATGAGCGGAAGGGGCGCTTTATAGCCATTTGGAAGAGCGTAAAGGGGAGCAGAACCCAAGAAAAGCGCAAGCGTAGTCAAGCCGAACCCGAGGCCGATATGGCCAGGCAAAGCTGCCATCACGGCGCATAGCGTAAGCGGCATGGAAAGATTAAAAAGGAACAATCCGGCATAGACGGCGGGGGAAGCCGAGAAAAAGGTCATCATCAGCCCACCGATGCCTGCACCGAGAAGGCCGACAATCCGCCATGGAACTCGGTGCGCCACAATGCCACCCCCAAATTTGCCCAAGCAGGACGCGCATGCGCTGAGTAAAATGGGTGCCACAACGCCTTCGGTAGTTTTGACTGCAAAACCTGCAAACGAGCGCACGCCGATCGAAATTAGACAGAGCATAATCGCTCCAGTGCCCAAACCTTCCGAAGAAGGATGCCCTTGAACAGGGAATACGGGGTTCTTCCTGGCTTCGCAAAGCCAGATGAAGCAGATGCAACCAAGCAGGAGCAGCACGGAAGAAAATGGGGAAAACGCGACAATGCCTTTTCCGCAAAGCGTGCCGAGAGCAACGCCGAGCGCGCCGGGCGCAACGTAGGTGCCTGCGGCAAATGTATCTTGTGGACATTGCCGAAGCGTTGCTACCGCGCCACCCGCATGGAAGAACGCATTCCCAATGCCAAGCAAAAGTACACAAGGAAGAGGAAACGCGCACGCAAGAACGCCCCATGCCACCAACCCGCAACCAAGGATGGTAGCGGGGCGCGTGTCGTTGATCCGATCAAGCAGAGCGCCCAATGGTGCCTGCAGCATAAAGGCCAATGCATTATAGCAAAGGATCCACAAAGGGGCTGAGGCCTGTTGAAAAGCTGAAAGCCACAGCGCAAAAAAACAGGAAAAATCAACTGCAAAATGCGCTGCGGCATGCGCAAAGAGCCGCATATCTAAACGGTGCATCTTAGCATACCTCCACGGAATCCAAATCATGGCTCAATTCAGTATAGCATAAATCGTTTGTGAAAAGAATTTGAAATTCGTTGAAAGGGTTGGCGTTTCATGCGGCTTTGCGGTAAAATAAAAGCGAAAGGAGAAGGGCAGAAAGCATGGCATATATATCGCTGAAGGATGTAACGAAGCTTTATCATATGGGAGAGGTTACGATTCACGCTCTTTCGGGTGTGAATTTTGAAATGGAAAAAGGCGAGCTTTGCGTTGTGGTTGGCCCTTCTGGAGCAGGCAAAACGACGCTTTTGAATATCCTTGGGGGTATGGATAGCTGTACTTCCGGTGAAATCGTTGTCGATGGCGCGCATATCGAAACCTATGATCGCAAAAAACTGACGGATTATCGCCGGGACATGGTTGGGTTTGTGTTCCAGTTTTACAACCTGGTGCAGAATCTGACTGCGCTTGAAAACGTGGAGCTTGCCGCGCAGATTTGTAAGCATCCTTTGGAGGCAGAAGCGGTTTTGCGTGAAGTGGGTTTAGGAGAACGCCTTTCGAATTTCCCTGCCCAGCTTTCGGGCGGCGAACAGCAGCGCGTGGCTATTGCCCGCGCTCTTGCTAAGAACCCCAAGCTGATGCTTTGCGATGAACCCACAGGAGCGCTTGATTACCAAACAGGTAAGCAGGTGCTTAAGCTTTTGCAGGATACTTGCCATAACGCCGGTATGACAGTGATTATCATCACGCATAACTCTGCTATCGCACCGATGGCGGATCGTGTTGTGCATGTAAAAAACGGGATGGTCGCTTCGATGGAGGTAAATGCCAAACCGACTCCGGTGGAAGAAATCGAATGGTGAGTGTATGCTGAAAAAAGGCCTTTTAGTCAAAAACCTGTTTTGCGAGATCTGGAAAACGCGCATGCGCTTCCTTTCTATTTTTGCAATCAGCGCGCTTGGCGTTGCCTTTTTTGCCGGCATTCGCGCTACGAGCCCGGATATGATGGATGCCGGGGATGCGCTGTTTAGCCAAAGCAATCTTTCCGATATCAACGTGATGTCAACCGCAGGCCTAACGCCCGATGATATCGAGGCGCTACGCGCCATTGAAGGCGTAGAAGCTGTATCACCGGGACTATATGTAGATGCTATGATGCGCGTTGGCACCAGCGAGGACATGAATGTGCGTCTTTTATCCATGCCGATTGTGGAAAAAGACGAATATGGGCAGCTGATTGAACTGATCCCTTCTTATGATATTGATCCAGCTCCTGCCTATGAGATGAACACGCTCGAGATCGAATCCGGCCGGCTCCCGCTTTCTGATAAGGAGGCGGCAGTAGATGCAAAACTGCGGGAAGAACTCGGGCTGGTGCTTGGGGATTATGCCACGTTTGAAACAAGCAGCGGAACGGAAACACTGCGTATTGTGGGGTTTGTGTACAGCCCGAAATACGTTAGCTTAATTGAACGCGGCCTAAGTACCATCGGGAATGGAAACTGCGCGGGCTTCGTTTATGCTTCCGGCAATGCAATTTCCCGCCTTGGAACAAAGCTTCCGATGCTTGGACTGCTTACAACAGTATACACCCAGGCGGATATCGTTATCAGCGGGAAAGAGGGGCTTTCCGCATTTTCCGATGCATACCAGGAGCTTGTGGACGCGGTTTCTGCCCGCATAGAGGATTATGCGGAAACGGCTTCTGGAACATGGTATATTCAAGACCGCACATCCAACCCCGGCTATTCGGATTATTCTGAAAATACAGAGCGCATTGCAGCAGTTGGCGATGTGTTCCCTGTGATTTTTTTCGTTGTTGCTGCGCTCGTCAGCCTTACGACCATGACGCGCATGGTGGAAGAGCAGCGGATCGAAATGGGCACTTTAAAAGCGCTCGGATACCGCACGGCTGCAATCATGATGAAATATGCAGTGTATTCCACAAGTGCGTGCCTGCTGGGAGGATTCCTTGGCGCGGTGATTGGCTTTAAGCTCCTGCCCTATGTGATTTTAACGGCATATTCGATCATGTATCGCATGCCGAATTTTACGATGCCCTACAGGGTTGATATTGCAACCGTAGCGATTCTTGCCGCAGTTGCCTGCACCGGTATCGCAACCATAGCAGCTTCGTTTTCTACGCTTCGCGAAGTGCCCGCGACCCTTATGCGTCCCAAGGCGCCCAAGGCAGGAAAGCGCGTGCTGATCGAGCGGATTGGGTTTATCTGGAAACGGCTCAATTTTACGATGAAGGTGACCGTGCGCAACATTTTCCGTTACAAGAAGCGGTTTTTCATGAGCATAATCGGCATTGCGGGAAGCTGCTCCCTGCTTGTGACGGGATTCGGCATAGAGGATTCCATTTTTGGCATCGCGGAATATCAATTTGAAGATATTTGGAAAATGGACATCCAGGCATATACCTACGACAGTATGCCGCTTGCAGAGATCCAATCGCTTGCAGAGGAGAGCCCGCCTGCGGAATGCTTTAGCTCATTGATGTTTTGCTATGATTCGGTATGCGATGCAGGCAGTGGAGATGCGCGCACAGGTAACGTGCATTTGATGGGCGTGCGGGATTATTCCGAAATGGATGGGAAGATCCGGCTGCATAGCGGCGGGGTTGAGATCCCGCTTACGGATGATGGCGCTGTTATAACAAAAAAGCTTTCTGAGATTACCGGCACACAGATTGGGGATACCTTAACGCTTTTTTCTGGCTCTCATGAGTATGAAGTGCGCGTCGCGGGGATTGCTGATAACTATGTATACCATTATGTTTACATGACGGCTGCCTATTATGAGCAGGTAACTGGAAAAACGATGGAATATAATGCGTTTATGATTAACCTCAACTGTGCGCCGGAAGAGATCGAAGGCGTGTCGGAAGCGATTTTGACCGACAGCCGGGTCTATACGGTGATGACGCTTACGAGCATTTATGATACAATCATGGATTCTTTAGGCATCCTTGATTATATTGTAATCGTGTTGATCGCAGGCTCTGCCCTATTGACGTTTGTAGTTATGCTCAACCTTACGAACATCAATCTGGAAGAGCGCAAGCGCGAGCTTGCGACACTGCGTGTACTTGGCTTTTATGATCGGGAAATGTATGATTATATATTTAGGGAGAATAATGCGCTTGCGGTGCTTGGTGCAGCGGTTGGGCTGGCACTGGGAAAATTTATGCATGCCTTTATCATACGTACCTGTGAGGTGGATATCGTGATGTTCGTGCGGTCCATAAACGCAACGAGCTTCCTATACGCCTTTGTGCTTACGGTAGGCTTCTCGCTGTGCGTGAATCTGATGATGCGCCGAAAGGTGCGGGCGATCGATATGGTGGAATCCCTTAAGAGCGCGGAATAAGGAGGGAACAAATGAAAAAATCAACGCGAGTTCTTTGCCTGGTGATTGCAGCTGCGTTTGTTGCGACGTTGCTGTTTTCGATTGTGATGAGCATTGCATATGCGGAAGGAGAAACGGCTGCTTCCCGCGGTGAAACTGTGTACGTTACAGCGGATGCGAACGGGAACGTGGAAAGCGTTATTTCAAGCGTTTATCTTAGCAATATTGCAAAAACAGAAACACTAACGGATTATACCAACTTAACGGGAATTAAGGCTGTTACGACGAACGAACCGCCGGTGATCGATGGGGATGCCGTAACATTCGCTGCAGAAGGGGAGGACGTTTCCTACCAAGGCACTGCGCAAACCAGCGATCTTCCTTTTTCCGTGCAGATTACCTACTATTTAAACGGAAAAAAGATCGAACCGGAGGAGCTTGCAGGACAAGATGGTCGCCTGCGCATGGAGATCACCACGGAAAACCATTTGAAGCATACCGTGGAAATAGATGGGGAGATGACGGAGCTCTATGTGCCGTTCTCCATCGTCAGCATGCTGACATTTGATGAGAGCTTTTCCGGCGTAACGGCAGATCATGCAAAAGTTTCCATCCAGGCGGGGCAGGTCACGGTGCTCGGCGTGCTCATGCCGGGCTTGGCGGAAAGCTTGGAGGTAGAACCTGGAGATAAAATCAACGATACGCTCACGGTTGAGGCCACGGTAAAGGATTTCAGCTTTTCGGGCGGCGTATTCATCGGCATGACAGGCATTGTGGATCAAAATGATTTATCGGGCATAGAGGATGTTGAAACGCTGATCGATGCGATCGGGGAGCTCAATGACGCTGCCTCTGAACTTTATAAAGGTGCGCATAGCCTCGACAATGCAGCTGAAACCTATGCTGAAGGCGTAACAGCATATGTTGAAGGCATCATGCAGGCGATGGACGGGATTGACGAAATGGAAGAAGGCGTATCGGAACTTTACAGCGGCGCAAGGCTGCTGGCGGATGGATCCGACGAAATCACGGATGGACTCGAGCAGCTTGCAGAGCAGCTTGCTACGCTTAGGGGCGCACTCGCTACGATGGAAAGCGGCCAGGTAAGCGAGGAGCTTTATCAAATGCTGCTTCCGTATGCCTATGAAATTGCGGAAATAACATTGGAAAAATCTGGGAATACGATGCGCGCAGCAATGATTGATAAGCTTAAGGCAGAGATGCCGGAAGGCACGTCGGATGAGACAATTCAAGCGATTGCGAACGCGGTGATCCCCGAGCATATAGAGCCTAGCGCGGATCTGTCAGAAGCAGAAAAGGCGATTATTGCAAAGCAAGTGGCGGAAATTCTTGCGGAATCCACGAGCGCGCAAACAATGATTGGACAAGTGGACGCCTTAATTGCCGGTGTAAATCAGCTTGCAGGCGGTTCGGGTGAGCTGACAAGCGGCATGAATTCGCTTGCAAGCGGCCTGCGCCAGTTGCGAGACGGACTTAGGGAATATGGCGATGCCGCAACGGAGCTGGAGGAAAATGGAAATACCCTCGCAGAAGGCGCAGACTCTATTGCAAGCGGCATTGGGAAGATCGCGAGCGGGCTTCGTACCCTTGCCGATGAAGGCATGCAGCAGCTTGTGGATGAAACCTCGGAAATCGACGTATCGCTTTCGAGAAAGGATGCGCTCGTGGAGCTTTCCCAGTCGTATAATGCATTTTCTGCAACGCGTGAGCCTAAAGACGGATCGGTGCAATTCCTGGTATCGACAGCAGAAATTGAACCGGAACTTCCCATTGAGCCTAGCCCTTCGCCGGAAGAAACAGAGCCGGCTGATCAAGACGTGCAAACAGAGGAAACTTCTGGATTTTTTGAGCGCATTGGGAATTGGTTTACCGAAGTATTTGAAGGCATACGGGGCTGGTTCGCCGGATAAAGCTGCCCATACACACCGCTGCAAAGCAAATAGATGCGTGATACATGTGTGCAGCTGTAAAATGAGAATGGCTGTGCAGCTGAAATTCCGATTTGGGGAGGAACGATGCTTATCCAATGGTATCCCGGGCATATGGCAAAGGCGCGCCGTATGCTTGCGGAGAATTTAAAATTGATTGATGTAGTGGTGGAGCTTGTGGACGCGCGCGCGCCGCGCGCTACCCGCAATCCCGATTTTGACGACCTTTTTTCTACCAAGCAGCGCGTGATCCTGCTGAACAAAAGCGACCTTGCATCGCCCGCTGAAACCAAGGCTTGGGTGGATCATTACAGAGCTGCGGGCATTGGTGCGATGGACTTTGTGGCCACCAATTCTGCAAAGCGCAAGGCTGCGGTTGCTTTGATTGAAAATGCAGCAGCTGAAAAAGTGAGGCGCATGCGCGAGAAAGGGATCGCAAAGGTTGTGCGTGCCATGGTTGTGGGCATTCCAAACGTAGGAAAGTCTACGTTTATCAACCGCATTGCGGGTGCTTCCCGCGCGCAGGTGGGGGACAAGCCCGGCGTGACCCGGGCAAAGCAATGGGTAAAGATCTCCCCTTACCTTGAATTGATGGATACACCCGGCCTGCTATGGCCAAAGCTGGAAGATGATCGCCTTGCACGGCATCTGGCGTATATCGGCTCGATCAAGGACGATATCATGGATGTGGAACGCCTTGCAGAAGCGCTGCTGCTTACGCTGTCGGAGCTTTGCCCTAACGAATTGGCGGCGCGCTATAAGCTTGCGGCACCGGGCATGACTGGAGAAGCGCTCCTCTTGGCGGTAAGCCAAAGCCGGGGATTCCTTTTGCCGGGAGGCGAAGCAGACACAGAGCGTGCTGCACGCATCGTACTGGATGAATACCGGGCTGGAAAAATTGCACATGTAACGCTGGATCCGGTCTTAGAGCCCAGTGAGGATAGTGGCAATGGCGCGGCGCAATGAAGCGGAGCGGCTCCAAGAACTGACGCAGCTGGAGCGCGAATTTTGGGGGAAAGGCATCTTTCCAGCCGGAATGGATGAAGTGGGCCGCGGGCCGCTTGCAGGGCCCGTTGTTGCGGCATGCGTGATTCTGCCGGCTGAGCCGCTGATTGAGTTTGTCAATGATTCCAAGAAACTATCAGAAGGAAGGCGCGAAAAACTCGCGCCTGTTATTCGTGCAAACGCACTTGCTGTGGGTACCGGTTGGGCGGATGCACGCGAGATCGATGCATACAACATCCTGCAGGCAACCAAAATTGCGTTTCAACGGGCTTATGACGTAATGGGGTGTCCCTGCGCGCATGTGCTTGTAGATGCAGTGAAAGGGCTTGCGATTCCGGCTGAGCAGCACGCGCTTATCCATGGGGACGCATTGTCTTACCTTATTGCAGCGGCATCCATCGTGGCAAAGGTGGAACGCGATGCTTATATGCGGCGTATGAGCAGTATCTACCCGCAATATGGCTTTGAACGAAACAAAGGTTATGGCACAGCAGAGCACATTGCGGCGCTCAAACGATATGGCCCCTGCCCCTTGCATCGGGCAAGCTTTATCGGGAAAATTCTGGAGGGCGCATGAACCGAAAGAAATCTGGCATACAGGGCGAGGCGCTTGCACTTGCATACTTGCTGAAGCAAGGGTATAATCTGCTTGCAAAAAACTATCGCGCGGAGCGTTGCGAGGTGGATCTTATTCTGCGCGATGGGGATGCGATTGCTTTCGTGGAGGTAAAAGCGCGCGCAAACGCCGCGTATGGCCTCGGTCGGGAAGCTGTAACGAAGAAAAAACAGCAGAATATTATCAAGGTTGCGCAGGCCTATCTTGCTGCATGCGGCATGGAAGATGCCAATGCCCGTTTTGATGTAGTCGAAGTGGATCTTGCAGCGAACACAGTTGCGCATATTCCGGGAGCTTTTACGCTTTAAGCCATTCCCACATATCTTAAGAAATAAATTTTTTGTGTCAAAGGGTGGGCAAATCTGCAAAATGTGGTATCCTAGTAGCGATAAAACATCAAACGTTAAAGTGATAGAGGGGTTATGAAACAAAAGAAGTGGACGCTCGTAGCTGTAATCCTTGTGGTGCTCCTTGCGTGCGTGCCGGTTTGCACAGCGGAAGAAGGAGAGAACCTCGCAGAGAATGGCGGGTTTGACGCGATCGCTGAGAATTCGGAGCTGCCGGATGGCTGGACCTATGAGGCATGGGATGAAGACCCTGCCATGGGCTATGCCATGCTTTCCGAGGATGATGGGGGAACAGCATATCTTTGGAGTGCCGGGAACGATGTGCGGCTCTGCCAAACGATTGAGGTAAAGGAAGATTCCTATTACAAGCTTTCTTGCCGCGTGCGCGCGCAGGATGTTGCAGAAGGCGCTGGAGCGAATATTTCGGTTGTAGGCTCGCTTGCAACGTCCCAAGGCGTCTATGGAACGACTGAATGGCAAACGGTTGAACTCGTTGGAAAAACCGGGGCGGATCAAACGGAGCTGACCGTATGCGTTCGCATTGGCGGCTATGGCGCAGAAGCGCAAGGCGGTGCCTGGTTTGATGATATTTCCGTTGTAGAGGTTTCGGATTTTTCGGGCGCTGCAGCCGATTTTTCCGCAGCGTCTACAGGCGGCGGTTCGGAAACGGAATATGTTGAAGGGGAGATCCCATATCTTGCGGAATCCTGCATTGCGCTGTTTCTTTCTGCCTGCCTCATGTTTTTCGTGTACCAGCGCTTTATTACGCGCAAGGATACGCTTACAAGCCAGCCTATGCTTGAACAGGTTACGCTCGCCTGCATCCTTGTTGCCGCATTTCTGGTGCGTTGCTTGCTTTCACTTTTGCTTTATGGGCATCCAACCGATATTTCCTGTTTTATGGCATGGAGCAATGCCCTTGCAAATAATGGCCTTGCGGAATTCTATACTTCCGGCATGTTTGCAGATTATCCGCCGGGCTATATGTATGTGCTTTATCTTACAGGAAGCATTGCCAAGGGCCTGGGCTTGGAGTATGGAAGCGCAGGATATGTGCTCCTTACAAAAATGCCTGGAATTCTCGCAGATCTTGGAGCGGCATATATCGTATACAGGATGGCTGCACGCCGGAAGGAAGGCATCGCGGAAACGGGGCATTTGCCGCTCGTGCTGGCGGCAGTTGTGGCGTTTAACCCTGTTTTTGCATTTATCTCCGGGGGCTGGGGGCAGATTGACCAGATCCTTACGCTGCTCCTTCTTGCGGTGCTGGCGCTGTTTTTAAACAAAAAAGTAATCCTTGCGGGCTTGGTTTATGGCATCGCAATTCTTGTAAAACCGCAAGCGTTGATGAGCGGGCCCCTGCTGGCTGTGGCCTATCTTGCGTATAGTATCGATTCTGGATGGAAAGGATTCCTGCGCACTGCCGCTGCGGTCCTTTCGGCATTGGCTGCAATCTTTGTGCTTTCGCTGCCATTTCGCGGTACGCAGGAACCGCTCTGGTTCCTCGAAAAAATTCTTGGCACCGCAACATCCTATCCGTATGCAAGCATCGAGGCGTTCAACCTGTTTGCTCTCTTGGGTGGAAACTGGACGAGCGTAGACCAAACGCTGTTTCTGTTTTCCTATAAAACCTGGGGTACAATCTTTATCTGCCTATCGGTTGCGTTTTCGGTGTTCCTGTATTTAAAAGGCCGCAAACGGGAAATGCATGCGTTGACGCTTTCGCTCGCCTTTTGCCTGGCTGCGTTGTTCATGCTTGGCCAATACATGCATGAGCGGTATTTGTTCCCATCGCTCTTACTGCTCCTCGTTGCATTCATTGCCTATCGGGACCGGCGTATCTTTATTTCCTTTGCCTGGCTCAGCTGCTCACTGCTGTTCAATTGCCTTATGGCAATCATTATCATAGACAGGCCGGATGCACGCGGCATGCTCTATGACATCATTACGATTGTAGGCGCGCTGATGAACCTTGGTGGGTTTGCATACTTAACTTATACATGCTGCGACATATTGCTCAACCACCGCAAACACCCTGCATTCTGCGAAAAAACGCCGGAACGGCCGGCTCCTCCGGCAACGCTGCCAGAACCTGTGGCGGATGAAAAACTCCGCTTTTCCAAACGGGATAGGGTTTATTGCATTGCGATAACCGCGCTTTATGCTGTGGTTGCGCTAGTAAACCTTGGAACAACGACTGCACCCGAAACGGCCTGGTATGGCTATCTGGGCGACGAGGTGCGCATCATGCTCAGCCAAACGGCCGAAATTGCGGAAATCCGTGTGTTTGGCGGGCTGTATACCGGCCGGATTACCCTTTTGGCAGACGATGGAACAGAATATGAATATGACCAGGAAAACGGTGACATGTTCCGGTGGAAGGACATTGCGGACGGAACTTCCACCACAACATCCGGCTTTACCCTTACCGTAACGAGCGGGCAGGTATGGTTTAATGAAATCGCCTTTTTTGACGCAGAGGGGAATTATATTCCTGCTGAGGCAGAAGGGGATGCTGCACTGCTGTTTGACGAACCGGATGAGGTGCCGGAGAACCCATCCTACCTCAACGGCATGTACTTTGATGAACTCTACCATGCGCGCACGGCGTATGAACATCTGCATGGGCTTTCGCCTTATGAAAACTCACATCCACCGCTGGGCAAAGTGTTCATTATGCTGGGCATTGCGATTTTCGGCATGAATGCCTTTGGCTGGCGCATCATTGGCACGCTCTTTGGCATCGGCATGGTGCCGATCCTGTATGCGTTTGCAAAACGGCTTTTCCATAAGAGTGAGTATGCGCTTCTCGCTTCGTTCCTGTTTGCGTTTGATTTTATGCATTTTACGCAGACGCGCATTGCTACCATCGACGTTTACGGCGTGTTCTTTATCCTGCTGATGTACTACTATATGTACCAGTATTACAGGATGAATTTCTTCAGCGATGGCCTGCAAAAAACCCTTAAGCCGCTTGCGCTCGCGGGCGTGTTCTTTGGCCTGGGTGCTGCAAGCAAATGGATCTGCTTCTATGCAGGTGCGGGCCTTGCGGTCATCTACTTTACATCGCTCGCACAGCGATACCTTGAATATCGCCGTTTCAAGGAAAGTGAGGATGAGGCGCTTAGGGAGGCCGTAAAGCCATTCTGGCAGTATGCGCTGCGATCTTGCATTTGGTGTGTCGCGTTTTACATACTCATCCCCGCTGCGATCTACTTGATGTCCTATCTGCCTTATGTGCTCAGCGTGGATCATTATGGAATCAAGGAGATCTGGGGTGTACAGGAGTTCATGTACAGCTATCACACCGGGCTTACCGCCACGCATAGCTACCAGTCGCCCTGGTGGCAGTGGCCGCTTCTTATAAGGCCAATGTGGTATTATGTAGGCTATGATGTTACGCCGGGCAATATTTCAACCATTTCCGCTATGGGCAATCCGGCCGTATGGTGGGTATGCTCGTTCGTATCGGTGGGTGTAATCTACTCGCTGTTGCGCAGGAAGCGCCGGTGCGATAAAACGCTTTTTGTGCTCCTGGTTGGGCTTGGGGCAAATTACCTTCCATGGGCGCTGATCTCGCGCTGCACGTTCATCTATCACTTTTTTGCAAGTGTGCCGTTTATCCTGCTCATTACGGTTTACGCGCTGCAAAAGAAAGAGGAACAGGACGCGCGCTATGCAAAGCTGAAATGGATCTGGATGGCCGTGGCGTTCGCGCTGTTTGTGATGTTCTATCCGGTTATTTCGGGTATGGAATGTTCGCGCGCCTATGTGAGCTTCCTTGAATGGCTGCCGAGTTGGACGTTTATGGGCGTATAAAGGAGATGAGCCAATGAAGAAGGAAAACATCTGGCAGTTTTTGAAATTTGCTGTAGTGGGCGTGCTGAATACGGTTGTTGATTTTTTGGTATTTCAGCTTTTGAATTTAACGCTTGGTTGGATGTATGTGGCGCAAGTGATAGGCTATTCCGCCGGCGTGCTCAATAGCTATTTCTGGAACAGCAGATGGACGTTTCGCAAGGAACACAAGCGCAGTGCGCGTGAAGCGGCCTCGTTTTTAGTCGTCAATCTCGTTTCACTGGGCGTTTCGTTGGGCGTGCTGTGGGTTTGCAAAAACCTGCTTGGCATCACGGATGCGTGGGTAGCAGGCTGGGTGCCGGCATGGCTTGGAGGCTTTGTGAAAGGGGACACGGTTGCAAAACTCATCGCTACGCCTTGCGCAATCGTGGTGAATTTCATTGGGAACAAGCTTTTCGTGTTTCGTGCACAGCCTGGTGATGAACAAACGGGGCGCCAAAAACAATAAGGAAAGAGAACTGAGCGGCACGGAATCTTGAAGGGGGAAAGGCCATGCTGTCCAAAATCAAAAGTTACGGGCTCATGGGGATGGAAGGCTTCCCGGTTATGGTAGAAGTCTACGTTTCTAATGGACTTCCATCCTATGATACGGTCGGCCTGCCGGATGCAGCGGTGCGCGAATCGAGAGAGCGCGTGCGAGCCGCCATCCGCAACAGCGGCTTGGAGTTCCCTGCAAAGCGCGTTACGGTCAACCTGGCGCCGGCAGACTTGCGCAAGGAAGGCTCCATGTATGACCTGCCCATTGCAATCGGCCTGCTCGCTGCTACGGAACAAATCCAAAATGATGCGCTTGCACAGGAATGCCTTTTCCTCGGCGAGCTTGCGCTCGATGGAACCGTGCGCGGTGTTTCCGGCGTTCTGCCGATGGTCATCGGAGCGTATGCACAGGGCGTGCGCAAGGTTGTTGTCCCCTTGGAGAACGCTAAGGAGGCATCCTTGATTGCTGGCGTGCGCGTATATGCGGCTGAAACGCTTAAACGTGTTGTAGATTTCCTAAATGGGGTCGAACCGCTTCCCGTTGTTCCAACATGCAAATGGGATAGAACAAAGGTCTCCTATCCGATGGATTTCGCAGACATCAAGGGGCAGCAGGGTGCGAAGCGCGCGGCAGAGATTGCCGTAGCGGGTGGGCATAACCTGCTTCTGGTCGGTACGCCTGGAAGTGGGAAAACCATGCTCGCGCGCAGCATTCCATCGATTTTGCCGGAGCTGACATTTGAAGAGGCGCTTGAAATCACGAAAATCCATTCCATAGCGGGTACGCTTGCGGGTTCGGAAGGCATGGTTTCTGAACGGCCGTTTCGCGCGCCGCACCATTCCGCGTCCACTGCGTCGCTGATTGGCGGCGGGCAACGCGCTATGCCAGGGGAGATCAGCCTTGCGCATTACGGGGTGCTCTTCCTGGATGAGTTCCCGGAATTCCGCAAGGATGCGCTTGAAGCGCTGCGCCAGCCAATGGAGGATGGAAGCGTAACGATTGCGCGCGCCGCAGTGCGCTCCACATACCCTGCGGATTTTATGCTCGTAGCAGCAATGAATCCTTGCCCCTGCGGCAATTATGGTTCGCGCACGGCGCCCTGCCGGTGCACGCAGCAGCAAATTGCCCGCTATCTGGGGAGGATCAGCGGGCCGTTGCTGGACAGGATTGACCTACATGTAGAGATGAGCGAAGTTGGCTACGACGACATTGCCTCGCGGCAGGCGGGAGAGCCATCGGAAACCGTTCGGGCACGGGTCAATGCCGCAAGGCAAATCCAGGCGGAACGCTACCGGGAGGAAGGCATCCTGTTTAATGCGCAGCTTACAAGCCGGATGGCCATGCAATATTGCACGCTGGATGCGCGGGCTGAGGCGTTGCTGCGCAAGGCATTTGCAACGCTTAAGCTCAGCGCGCGTGCTTATACGCGCGTCCTTAAAGTGGCGCGCACCATTGCCGACCTGGAGGGCAGCAGGATCATCTGCGCGCATCATGTTGGGGAAGCAGTGCAATACCGCAGCTTAGAGAGCAAATACTGGGGAGAGATACGCCGATGAAATTGGAATACAGCGAACGGGAACGCGATCTGCTCTGGCTTGGGTTTGTGCTTGGGCCGGGAGCGAAACGGTATGAAAAGGTTCTTTCGGCGTTTGAGGGCGATGCGCACGCTGCATACGAAGCAGCACGCAGACATGATTTTTCACCTGCCTGCGGCTTAAAAGATGAATCTCTGGAGAGGATTTATGCGAGCGCGAATGAGCGCTTTTTAAACGGCTGCTTCAAGCGCCTCCAAGCGCTTGATATTTCTGCGGCAACGATAGAATCTCCGGAATACCCAAACTTGCTTAAGGAGATTTATGATCCGCCTCCGGTGCTGTATTATCGGGGCGCATTGCGTTCGGAGCCTGCATTGCCCATCGCAGTGGTAGGCTCGCGCGCCCCTACGGAATACGGGCGGAAGCTTGCGCATACGCTTACGCAGACGCTGGCGGAAAATGGCGCATGCATTGTTTCGGGGCTTGCATATGGCATAGACTGCATCGCGGCGCTTGGCGCGCTCGCTGTAGGCGAAAACCCATATCCTACTGTGGCCGTGCTGGGCTGCGGGGTCGATCTTGTCTATCCGGCAGGCAACCGGGATATTTATGAACGCATCATTGCTCGCGGTGCAGTGGTGTCCGAATTCCTGCCGGGCACAAAAGCACGCCCTGCGTTTTTTCCGATGCGCAACCGCATCATCAGCGGCCTTTCGCGCGGCGTTGTGGTCGTGGAGGCAGCGGAAAAAAGTGGGACTTTGATCACGGTAGACTGTGCGCTGGAACAAGGGCGGGATGTATTTGCATTTCCCGGCCGTATAACGGATTTAAAAAGCGCGGGCACCAATGCGCTTTTGCATGAGGGGCAGGCCAAGTTTACGCTTGGCGCGGAGGATATCTTGGAAGAATATGGGGAAATGCACACGGCCTCAACATCTGTTTCACCCAGCGCGAACGCGCTTCCGCCAGAACAGTCAGCGATTCTAAGGCTTCTCTTGGAAGGCGAGCGGAGTTTTGACGAATTGTGTGAATTGACTGGCTTTTCTGCCCCGCTTTTAAATTCTTCCTTGACAGAGATGGAATTTTCGGGAATAATTAAGCAATCGCCTGGAAGGGTGTATAGCAGTATATGAAGCGCGTTTTGGAAAAAACGCTGGAGGTAACGGAATGTCCGAAAATCTTGTGATTGTCGAGTCGCCTGCCAAGGCGAAGACGATCGGTAAATTTTTAGGCGGCGGGTATAAGGTAATCGCATCCAACGGCCATGTGCGAGATCTGCCCAAAAGCCAGCTTGGCGTTGACGTGGAGCATAATTTTACGCCCAAATATATTACCCTGCGCGGCAGGGGAGATGTGCTGGAACGCATTCGGAAAGAAGCGAAAAACGCGAAGACCGTTTATCTTGCGACGGACCCGGATATGGAGGGCGAGGCGATCTCTTGGCACCTCGCACAGATCCTCAAGCTGGATCTAAACTCCAAGTGCCGCATTGTTTTCAATGAGATTACTTCCGGAACGGTGAAGAAATCCGTGAAAGCAGCACGCGCCATCGACATGGACCTTGTGGATGCACAGCAGGCACGCCGCGTGCTGGACCGGCTTGTGGGCTATAGCATCAGCCCCATCCTTTGGGCAAAAGTGCGCAAAGGGCTTTCGGCAGGGCGGGTGCAATCCGTGGCGACACGTATCCTCTGCGATCGGGAACAAGAGATCATGGATTTCGTGAGCGAAGAGTATTGGACGGTTTCCGCAATGCTCCGGCATAAAGGATTGCGCAAGCCGATCGAAGCGAAGTTTTATGGCTTCCATGGGAAAAAGACGGAACTGCACAATGAGAGCGAAGCGGATGAGGCGATCGCCCGTGCATCCAAAGGCGATTTTGTTGTAACGGAACGCAAGGTGGCTGAAAAGGTACGCAGTGCGCCCGCTCCATTTACCACAAGCAGCCTACAGCAAGAGGCTTCACGCAAGCTGGGCTTTACCGCGAAGCTGACCATGCTCGTTGCACAGCAGCTTTATGAAGGCGTAGACCTGCAGGGCAAGGGCGCAACAGGATTGATTACCTACATGCGTACTGACTCCGTGCGCATTGCGGATGAAGCCCAGAAGCAGGCGCTTTCGGAAATCAAGGCGCAGTATGGGGAAAAATATGTTCCGGCCAAGCCAAATGTGTTTAAGGGCCGCAAGGGCGCGCAGGATGCACATGAAGCGATTCGACCCGCGAATGTGTCCCTTACGCCACAGGCGGTAAAAGATTCGCTTTCCACCCAGCAGTATAAACTCTACAAGCTTATTTATGAACGTTTCCTTGCAAGCCAGATGGCACCGGCCGTGTTTGAAACGAATACCGTTACTTTCGATGCAAACGGCTGCACATTTCGTGCCAATGGCGTGCGCACCATTTTTGATGGCTATACCGCGGTTTACTTGGAAGGGAAGGACGAAGCCCAGGAAAAGGACGTAACGCTGCCCGAACTTGCAGAAGGCGAAAAGCTTGCGTTGCAAAAGCTTGATAAGGAGCAGAAGTTTACCCAGCCACCACCGCGCTATACGGAAGCTACGTTGGTTAAAACCTTGGAAGAGCGCGGCATTGGCCGGCCGAGTACGTATTCGCCCACGATTTCAACGATCCTTGAGCGCGGCTATGTGCGGCGGGAGAAGAAACAGCTCATCCCAACGGAACTTGGCTTTATTGTAACGCAGATTATGAAAGCCAATTTCGAGGATATTGTGGATGTAAAGTTTACGGCGGACATGGAGAGCAAGCTTGACCTCATTAAGGATGGCGAACAGGAATGGACAGACGTGATCCGTGAATTCTATGGCCCGTTTGAGCACAGCGTGGAACAGGCGGCTGCAACCATTGAGAAGGTGGTTGTGCCGGATGAGGTTTCGGATGTGCGGTGTGAAAAATGTGGTGCGATGATGGTTTATAAGATGGGGCGTTTCGGCAAGTTCCTGGCATGCCCCAACTTTCCGGAATGCCGGAATACAAAGGCAATCGTAGAAAAGATCGACGTTCCATGCCCCAAGTGCGGCGCGGCGCTCATTAAACGCAAATCCAAACGTGGCAGGCCGTTTTATGGTTGCGAGCGCTATCCGGAATGCGACTTTGTATCATGGGATAAACCGGTAAAAGACAAATGCCCCAAATGTGGTTCCATGATGGTGAGCAAGGCGGGGCAGCATGGTGCATATACGATGTGCACAAACAAGGATTGCGGTTTCGTGGCCCGCCCGGCAAAACGGGAGGATGGGGAGAATAAGGATGAAGAATGACCGCGTCACGGTGCTTGGCGCCGGGCTCGCGGGGTGCGAGGCCGCGTTTCAGCTTGCTGAGCGCGGCATCGCTGTATCGCTGGTGGAGATGCGCCCTCACCGGCGTTCCCCCGCGCATAAAACGGATTTGTTTGGAGAGCTTGTGTGCTCCAATTCCCTCCGTTCGGATCGCTTGCAGAATGGCGCCGGGCTTTTAAAAGAAGAGATGCGATGCTTAAAATCGCTTATCGTATCCGCAGCGGATGAAACGCGCGTGCCGGCAGGCGGCGCGCTTGCGGTGGACCGCATGCGCTTTGCAGCGCTTGTAACGGAGCGCATCCAGAGCCATCCGAATATCATGGTGGTGGAAACGGAGGCGGAAGCACTCCCGGAGCCACCTGCCATTGTGGCAACCGGCCCTTTGACGGATGGATCTCTTTTGCAAAGCATTGAGGATTTCCTTGGGGAAGGCCTACACTTTTATGATGCAGCTGCGCCGGTTGTCCTCAAGGAGTCTCTCGATATGTCCCGCGTCTTTGAAGCTTCGCGCTATGATCGCGGGGGCGGCGATTACTTAAACTGCCCGATGTCGGAGGATGCGTATTTTGCGTTTGTCCACGCGCTTATCGCGGCAGAAACGGTGCAGCTGCATGCCTTTGAAACACCGAAGGTATTTGAGGGGTGCATGCCCATTGAGATCATGGCAAAACGTGGGGATAGGACGCTTGCCTTTGGTCCCTTGCGGCCGGTTGGCCTTTCTGATCCGCGCACAGGCCTTAGGCCGTTTGCCGTGGTGCAACTTCGGCAGGATGATGCGGCAGGTACGCTTTATAATATCGTCGGGTTCCAAACGAACCTCAAATTTGGAGAGCAGCGCCGCGTATTTGGCATGATTCCGGGCCTTGAACATGCTGAGTTTGTTCGGTATGGGGTCATGCACCGGAATACCTTCCTCAATTCGCCCGGAAAGCTTGATCCATGGTATCAAGTTAAAGCGCGGGAAGGGCTATATTTTGCAGGACAAATCACGGGGGTGGAAGGTTACATCGAAAGCGCAGCAAGCGGCATGGTTGCGGGGATTGATCTTGCGCGAAAGCTTTTAGGCAAACCGCGCATAGCGTTTACTGCGCAAACCGCGCTTGGCGCGCTCGGCACCTACGTTTCCAGCTACGCGGGCAAGGAATTCCAGCCCATGAACATCAGCTTCGGCATCATTGAAGGACTTCCAAACCCGCCGCGCAATAAGCAGGAGCGGTATACGCGCATTGCGGAACGTTCGCTGGCCAAAATAAGGCAAATTGCGCTAGATTGCGAATAAACTGTAAAGCATGCGCGAAAAACAGCCTCAAGTGGTGGAAAGTATGATATGATAAATAAAAATTTTTGCAGAATTAAGCTTCAAATGGAGAATGAAGGGGGGAAAACGATATGGGGCTGATGGGGACGACAATCGTGGCTGTGCGCCGGGATGGCAAATGCGCTGTTGCAGGCGATGGGCAAGTAACGCTTGGGGAAAAAACCATTATGAAGGCGCATGCCAAAAAGGTGCGCCGGCTATACCATAACCGCGTGGTTGTGGGATTTGCAGGCTCCGTGGCCGATGCGTTCTCCCTTTCTGAACGCTTTGAGGCGAAGCTTGAGCAATATAGTGGAAGCTTGCGGCGGGCTGCTGTGTCGCTTGCGCAGGATTGGCGCAGCGATAAAGCGATGCGCCAGCTTGAGGCGATGCTGATTGCTGCGGACAAGGAAGAGCTTTTGATCATTTCCGGCACGGGTGAAGTGATTGATCCGGATGATGGCATTGCCGCCATTGGTTCCGGGGGAATGTATGCTTTGGCGGCTGCGAAGGCGCTCAAGGAAAACACCGACCTTCAAGCAGCGGAAATCGCGCAGAAAGCGCTCCGCATTGCATCGGATATCTGCGTATTCACCAACGGGAACATCACGATGGAGGAAGTATAATGCTGACGCCGCATGAAATCGTTGAAGCGCTGGATCGTTATATCGTGGGCCAAAAGGAAGCAAAACGCGCGGTAGCGGTTGCACTGCGCAACCGTTACCGCCGGAGCCTCTTGGAGCCGGCGCTGCGGGAAGAAATTACGCCCAAGAATATTATTATGATGGGACCCACTGGTGTTGGGAAAACCGAAATTGCAAGAAGGCTTGCCAAACTCGTAGATGCGCCGCTTGTGAAGGTGGAGGCAACCAAGTTTACAGAGGTCGGCTATGTTGGGCGTGACGTGGACTCCATGGTGCGCGATCTTGTGGAGGCATCAATTCGCCTTTGTAAGGATAAACGCATGGCAGCCGTGCGCCTTTCGGCAGAAACTGCGGCGAATGAGCGGCTTATTGACTTGCTTGTGCCGGGTGCACGAAAACACACACACGCACCCGTGAATCCATTGCAGCTTCTGCTCGGAGGGAGCCAGCAGAGCGAACCTGCCCCCACAGAAGAGGAACAGGCGCAGCACCGCACCAAGCGCGAAACGGTTGCCGCGCAGTTGTATGCGGGGCAGTTGGAGGAAAAGATCGTGGAAATCGAGGTTGAGCAGGCAAATACCGGAAGCGATGCTATGCTCGCCATGGGGATTGACATCAATTTAAATGAAATGATGGGCGGCCTGCTCCCCAAACAGAAAAAGCGCCGCCGGGTAAGCGTGAAGGAAGCGCGCCGAATTCTGGCGCAGGAGGAAGCGGAAAAGCTCATCGATATGGATGATGTAACCCGCGAAGCCATTGAAAAGGCGGAGCAGGATGGGATTATTTTCATTGATGAAATCGATAAAATCGCAGGAGGCCAGCATGGTTCCGGCCCGGATGTTTCCCGCGAGGGCGTGCAGCGGGATATCCTGCCTATCGTGGAAGGATGTACAGTAAACACGAAATATGGGCCCGTTAAAACCGATTTTATTCTGTTTATTGCAGCGGGCGCATTCCATGTTTCAAAAGTGTCCGATCTCATTCCAGAGCTGCAAGGGCGTTTCCCCATCCGCGTCAAGCTTTCCGCGCTTACCGAGGAGGATTACCGGCGCATCCTTTGCCAGCCGGAACACGCAATTACAAAGCAGTACGCAGCATTGCTTGAAACGGATAACGTAGCGCTCCAGTTTACAGAGGATGCGCTTTCGGCCATTGCGCATTATGCGCACCGGGCCAATGAGAGCAGCGAAAATATTGGAGCGCGCAGGCTGCATACGATTCTAGAAACGGTTTTGGATGATATTTCTTTCAACGCCAGCGGAGAGCATCCGCTTGTTAAGGTCGTTGTAGATGAAAACTATGTAAAGGAGCATCTGTCGGATGAGTTCGACGGGGAGGATCTTGATAAGTTCATCCTCTGACCCCAACCGCTATGAAACGAACGATTTCTATTATCCTAATGGCGTTGCTGCTGTGCACAGCGGGTTGCGCTGAAATGACTGCGACGGCAAACGTAACAGCACGCGAAACCGATGCTGCTGTTGTAGAAGTTACCATTCCGCCCGATGGCATTCCAACCCAAACGCTGAACGCAGAAGGAGACACGCAGCAAGCGTCCTCCATGTTGTTGAGCACAGAAGGTATGGATGCATCAGCGTTACCTTCCACTATTACGCCGTCGCCGATAGCATCACCGACTTTCACACCTTCTCCAACGCCGGATCCTACGCCGAAGTATGTTGTAGACCCAATAGATGACAAAAAAGCCTATCTCAATGCGGGTACGGCAAATTTGCGTGAAGGACCGAGCACGGAATTTGCGATTCTTGAGGAGCTGTTCGCTTATGAAACGCTCACCGTAACGGGAAGCTGCGCGGAGTGGTACCGTGTAAAGGCGGGCAACGAAACTGGCTTTGTGCTTGCTGAATTCGTAGAATATGGAACGGCGCCAACGCCGACGCCAAGCTTCAGCGTAAAATCCATGGACGATAAAGATGCCTATGTTAATGCGGGTAGCGCAAATCTGCGCGAAGGACCGAGCACAGAATTTGAGATCATCGTAGAGCTTGGGCGCAACGAGGAGATTACCGTCACTGGCACCTCCGGCGATTGGTATCGCGTGGAATATGGCAAGAAAAAAGGGTTTATGTTAAATGAATTCGTAGAGTTTGGTGCCCCGCCAACGCCGACGCCAAAGGTCACCCCGACACCGGATGTGCCGCAGGAAGAGGAACCCTCCGAAGATGATAACGGATCGAGTGGAAACGCATCGGGCGTAGACTCGAACGATTATTTTTCCGGCACAAGCGAATTTACGGCTGCTGAACTGTTGCTGATTGCCCAGGTGGTGCAGGAGGAAGCCAAGGGCACTTCTGTAGAAGCGCGCGCAGCGGTTGCAAATACAATTTATAACCGCTATTTGTCCTCAAAATATCCCGATACGATTGAGGGGATTATCTTTCAAGAGAACCAGTATACCGTTGCGGACGATGAGGATGAGCTGCGCTCCGTAAAGCCGATTGATAAAACAATCGAAGCCGTAATACAGATCTTCGTTAACGGCGACACTTTCCTGCCGGAGGATGTGCTTTTCTTCCGTGCGGCAAGCCGCGGCACGAGCTGGGGAGATAAGCGGGAATACTATGCAACCTATGGAAACAATGCGTTTTTCCGCAGTTTCTATTGATTTTTAACAAAGGGGAGATGCACTACATGATAACGCTTTTGAAACATGCGCGTATTCTGCAAAACGGGTCGTGGCTGGAAGGCGAATTGCTTATCGCAGGGGAAAAGGTTGCGGCGGTTGGGCCGGATCTTTCATGCTCATTCCCGGGTATGGAAACGATCGACGCTGAAGGGATGCGCTGCATTCCAGGCTATTTGGATCAACATGTTCATATTACGGGTGGCGGAGGAGAAGGGGGATTTGCCAACCAAGTGCCGCCGCTCAAAGCGAGCGCCCCTGTGCGAGCGGGCGTAACAACGCTTGTGGGCTTGCTTGGAACGGATGGCACCACGCGCAGCGTGGAAAGCCTTGTTGCAAAAACCAAGGCGCTTAACGAAATTGGCCTCACTGCATTTTGCTTAACCGGCGCATATGAGTTTCCGTCCCCGACGGTAACGGGTAGCGTCAAAAAGGATATTGTAATGATTGCGGAGTGTATTGGCGTAAAGATCGCGATTTCCGATCACCGCAGCATGAACATGGAAAAGCGTGATCTTGTATGGCTGGCCTCCCAAGCGCGGCAGGCAGGAATCCTTTCTGGAAAACCCGGCATTACGCATCTGCATACGGGCAGCGGCAAAGCGCAGCTGGACATGCTGTTCGAAATTGTTGCAACAACGGAGATCCCCATTTTCAACCTGCGGCCGACGCATTTGGGCGCAAAGTTTGAAGCGGCAATGCAATGGGCGGCGCTTGGTGGATACGCGGATTTTACATGTGGCGATGCACATGAGAAAACGGCGGAAACCGTTGCACGCGCGCTGGAACGCGCGCCGAAAGGCACCATCACCATGAGCACGGATGGAAATGGCAGCATGCCGATTTGGAACGAAAAGAAGGAAATGATCGGCATCGGGGCCGGTCGCATCGACAACTTGCATGGTGTAGTAAAAGCGCTTGTGCAGCAGAAGGGGCTCCCGCTTGAAGCGGCAATTGCGCCATGCACGGAAAATGTTGCGCGGGCACTCAATCTTTATCCGAGGAAGGGGTGCATTGCGCCTGGAAGCGATGCTGATTTGATCCTGCTGGATGATAATCTTTCCATCCATACCGTAATTGCGCGGGGAAAGAAGATGCTTCAAGATGGAGCGCTCTGCTTCCGCCCAAACTTTGAAGATTAAACAATTTCCTAGAACAACATAATTCTGAGCGGCAGCGCTCACACTAATACCGCAATTCAACCGAAAGGCGGTATTTTTGTTTATGAAAGCCATCATTATGGCCGGCGGGGCGGGAAAACGCCTGCGGCCTTTGACCTGCACCATGCCAAAGCCCATGGTTCCCCTGCTGAATAAACCTGTGATTGAATACTGTGTCGAACTGCTTGCCCGGCACGGCTTAAAAGACATTGGTGTGACGCTGCACTATCTTCCAAATGCGATTAAGGATTATCTCGGAACAGGAGAAAAATGGGGAGTAGAGCTATCCTATTCCATCGAAGACACGCCCCTTGGAACAGCAGGCAGCGTGCGCATGGCGGCTGGTGATACAAAAGAACCGGTGCTCGTGATTAGCGGTGACGCCATGACGGACTTTGATTTGGCCAATGCGGTGCAAGCCCATGAAAAAAGTGGCGCGCGCGCGACGATCCTGCTGAAAAAAGTGCAATTTCCAACCGAATATGGGGTTGTGCTTACGGATAAGGCAGGATTTGTAACGCGCTTTATTGAAAAACCCGCACCGTCCGAGGTGTTTAGCGACCTTGCAAATACAGGCATCTATATTCTTGCATCTGAGGTGCTTGCCATGATCCCGGAGAATGTGCCGTATGATTTTTCCAACGACCTGTTTCCAAGGATGTTGCGCCAAAATATGCCTATTTTTACGGTGGAGGCGGAAGGATATTGGAGCGACATTGGGGATATTGCGCAATATGTTGCGACACAGGCCGATATGCTGGATGGAAAATGCATGTTTGAAACGAGTGCAAAGTCAGATGGCCAGGGCATTTGGATCGAAGAAAATGCGCAAATTGGAAAACGTGCTGTGATCACTGCACCCTGTTATATTGGTGCAGGCGCTGAAATTGCGGACAACGCGTATTTCGGTGCATATTCTGTGGCATGCAGCGGAGTAAGGATTGGCCGGAACAGCAGCATCAAACGCTCTATCCTGTTTTCGAACGTGCGGGTACGCGATGGCGCCGAGCTGCGTGGCGCCGTATTGTGCGAAAATGTGCAGGTAGAGGATGGCGCCTCCGTGTTTGAAAAGGCGGCAGTTGGCGCGGATTGCGTGCTGGGGAAACGATGCTGCATTGCGCCCAAAACTTTGATTTGGCCGCAAAAACGTTTGGAATCCGAACGCAAGTATTCAGAGAACCTTATATGGGAAGCAGATACAGGCAAACAGGCCGTACAGGATCCTGCGCTGGGTTATGTTGATTTTGATATGACGCCGGAACATGCGGCACGCATTGGCGCATCGTTTGCTGCGCTGCGAAAACTCCCGGCAGAGCTTGGCGTTGCTTCCGATGGAGCGCAGCAAAGCGTCATGCTCAAGTATGCGCTCATTGCAGGCGTGCTTTCCCAGGGAGTGGATGTGCAGGATATGGGTCTTTGCCAACCTTCTGCATTTTCGCATGCGATCCGCGCGCTGGGGCTTGCAGGTGGTATTTATATAAGACAGGGCGAACCTGGAAAATATGAGGCGGAGGCGGTACTCCAGGACGAGATGGGCGCATCCCTTTCCGCTGGAGAGCAGCGCAAATTCCGCCAACAATATGAGCTCGGTCCCCAACGACCTGTGACGGCTGCACGGCTTGGCGTGGTGCAACGATATATGGGAGCGGAACGCGGCTATGAGGCCAGCCTGCAGCGAATGGGGCATTTTAAGGGCAATGGTGCTACCACAGCGCTTGTGATAGGAGGGGATGCTGCGCTTTACGATATGGCAGCCCGCGTGCTCCTGCCGCACGGTGTTGAAGTTAAATTTGTACGCGAGCGCACGCAAGAAGCACTGATGCGTGCGATGGCGCATTCGGGTGCGCAGCTTGGCTTTCTTTCAGCGCAGGATAATGCATTGCCCAATGTCCTTTATGGTGAACACGCGCTTACTGCACAGGAAAGCATCGCGCTGCTGGCGCTTGCGGCAGCAGAGGATGGCAGAATGTCTTTTGTATTGCCAGCTTCGATTCCCAAAGAATATATTGCGGTAATCGAAGCACATGGCGCGCGCGTTTGCCGCGCGCCGGATTCGCCTGCACGCTGGCAGCACGCCTGTTTTGCAGCGGATGCCTATCTTCCAGATCTGTTCGAACCCGAGGCAATGGTTGTGCGTTTTGCGGTGTTAGAAAATGCCGGCAGGCTTTCCAAGCTGCATGCAGAACTCCCCAAAATTTTCATGGAAGAAGCTGAAGTGGGCTGTTCATGGCGTGAAGTTGGGCGTGTGCTGCGCAGCCTGGTAGAAACCGAGCGGGATGATCGGGTTGAACTGATTGATGGCGTGCACATCAATGAAAAAGACGGATGGGTGCTGGTACGGCCCAATAAAGACTATAATGCCTGCCGCGTTATCGCAGGCAGCTTTAAGGAAGAATATGCCGCAGAGCTTTCCGCACTTTACGAACAGAAGCTGCGCGACCTAATGAAAGCCGATGAACCGGGCAAAAATTAAAGAAGGAAATTCAAGCGGGAAGGCTTGACGCAGCGCAATGGCATGGTAAAATGGGTAAGCTAACAAGATCGAAAGGAATGCCCATGTTTAATATCGTGCTTGTGGAGCCGGAGATCCCGGAGAATACCGGCAACATTTCCCGCACTTGCGCCGTAACAGGCGCAGCATTGCACCTGGTGCGCCCTTTGGGCTTTTCAACGGATGATAAACATCTAAAGCGTGCGGGATTGGATTATTGGAAATACCTAAATATCACATACTATGATGCATTTGAAGAGGTGGAAGCCGCGCATCCCGGCGCCCGCTTCTTTCTTGCATCCACGCATGCTGTGCGCAGCTATGCAGAGGTGGAATACCGCGATGGGGATTTCCTCGTTTTTGGGAAGGAAACTGCGGGCCTTGGGCCTAAACTGCTTGCGCGCCGCGCGGAAGACGCCGTGCGCATCCCCATGCGCAATGATCGGAGGTCATTGAACCTTTCCAATTCGGTGGCAATCGTGCTTTATGAAGCATTGCGGCAGGTGGGCTTCCCGAAGATGCGCTAAGCGGGCGCAAAATGTGGAAAAACTTTTGAAAAAAGCCCGTAAATGCTTAAATTTCCCTTGACAGAGCGCAAGGGCTTGGATAAAATATCAGTTGTGTGTTTGCTAGGATCGGTGATTTGCGGCCACTAGCCCCGGCAGCGAAGCGTCCAACCGCGCACGACACGCGAAATTAATACATTTACCATTAGGAGGACGCGCCATGAAAACCTATATGGCAAAAGGCGAGACCGTCGAACGTAAGTGGTATGTTGTGGATGCAGACGGAATGGTGCTCGGCCGTCTGGCTTCTCAAGTAGCCGCTATCCTTCGCGGGAAACATAAGCCGATATATACGCCGCATTGCGACACCGGCGACCATGTTATTATCATCAACGCAGGCAAGGTCGTTTTGACCGGCAAAAAGCTTGACAATAAGAAATATTATCATCACACCGGCTATCCGGGCGGCTTGAAGGAGACCAGCTACCGTGATCTTCTCAGCAAGAAGCCGGAATTCGCCGTATATGAAGCGATTCGCCGCATGATGCCCAAGGGCCCGCTCGGCCGTCAAATGCTCAAGAAAGTCCGCATTTATGCCGGGGCGGAGCATAAAAACGCAGCGCAGATGCCCGAAACGCTCGTGCTCAAATAAGCGGGAAGGAGAAACGAAACATGGCAACAGTTACCCAGTATCTCGGACCCGGCAGGCGTAAAAAGTCGGTCGCCCGCGTTCGTCTGCTCCCAGGCAGCGGCAAGATTACCATTAATAAGCGTGATATTGAGGATTATTTCGGTTATGAAACCCTCAAAATGATCGTCCGCGCTCCGATGCTGCTCACCGACACGCTTTCCAAGTTCGATGTGAACGTAAACGTTTATGGCGGCGGCTTCACCGGCCAGGCAGGTGCAATCCGCCACGGTATTGCTCGCGCGTTGATCGTTGCAGATCCAGAGCTGCGCGGCACGCTTAAGAAAGCCGGATTCCTCACGCGTGATCCGAGGATGAAGGAAAGGAAGAAGTACGGCCTCAAGGCAGCTCGCCGTGCGCCGCAGTTCTCTAAGCGCTGATTTATTTTATCACGGTTGTTTTACCTCCAAGGCTGCAAGCCTTGGAGGTTCCTTTTTATTCGCACGTTTCCTTTGCATTGGGCAAGATTAAGGTTTGTTGATTCCATATGCGACTTAATTGGACCGAATTTGCCGCGTTTAATTAGGTTATGTCTTGGAAGTGCTGTATGTTTTGCACCTTAATTTACTGCACCAAGCATGTGGATTGGCACTTTCAGAATTTGAAAAGGAAGTTAAAAGGCAATTCCATACATTCACCGATCAAGGCATATATGCGGATATCCGTTTGCTTATCGCACCTCTAATGCGTAGCACGTGGATTGATAGATATGGAATCTAAATAAATTACGAAAGACAAATGCCACAATGGATCTGAAAAATCGGATATAGATTCCAATTTCCATAGAACAAAGCGAAGGTTTTTAGGTGTTTCCCAATCTGATTTATACAAGATGGATGCGATTTCAGCTTGTCTTAATACTATGATAAGCTTTATGGTTTGCATCTAAAGTGGAAAAGGGGGTGCTAAAAAGCTTCTTGGGAGTTTGCGATTTTTCCGAAAACCTGGATTGCTACATAACCGTGTGGTAAAATAATACTATGGAACAAAATGCAAACAAAACTTTTGATGTCGCCATCATTGGTGGCGGCCCTGCTGGGCTTGCGGCAGGCCTTTATGCTGCGCGCGCAGGGCGCAGCACGCTTTTGATTGAAGAAATGACGGCAGGCGGCCAAATTACCAAAACGCACAATGTGGAAAACTACCCCGGCTTTGAGGAAGGCATCGACGGGTTTTCCCTTGCTTCAAAAATGGAGCAGCAAGCAGCGCGGTTTGGGCTGGTTACGCAATATGCTACCGTGGAGGCGCTCGGGCTTTCGGGCGCTGTAAAACGCATTGGCTGCGGAAAAAAAGAATTTTTCGCCCGCACGCTCATCCTTGCAATGGGGGCAGAACCACGACTCATTGGCCTTGCCCGGGAAAAAGACCTTACTGGCGCTGGCGTATCCTACTGCGCAACCTGCGATGGAGCGTTTTTCCGCGGCATGCCGGTAGCAGTTGTGGGCGGCGGCGATACGGCGGTTTCCGATGCGCTCTATCTTGCGCGCTTTGCGGAACGGGTATATGTTGTGCATCGCCGGGATACGCTTCGCGCAACGCAGGTGCTGCAGGATGCAGCGAAACAGGAAGCTCGCATTGAATTTGTGCTGGAATCCGTACCGGAAGATATTTTGGGGGAGGAAGCGGTAGAAGGCCTGCGCGTGAAAAACAAAAAGACGGGCGAGTCACGTGTGCTTACAGTAAAAGGCATTTTCGTAGCGGTTGGAACTACGCCGCGCTCGGCGCTTGTGCGCGATTTGGTCGCATGCGATGCAAACGGCTACATCGAAACGGATGCGCATATGCGCACTTCTGTGCCCGGGGTATACGCTGCGGGCGATGTGCGGGTTACACCGCTGCGCCAGGTCATAACGGCTGCGGCGGATGGCGCAGTGGCAGCGACTATGGCGGTTGAATATCTTATGCAACAGGGTACATTGCCCGAATAAACCTTCGGAGGACAATATGGCGAGACTTTTTGGAACCGACGGCGTGCGCGGTGTTGCAAACGCTGATCTTTCTTGTGCGCTTGCAATGCAAATCGGTGCGGCAGGTGCATATGTGCTTACGAGTGAGGTGCACAATCCGCGTATTCTTGTTGGCATGGATACGCGCAGGAGCGGCGACATGCTGGCGGCTGCGCTTTCGGCAGGTATTTGTTCCGTTGGTGGGGATGTACTCCATGTGGGCGTAATCCCAACCCCTGCGATGGCTTATTTGGTGCGCCTCTATGAGGCGGATGCGGCAGTGATGATCAGTGCTTCGCATAACACCATGGAGTATAACGGCATCAAGTGGTTCGACGGGGATGGCTTCAAACTCTCCGACGCTCTGGAAGATGAGATCGAACGTCTGACCCGTGAAAAGGTTGAGATTCCGCGCCCAACGGGCGTTGGCGTAGGACATGTGATCGCAGCACGCCGCGCGGTGGAGGAATATAAGGCTTTTCTATGCAGCACGGCGGAAACCCGCTTTGATGGCATGCGCGTTGCGCTTGACTGTGCAAATGGCGCATCTGCAGGTATTGCTGCAGATGTATTCCGAACGCTTGGGGCAGAAGTTATCGCCCGGAGCGATGAACCGGATGGGTATAATATCAACGCGCGTTGCGGCTCCACACATCCGGAGGCGCTGCAGGAGCTTGTGGTGGAATGCGCCGCGGATGTTGGCTTTGCTTTTGACGGCGATGCCGATCGCGTAATCGCCTGCGATGAGCTGGGCAACCTTGTGGATGGGGATCGCATCATCGGGATCTGCGGGCATGCGATGCAGCAGGCGGGGACGCTGAAAAACGATGCGGTTGTGGTTACGGTAATGTCCAACCTTGGCCTAAAAAAGCGCATGCGCGCGCTTGGAATTCATGTGGAAGAGACCGCGGTCGGCGACCGCTATGTGATGGAGCGCATGCGCCAGGGCGGGTTTGTGCTTGGCGGAGAGCAATCCGGCCATATTATTTTCCTGGATCGGAATACAACCGGGGATGGAATGCTGACCGCAATCCAAGTTTTGAACGTGCTGCGCGCAAGCGGCAAGCGGATGTCCCGCCTTGCTGCGGATGTGCCGATTTTCCCACAGGTGCTTGTGAACGTGGTGGTGGAGAATGGCAAAAAACAGGACGCTATGCAGGATGCCCAAATGCTGGAACGCATTCATGCTGTAGAAGCGGAGTTGGGCGAAGCTGGGCGGGTGCTGGTGCGCGCCTCCGGAACGGAACCGCTGATCCGGATTATGTTGGAGGGGCAAGATGAGGCGGAGATTCGTGCGCTCGCGGTTTCCATCGCAAAGGTCCTTGAAAAAAACCATGGCGGGAGAATCCGCCAGTGAATGGGCTGCCAGAGGGATATACGCTCAAACGCAGCAAGCGGAAAACGCTTGCTGTGGAGGTAACGCGAACGGGGGAGGTAATCGTTCGCGCGCCTTCCCATATGCCTGCATATGAAATCTTGCACTTCCTTTCTGCCCATCAAGAATGGATCAGCAGCCATGTAGCGCTGCAGAAGCAGCGCAATATGGCATACCCTGCGCCGAGCTCCAGGGAAGAGGCACAGCTCAAAGTGCGCGCGAAGGAGCACATCCCGCCGCGCGTTGTCTATTATGCGGACGCAATGGGCCTTGCGCCGGCTTCGGTCAAGATCACCTCGGCAAAAACGCGCTTTGGAAGCTGCAGCGCAAAAAACGCGCTTTGCTTTTCCTGGCGGCTGATGCAGTACCCGATGGAAGCGGTGGATTATGTTGTTGTGCATGAGCTTGCGCACATCGTCCATAAAAACCATGGCAGGGAATTCTACGCGCTGATTGAAAGCGTTCTGCCGGATTACCGGTTGCGGAGGGAATTGCTAAAAAAGATACCGGAGGGGGAAGCGTGTCATGCTGAATGCAAAGGGGTTTGACCTTTGGGCAGATGGATATGATAGAAGCGTGCAGTTATCCGAAGCGTCGGATGAATATCCTTTTGCGGGGTATAAGGATGTTTTAAATGCGGTTTACTGTGCGGTGCACGCTAGGGCGCATGCTTCAGTCCTGGATCTTGGCTTTGGTACCGGTGTTCTGGCGGCAAAGCTTTATGCTGAAGGATATGCAGTGTCCGGCGTGGACTTTTCGCCGAGGATGATCGCGCTTGCCCAGGTGAAAATGCCGAGTGCCCGCCTCATACAGGCAGATTTTACACAGGGCATTCCGGCCGTGCTTCGTGGGGAGCGATTTGATTTTATTATCAGCACCTATGCGATGCACCATTTAACGGACCCTCAGAAATTGGAGCTTTGGCATGATTTGCTCCGGCATCTTGCGCCGGATGGCATGCTTATCATTGGCGATGTTGCGTTTGCTACTGAATCCGAACAGGAAGCTTGCTGCCTGCGTGCCGGCGATGGGTGGGACAACGATGAAGCATATGTTGTTGCACAACGGTTTTACACGGAGTTTCCAGGCCTGCGGTTTGAACGGATTTCCCACTGCGCTGGAATACTGACCTTAAAGCGTTAGCCTAGAAAGGATACTTAAAAGCTGATTCTTAGAAAAGAGCATTATTATGCAGCGAAAAGGAACTGGCATTTAAGATTGGACAAACTGGTTCATTGAATGCATGAATGGCTGCACATAATAAGGATCCAAGGCATTGGCCATAGCGCCAATGCGGAGGAGCAGAATCGCCGGCAAAGCGGGGGAGCAAATGCTTTTCAATGACACGATGCCGGCAAGCTGCCCAGATACACGGAGCTTTTGGCTGCATCGCTTGTTTCGCAGCCTGTAAACGATCAGCATGCGGGTTATTTTCATTGTGCTGATGCCTATTTTTACTCTTATTGACTTAGCTTAGGCAATAATGCAGATACAGAACAAAGGAAGCCGCGCGAGATGATTTGCGTGGCTTCCTTTGTTGATGTGGCAGCAGAAACTGCCATGTGATTTATTGGCGTGTTTCCCGACAAGATGTGCCTGGAGAAACTCAAAAATCGATTGCGTTGTCGATATAGGCAACAAGGCCGCTGATTGGCACCCGCACCTGCTGCATGGTATCGCGGTCACGCACAGTAACGGTTTCATTTTCGAGTGTGTCGAAGTCGATGGTGATGCACAGCGGGGTTCCAATTTCATCTTCCCGGCGGTAGCGCTTTCCAATGGCACCGGTTTCATCGTAATCGACCATAAAGCGCTTTGCAAGCATAGCATATACTTCTTTAGCCTTATCGCCAAGCTTGTTCTTTTGCAGCGGCAAAACAGCAGCCTTGAAGGGGGCAAGCGCAGGGTGGAGGTGCAGCACATTGCGGATATCGCCACCCTCAAGGGTCTCTTCATCGTAAGCGTCGCAAAGGAAAGCAAGCGCCACACGATCTGCGCCAAGCGAAGGCTCGATGCAATAGGGGATGTATTTTTCGTTTGTGAAGGGGTCCTGGTATTCAAAGCTTACGCCAGAGTGGTTCGCATGGGCTTTTAAGTCAAAATCCGTGCGGCTTGCAACCCCCCAGAGCTCGCCCCAGCCAAACGGGAACAGGAATTCGATATCCGTAGTGCCGTTGGAATAATGGGAAAGCTCTTCTTTCGCATGCTCCCGCAGGCGGATGCTCGCCTCCTGCATCCCGAGCGAGAGCAGGAAGTTTTTGCAGAACTCTTTCCAATAAGCGTACCATTCAAGCTCCGTGCCAGGCGCGCAGAAAAACTCCAGCTCCATCTGCTCGAATTCGCGCGTGCGGAAAGTGAAATTACCGGGCGTAATTTCATTACGGAAGGATTTGCCGATCTGCGCAATGCCGAAGGGGATCTTTTTGCGCGTTGTGCGTTGCACGTTCTTGAAATTCACGAAAATCCCCTGCGCGGTCTCGGGGCGCAGGTAGATTTCGCTCGAGGAATCCTCCGTAACCCCTTGGAAGGTTTTAAACATCATATTAAATTTGCGGATGCTCGTAAAATCTGCCTTGCCGCATTCGGGGCAAACGATTCCTTGCTCTGCAATGTATTGCGACATTTGCTCGTTTGTCCAGCCATCGGGGTGGATATCCGTAAGGCCATGCTCGTTCGCATAGTCTTCAATCAGTTTATCTGCCCGAAAGCGCGCTTTGCAGGATTTGCAATCCATTAGCGGGTCGTTGAAATTCACTACGTGCCCAGAGGCAACCCAGGTTTCTGGGTTCATAAGGATAGCCGAATCCATACCGACATTATAAGGGCTTTCCTGAACGAATTTGCGCCACCAGGCTTTCTTAACATTGTTTTTAAATTCTACACCGAGCGGGCCATAGTCCCAGGTGTTGGCCAGACCGCCATAGATTTCGGATCCGGCAAAGATAAAGCCGCGGTTTTTGCAAAGAGCGACGATTTTGTCCATCCCAAAACGGGCCATATGAGATATCCTCCTAAAAACGTTTCGCATTTTCAATTCAAGCAGTACGAATATCATAACATAGAGAACCCTTTTGTCAAGAGAAAAGCCACATAGGACGCCAAACACAGGCACTTGGAAGAAGCACACATCTTGGCGGAAATGCGTACTATATCGTAGCAAGGGCCGAGAGGCCGGCAACAAAATGAAGGAGGAGACACAAAATGTGTAATTGGGGTACCTGTGGCGGTAATAACTGTTGGTGGATCATTATTCTGATCCTGCTTGCCAGCGGTTGTGGCAGCGGTTGTGGCTGCGGCTGCGATAACGACTGCGGCTGCGGCAATAACTGGTGGTGGATCATTATTCTGATTCTGCTCGCCGGCGGTTTCAACGGCTGTGGCTGCGGTTGTGACAACGACTGCGGCTGCGGATGCAACTCGAACAACAACAATAACTGTGGCTGCGGCTGCTAACGGATCGTGCTGCAGGCATGGGTTAAGCCCGCAAAATGCGGCGGCACGGCAATTTTTGCCGTGCCGCATGCTGTTTACAGCGCTACAAAAGGCACAAGAAGTTCACAAAAGTTTTTCTTTTTAGAGTCTCAGCATTGAAATGCCTTCCAAATTACGTTAAACTATATATGTAATTCATGTTTCTTACCATAACGGAGCAGCGAAAACGGGGATTCACGGCATCTTTCCTACTTTCAAGAATAAGGTTCCCTAATTTTATGGCTTTGTGCCTGGAAAGAAACAACATTAAGGAAAGGAAGGTTTCTTACATGTTGGAAAAGTTCTTCAAACTGAAAGAAAATGGAACCAAACTCTCAACTGAAATCGTAGCCGGCCTTACGACATTTTTTGCAATGTCGTATATCATCATTGTTAACCCGGCAATCCTCTCTAAGTCCGGCATGGAGTGGGGCGCGGTATTCCTTGCCACCATTATTGCATCTATCATCGGAACGCTGGTGATGGGTCTTGTTGCAAATGTACCCTATGCACAAGCGCCGGGCATGGGTCTGAACGCATTTTTTGTTTACACTGTATGCGTTGGCCTGGGCTTTACATGGCAGCAGGCTCTTTCCATGGTCTTTATATGCGGCGTGCTGAATATTATCATTACCGTAACAAAGGTTCGGAAGTACATTATTAAGGCAATTCCAGAAAGCCTGCAAAATGCAATCGGCGGGGGCATTGGTATTTTTATTGCCTATATCGGCCTTCTGAATGTGAAGATCATTAACTTCGGTGGCGGCTTGCCCGCGCTTTCTACGCTGGATCAGCCCAGCTTTTGGGTGTTTCTGATCGGCCTTGCGCTTATTATCGTGCTCCTTGTGCTCAAGGTGAAGGGCGCTGTACTCATCGCGATTATTGCAACGACCATTATTGGAATTCCGTTCGGTGTTACTACCATGCAGGAATCCGTGAGCTTCTCTGAAGCCTGTGCGGCGCTGCCCACCACGTTCCTTGCCATCTTCAAAGAAGGCGGAATCAGCAGTCTGTTCTCCGATGCTGCAAAGATTCCGCTTGTTCTGATCACAATCTTCTCCTTCAGCCTTTCTGATACGTTCGATACCATTGGTACGTTTATCGGCACTGGCCGCCGCAGCGGCATCTTCAGCGCTGAAGATGAAAAGGCGATGGAGTCTGGTTCTGGATTCAAATCAAAGATGGATAAGGCGCTCTTTGCAGATGCGACTGCTACCTCTATTGGCGCACTCATCGGCACATCTAACACTACGACCTACGTTGAAAGTGCTGCAGGCATTGGCGCTGGCGGCCGTACGGGCCTTACTTCGGTTGTGGTTGCAATTTGCTTTGCAATCTCAGCTTTCCTGGCCACGTTTATCAGCGCGGTTCCCTATGCTGCAACCGCTCCTGCCCTCGTTGCTGTTGGTGTGATGATGATGTCTGCCTTCAAAGAAATCGCGTGGACGGATCTGGATGAAGCGATTCCGGCATTTTTTGCTGGTGTGTTTATGGCCCTTTGCTATAGCATCTCCTACGGCATTGCGGCGGGCTTTATCTTCTATTGCATCGTGAAAATCTGCAAGAAGCAGGCAAAGGGAATCCATCCGATTCTATGGGTATCCACGATTCTGTTTATCCTAAACTTCGTTCTGCTTGCGCTGATTTAAGCAAAGTAGAACAATGCTTCAAGGCGGCGAATTTTCGCCGCCTGCTTTTTTCCGAATTCTAATTCAAAAAAGTTTTCTTGCGTTTTCCGCTGGAATCCGGTAACGTATCCTTATCGATAAACATGTGCAGGCTTTGCTGGCCAAAGGCCGGAAGGGAGGATGCCGATGAAAAAAAACAGGGTCTTGCGCCCGATCCTAACGGCAACGCTGCTTTTGCTGGCGGTTTTCTTGATTTGCTTTGGCCTTGCAAACGATGAGTTTGCACGCGTGCTGTCAAAAGCCGCATCAATCTGCCTCGAATGCATTGGGATTGGGTGATGGGAATGAAAAAAGCAGCAAAACGGCTTTTTCGCCCGTTGATTCAGCTTCTCAGCGCTCTGGCGCTTAATTTGAATTTAACGGGATTTGCATCGGGAAGCATTTATACGGGACCTTTAAAAGGCGTATGCATACCGGTTCTCAACTGCTACTCCTGCCCGGGCGCGCTTGGTGCATGCCCCATTGGCGCGCTGCAATCCTCTTTTGCCGCGATTGGCGGAAGGCTTGCATACTATGTGCTGGGGATGCTGCTGCTCTTTGCACTTACGCTCGGCCGTTTTTTTTGCGGGTGGCTTTGCCCGTTTGGCGCTTTGCAGGGCTTGATATATAAGGTCCCAGTACGCAAAGCAGAATTTCCCAAACGAATCGATGGAGCGCTGCGATATCTTAAATACGCAGTATTGCTTGTGCTTGTTGTGGGGCTGCCCCTGTTTGCGCGCAATGGCGTAGATATGAGCGTGCCCTATTTCTGCAAATGGATCTGCCCTGCTGGAACGCTGGAAGGCGGGGTCCCGCTCGCTCTCACCAATGAAATGGTCCAAAGAGCGGCAGGCACACAGTTCGCCTGGAAACTGTCGCTTGCGGTGGCGCTTATTGCACTTTGCCTGTTCCTCTATCGGCCTTTCTGCAAATACCTTTGCCCGCTTGGGGCGTTTTACGGCCTGTTCTCTAAACTGAGCCTGTATCGCTATGCAGTAGATTCAAATGCATGCACCCAATGTGGGGCTTGCAGACGCGCTTGCAAAATGGGCGTGGACCCAATGCAGGAGCCGAACAGCCGGGAGTGCATTCGCTGCGGCGACTGCAAACGCGCCTGCCCGGTTGGCGCATTAAAAAACAGCACCTGTTTTGGAGAACAAAAACAGGATTCCATTGAAAAAGGAGATGTAAGATGAAAAAAACAATTTGCTTAGGAATGATCCTTAGCATGCTGTGCATTCTGCTCGGTGGATGCGCGCAGTTGGAACAGAACGCAGTGCCTCCAACTCCGGATGTGGCGCCGACACAGCCTGTGGAAACGCCAGGAAGGGCGGAAGACGTGAAGGAAACGGAAGAACCTATCCAGGAAACGCCGGAGCCTGCCGCGTTTGCGTTTGATACGGTGGATCTTGAGGGTAATGCTGTCAATACGCGGGACTTTGCTGCGCAATATGATTTGACGCTCGTGAATTTTTGGGCGACTTGGTGCGGCCCATGCGTGAGCGAGATGCCGGAATTGCAGAGCTTAAACGAAGAGTTCTCAGCGGCAACCGATGGAGCGCGCGTAGGAATCCTTGGGGTATGGCTGGATACCGAGAGCCCATCCGATATGGAGGCAGTGCTTGCTTATACCGGTGCAGCCTACCCTATGGTAGAGTTCGAATCTTCAATGCAAAACGCAGTTGCACTGCAGTATATTCCGGCAACCATTTTCCTGGATAAAGAAGGCGCCATCGTGGGCGATCCAGTTGTGGGAGCACAGGATGCGGCCGGCTGGCGCGCAGAGATTGAAACGCGGCTTGCTGCACTTGGGCTTGCGTAGGCTTGTGCAGATGGAAAAGGCAGGGTGCGAACACTCTGCCTTTTTGCATGCAATTTAGGCGTTATGCACGGGGCCTGGGTTAAGCATAACAAAAATAAGAAAAGCCCTTTTTGCAAAAATAAGTTGGCCAGCAAGCTGCGGAGTAAAAGCTACACATCAAAGCAACCGATGGCGTAAGGAACTTCGGGCGCAAACTTCTGGTTCGAAAGCAGGGAGTCTGATGCCATATGCTCCGCTTTACAAAAAGATAGACGGGGGTACCTTTTAGGCTTTCCGAGAACGCCTAAAACCTTTTCGAAAGGGTTATGCAGGGAAACGGCAAAGCAATGTGATGGTATAAATGGATTCCGTAATGCCCATGGGATACAGTCAAGAAAAAACGATAAACATGCTGTAAAAAAGCGAGCATCCTCTGAAAAGACAATCCGGAAAATAGCCAGCGATGCCAAAGAGCGATCCGTTTATGGCTCAAACGCTGGCCTAACGTAATTGGCGCTTTTATGCTCCCTTTAAGGCGCGCAGCTCTAGCACTATGCGAAAACAGGAAAATCCCCCGGCCTAGCCGGGGGGATGGCTGTTTGTTAGCATTTCGGTGCATGTGCCGCAATGAGGGATGCTTTTTGCGCATGCGTTAAGCGCTTGAACGCGCATTCACGGCGCATCGCTTCCCGCCGGTCTGAAAAGGGCTCCGAATAGGCAAGCGTCACAGGACGGCGCGCACGGGTATACTTTGCACCGCGGCCAAGGTTATGCGCACGCACGCGGGCGGCAAGATCTGCGGTGTAGCCGGAATAAAACGTTCCGTCCGCGCAGCGCAGGATATAAGCATAGTACATGGCATCAATAGCCGAGCTCCTCATCGATAAGCACAAGGTGCAGCTCAGAAAGCAGGTTTGGCGGGTATTCGATGATGCTTGTCACCTTACACATGCGCCGAGGAGCGGAACAATCCGTGCATTGTCCGGTGAGCGCGCAGGGGGTACCCGTCTCAAGCCGCCGGCCGTTTGCCGGGCACGCAACGCGCTTGATGCGGGCAATCGCATCGTCGATGCCACCTTCCACAAGCTTGTTTTTGCCAATAAACAGGATGACCTTTTTCGGGCCGGCGAACATGCCTGCTACGCGGTTGCCCGTGCCGTCGATGTTTACAAGCCTGCCATCCCGGGTGATCGCATTTGTAGAGCATACGAACCAATCCGCATGCGCGGCGCTTTCCTGGGCCTTTTCGGGGGAATCCGATTTCCAATGCCAGTAAACAGCGTTCCCGTTTTTTTGCAGCGCTTCATAAAGGCCGATTTGCGTTACCGTAACAGAGCCGCCAAAGCCCGTGGAACCATTGCCAATGAGAGAAAGGCCGATATCCTTTGCTTCTTCAGCATTGGCTGCGCTGTGCACCAAGAAGCGGCGCTTTTCCAGCGCTTTTACAAAATCGTTGTACCGTTCGCAGAACATGATCCAATAACACCTCCACTCCAGATTAGTAAAAGTATAGCACAGAGGCGGCAGCGCTTGCAATTTTTAGGCGTTTCAAGTATGATTTTACATGCAAAACATGCGTTGCGCCCCAATATGGAACACGCGGAGGAAAACGATGTCATACAAGCAGGAACTCATTCGGAATTTTTGCATCATTGCGCATATCGACCATGGAAAGTCGACCCTTGCGGATCGCATGATGGAATTAACGGATACCGTTGCATTGCGCGATATGGAAGCGCAGATGCTAGACACCATGGAGATTGAGCGGGAACGCGGCATTACGATCAAGGCTACAGCGGTGCGCATGTTTTATACCCATACGGATGGAAAACAATACATGTTCAATTTGATCGATACGCCCGGGCATGTTGACTTTACCTATGAAGTTTCTCGCGCGCTTGCTGCATGCGAAGGTGCAGTGCTTGTGGTAGATGCTACGCAGGGCATTGAGGCGCAAACGCTCGCAAACGTATACCTTGCGCTGGACAATGGCCTTGAAATCGTTCCAGTTATCAATAAAATCGATCTGCCCAGCGCAGACCCGGAGCATGCGATTCAAGAAATCGAGGATATCATTGGCTTGCCTGCTGCGGACGCACCCCGCATTTCAGCAAAGCTTGGCACAAATGTAGACGCGGTGCTTGCGCAGATCGTGGAGCTTGTTCCACCTCCCAAAGGAAATGCAGAGGAGCCGCTGCGCGCTTTGATTTTCGATAGCATCTACGATAATTATAAAGGTGCTTTAAGCTATGTCCGCATTAAGGAAGGCGCGGTGCGTGCCGGCATGCGGATCCGCTCCATGGCGACGGGAAATGAGTTTGATGTTACGGAAGTGGGCGTGTTTACTCCTGCGCTTCGGCCAACAGATGAGCTTTCTGCCGGCGAAGTAGGATATATTGCTGCCTCCATCAAGAGCGTATCGGAAACGAAGGTGGGCGATACCATCACCGATGCGCAGAATCCCGCCAAGGAGCCGCTGCCCGGCTATAAGCAGGCAAACCCGATGGTGTTTTGCGGCATTTATCCGGCGGATGGGGCGGACTATGAGTCCTTGCACGATGCGCTTGATAAACTCGTCTTAAACGATGCATCCCTTTCCTACGAACCGGAAACCTCTATGGCGCTTGGATTCGGATTCCGTTGCGGCTTCCTGGGGCTTTTGCATATGGAGATCATCCAGGAGCGTCTGGAGCGTGAGTTTGATCTTGACCTTGTTACAACTGCGCCGAGCGTCATTTATAAGGTAATGAAAAACGATGGGACGGAGCTTATGGTGGACAACCCGAGCAATCTGCCGGATCCTTCGGAAATCCAGTACATGGAGGAGCCCATGGTGGAAGCGCATATCATGACGCCTTCAGATTATGTGGGAGCGATCATGGAGCTCTGCCAAGAGAAGCGCGGTATCTTTAAGGACATGAAATATATGGAAGAAAACCGCGTGAACATTCTTTATGAGCTCCCGCTGAACGAGATCATTTACGATTTCTTCGACCAGCTGAAATCCCGCAGCCGGGGCTATGCTTCATTTGACTACGAGCTAAAGGAATACGTGAAATCCGACCTTGTTAAGCTGGATTTTCTTCTTAACGGCGATATGTGCGATGCGCTCTCTACCATCGTGCATCGGGACAAGGCTTATGCAAAAGGGCGTGCTGTCGCGGAAAAATTGCAGGAAGTGATCCCGCGCCAACAGTTTGAAATCCCGATCCAGGCGGCAATCGGCGGGAAAATTATCGCGCGTGAAACGGTTCGGGCAGTGCGCAAGGACGTTCTTGCAAAATGCTATGGCGGCGATATTACGCGCAAAAAGAAGCTGCTGGAAAAGCAGAAGGAAGGCAAGAAACGCATGCGGCAGATCGGAACCGTTTCCCTGCCAAGCGAAGCGTTTATGAGCGTGCTGCGCATTAACTGAGGCGGATTATGGCTGGGCTTTATGTGCATATCCCGTTTTGCAAAGCGAAGTGCCGCTATTGCGATTTTGTTTCTTTCCCCGATTGCGAGAGCATGGGGGAATACTGCGCGGCGCTGTTGAAAGAGATGCGGCTCTGCGCTGCAGCGCTTCCCAGGCAAACCTATGATACGGTCTTTTTCGGCGGCGGAACGCCGTCGATCCTGCCGGAAGGCGCTATATCGCTGCTCCTCCAGTCGCTGCGTGATTCGTTTGAGATCGCTCCAACGGCAGAGATTACCATAGAAGCGAATCCGGGCACGCTGGATGCGGCAAAGCTGCATGAATATAAGGCGGCGGGAATTAACCGCCTTTCTATGGGGTTACAAAGCACGAACGATGTCCTTTTGGAGACGATCGGGCGTATACACCGCTGCACGGATTTTGTGCAAAATTATGAAAGCGCAAGAAAAGCTGGTTTTGGAAACATCAGTGCGGATCTGATGTACGGCCTGCCGGGACAGACGGTGAAAGACCATTTAGATGCAATCGAAATGCTTTACCGTTTGGGAATTGACCACATCTCCGCATACTCCCTTATTGTAGAGGAGGGTACGCCGCTGTATATGGATGTTACCTATGGCACAGAAAGCCTTCCCACTGAGGATGATGTTTATCTCATGCACCGGCGCGGCATGGAGTTCTTGGAAACGCTCGGCTATGCGCGTTATGAGATATCGAACTATGCGAAGCCCGGGTTTGCTTCACGGCATAATTTGAACTATTGGGAAAATGGACAGTATCTTGGCCTGGGGCTCAATTCGCATTCTGCAATGCGCGTGGATGGGAAGTGGCTTCGGTTTGCGAATACCGCACGTTTGCAGGATTATATCCGAAACTGCAATCTTGGGCAGCGGCCGCTTGCGGAAGCGCCACAGGAGATTCCCCGCGCGGAGGAAATGTTTGAAACAATTATGCTTGGCTTGCGAAAAACGAGCGGCATTTCGGAGAAAGCATTCCGCGAACGCTTTGGCGAAGATGCAAAAGCCGTTTATGGCGCGGCGTTTGCCAAACTGAAAAAGCGCGGTTGGCTCTTGGAAGAGGATGGCGCATTTCGGCTCACGGAAGAGGGGCTCGATTTCCAGAATGAGGCGCTTTTGGAATTTTTGCCGGATTGATCCGCTTTATCGGGAGCAGCGCGAAATTATCATTTTAATGTTACCGTTTTGTCACAATGGAACGCTCTGCACGGGTTGACAAAGACTCGTTGCAGAGCTATATTTTTACTGTAAGGTTTAGCACTCGGCATGATTGAGTGCTAATAAATGTTCGGATACGATTGGAGAAAGGAGGTAACCGGTTGTGCAGTTGGATGCAAGAAAAATGCGGATCCTGCAGGCGATCATCGACGACTATATTCTAACTGCTACACCGGTCGGCTCCAGGACGATCGCAAAGCGTTCGGACATTGGCCTTTCACCGGCAACGATCCGCAATGAAATGGCGGATCTTGAAGAACTCGGCTACCTTGAGCAGCCGCACACCTCTGCTGGGCGCGTGCCTTCGGATAAGGCATATAGGCTTTATGTGAACAGCATCATGCAGCGTGCAAAGCTCAGCGATGCGGAGGTTCGCTACATTAGGGATCATTATTCTCGCCGGCTGGATGAGGTGGATGAGGTCGTAAAGCAGACGGCATGGGTGCTCTCTAGCTTAACCAAGTACGCATCCATGGTGCTTGCGCCGCAGCTTCATGCGATTAAGCTCAAGTATATCCACCTTGTGCCGATCGCTGAGGACAAGGCGCTTGCCATTATCGTAACGGATGCAGGCATGACGCGCGATTCCATTATTCGAATCCCGCCGGGCATGAAGCAGGATGCGCTGGAACACCTTGGAAGAGTCCTTACCGCGCGCTTTTCCGAATGCAGGCTCGATGAAATCACGCAGGCACAGTTTAATGAGCTTTCGGGCGAAGTGGCACAGCAGCGGGAATTTTTTGACGCGATGATGCAAAGCCTGCGCAGAAGCATGACGCAGAGAGGCCGAAACGTAGAGCTTTCTGGGGCTACCAATATCTTGAATTACCCGGAATATAGCGATATGGAGCGCGCGCGTGCGCTGCTTACCGCCATTGAAGAGAAAGACATGCTGTACCGTGTGCTTACGGAGGCCACCAATGTGGAGTTTTCCGTGCGGATTGGAAGCGAAAATGAGGATGAAAGCATACGGGATTGCAGCGTTGTAACGGCCACCTATAAAATTGGAGCGAATCCGATCGGCTCTTTTGGCGTAATTGGCCCGACGCGCATGGATTATGCGCGCGTGCTTGCCATGTTGGGATTGATTGGAAAGAGTTTGAGCGAGGTGCTCACGAATATGTTTGAAGAGGAGCGAAAGTAACTTGGCAAAGAAAAAAGACCAAGCGCTGAAAGAACAGGCGCAGCAGCCCCCGGAAACGGAAGAAAAGGCTGTGGAAGTGGAGCAGGCAGAGGAAATTCCAGAAACCGTGACGCTCACGCGGGAGGAATTTGCTGCGGTGAAGAGCCGAATCGATGCGCTGCAAAAGGAGAAAGATGAAACCATTGCCATGGCGCAGCGTTTACAGGCTGATTTTGATAACTACCGTAAGCGCAACGCGGCCATTCGGGCGGACAGCGTAGAAGAAGGAACGCGCGAACTCATCCGCTCCCTATTGCCGGTGCTTGATAATTTCGATCGTGCGCTTGAGAATTGTGAAAACGTTGACCCGAACTGGGTGGATGGAATCAAGCTCGTGCAGAAGCAGCTTGCCGGCATCCTGCAGAAAAACGGCCTGGAGGAGCTCCCTGCAGAAGGGGCATTCGACGCAGCGCTGCATGAAGCGGTAATGCAAGAGGAAGCAGAGGGCGCCGAAAGCGGCACGATCCTAGCCGTGTTCCAGAAGGGATATAAAGTAAAAGATCGCATTATTCGCCATAGTATGGTGAAGGTTGCGAAATAATAAATGAAGGAAGAAACCCAATTAAACGGATTTGGAGGAAATAGACTATGGCAAAGATTATCGGTATTGACTTGGGAACCACGAATTCCTGCGTAGCAGTGCTTGAGGGCGGCGAACCGGTCGTCATCCCCAATGCGGAAGGCGCGCGCACAACGCCTTCTGTGGTCGCGTTTAAGGACAATGAGCGCATCGTTGGCAACGCAGCAAAGCGTCAAGCCATCACCAACCCGGATCGCACCATCAGCTCCATCAAGCGCGAGATGGGATCAGCATATAAAAAGAATATTGACGGCAAGGATTATACTCCGCAAGAGATTTCCGCAATGATCCTGCAGAAGCTCAAGCAGGATGCGGAAGCTTATCTGGGCGAAAAGGTAACGCAAGCCGTGATTACCGTGCCGGCTTACTTTAGCGACAGCCAGCGCCAGGCAACCAAGGATGCGGGCCGCATTGCGGGTTTGGAAGTGCTCCGCATCATCAACGAGCCTACTGCGGCGGCGCTTGCTTACGGCATGGATAAAGAAAACAACCAGAAGATCCTGGTGTATGACCTTGGCGGCGGCACGTTCGATGTATCCATCCTTGAAATTGGCGACGGCGTATTTGAAGTGCTTGCAACCCACGGCAACAACCGGCTCGGCGGCGACGATTTCGATCAACGCTTGATGGATTATATCATCAAGCAGTTTAAGAATGAGAACGGTATCGATCTTTCTACGGATAGGATGGCGCTTCAGCGCTTGAAGGAAGCTGCAGAAAAGGCCAAGATCGAGCTTTCCAGCATGGCGCAGACCAATGTAAACCTGCCTTTTATCACGGCGGATTCCACTGGGCCGAAACACCTGGATATGACGATTACCCGCGCCAAATTCAATGAGCTGACGCATGACCTTGTGGATAAAACCAAGGATTGCATGCATATTGCCATGAAGGATGCAGGGCTTTCCAACGCGCAGATCGATAAGGTTATTCTTGTCGGTGGTTCAACCCGTATCCCGGCCGTGCAAGAAATGGTTAAGACCGTTACCGGCAAAGAGCCGTTCAAAGGCATTAACCCGGATGAATGCGTTGCGATCGGCGCCGCAATTCAAGCTGGTGTGCTGGGCGGTGAAGTTAAGGATATCCTGCTCCTGGATGTAACCCCGCTTTCCCTCGGCATTGAAACGGTGGGCGGCGTGTTCACCCGCTTGATTGACCGCAACACAACCATTCCGACCAAGAAGAGCCAGATCTTCTCCACGGCTGCGGATGGGCAAACGAGCGTTGAAGTCCATGTGCTCCAGGGCGAGCGCGAAATGGCGCAGTACAATAAAACCTTAGGCCGCTTCCAACTTGCCGGCATTGCACCCGCTCCGCGCGGCGTGCCGCAGATCGAGGTCAGCTTCGATATCGATGCTAACGGCATCGTGCATGTTTCCGCAAAGGATCTTGGAACGGGAAACGAGCAGAAAGTAACCATTACTGCTTCCACGAACCTCAGCGAGGACGAGATCAAGAAGGCCGTGCGGGAAGCGGAACAGTTTGCCAACGAAGATAAGGAGCGCAAGGAAGAGGCAGAAACCCGTAACCACGCAGATAGCATGGTCTACTCCACGGAAAAAACGCTTAAGGAACTGGGCGATAAGCTTTCCGCAGAAGATAAGGCCAAAGTGGAAGCCGAAGTCAAGGCTGTTCAGGATGCGCTCAAGGGGAACGATACGGCGGCAATCAAGGCGGCAAGCGAGAAGCTGACCGAGGTTTCCTATGAAGTATTCGGCAAGATCTATCAGCAAACGCAGCAGGAAGCGGCAGCAAATGGCGGCGCAGGGTTTGATCCAAACGCAGCAGGCAATGCGCAGCAGGGCGGCGATAACGTTGTGGATGCCGATTATGAAGTCGTGGATGATGATAAAAAATGAGCGTGCGGCTAAAAACGCATATAACTAGATAAGAATTCCGCTAAGAGCCGGGGCAGCAATGCCTTGGCTCTTGCGGGGTAGCGCCGGGTTCTTGGCGAAGGGGTATGTGCGAACTCGGCATAGGAAAGGAGGGTAAGCCATTGGCAAAAGCGGATTATTACGAGGTGCTTGGCGTCAATAAGGACGCATCCGACAGCGAGATCAAAAGCGCTTTTCGTAAAGCGGCAAAGCAATACCACCCGGATCTTCATCCAGGCGATAAAGCAGCGGAGGCCAGGTTTAAAGAGATCAACGAGGCATATGAGGTGCTCTCGGATCATACAAAGCGTGCGCAGTATGACCAGTTCGGTCACGCGGCCTTTGACCCAACGGCTGGCAGTGCTGGCGGCGGTTACAGCGGCGCAGGCTTTGGCGATTTTTCGGATATATTCAGTTCCGTCTTTGGAGGCTTTGGCGGTTTTGGCGGAAGCGCCCATCGCAATGGCCCCATTGCAGGAAACGATTTAAAATACAACCTTACCATCACGTTTGAAGAGGCGGCGTTTGGCGCGCGCAAGGAGATTTTGATCCCGCGGGAGGAAACCTGCAAGAGTTGCGGAGGGACGGGCGCAAAACCCGGCACACAGCCTGTAAAGTGCTCCACTTGCGGCGGAAGCGGCCAAGTGCGCGTGCAACAGAACACTCCATTCGGTTCGTTTGCAACGGTGCGTACCTGTGATGCCTGCGGCGGCACAGGCAAGATCATTAAGGAGCCATGCGCAGAATGCCGTGGCAAAGGGCGCGTTAACAAATCCAGCCGCATTGTGGTAAACATTCCGGCTGGAATCGACAACGGGCAAACGCTTACATTGCGCGGCGAAGGGGAAGCAGGCTATCGTGGCGGCCCCAATGGGGATCTTTACGTTGTAGTGAGCGTAAGACCGCACAAACTGTTTACGCGCAGAGGGTATGACCTGTATCTTGATATGAACATCCCCGTAACAGTCGCGGCGCTCGGCGGGGAAATCCAGGTGCCAACGCTGACCGGCAGCGTTAAATACAACATCCCGGAAGGCACGCAGCCTGGAACAACCTTCCGCCTGCGTGAACAGGGCGTTTCACGGCTCAACGCTTCCGGCAAAGGCGATATGCTGGTGCGTGTGAATGTGCAAATTCCCAAAAAACTTAATGAAGAGCAGCGGGAACTGATGCATAAGCTGGCAGAGTCCCTTGGGGACAAAGTGGCGGATTCCAAGCCGATTAAGCGCGGGATTTTTGAGAAACGGAAAGAGAAGCGCGGTTAGCGCTTTTCTCGAACAGTAGCAATGAAAGGCGGCTTTCTACAAGGGAAAGCCGCCTTGTTTTGATTGCATTCCAATTTAAATGATCTGTGCATTTACAACGAACCCAAAGGCGCATGTTTTGCTTTTTATCTTTTGGAAAACTGACTCGAAGTTCATGGGAAGCACATCGCCATTTTTGTATTCCTTGGAAAGCTTATAGTCTTAAGTGCAAAAAGTAAAATGATACAAAACAACCAAGATTCGCTCCCCAATTATAATCAAATACACCTTTCAATTGAATTAGCTGCGTTCCGCGTGATAGGCTGCGCTTTACAACATAAGCTATGAATATGCCCATGAAATTCGCGGGATGCTCTAAGGGAAAAAGAGCTGAAGAAAACGCCCGGATTGCTATGGATGTGTTTCACCGGCGCTTTTGGGAACCGCAAGTTTGTTTCTTTCGATTGCAGCCGCGCTAAAACAGAACCAGCCGTATGGATATAAAACATCGAAATGCTAAGCTCATTTTGACATTCCCGTCAACGAATGCAAATGCAGGATTCTCTTTTTTAGCATGCTGCAATGTATTGCGATGCGTTGAAAATTACAAAAGCAAATACCGAAAAGTGGAGCTATGCCATTGGCTCCAATGCCGCGCCATCGAATGCTTTTGGGTTGCGCATGGGCTCAAAATGCTCTATCATTAGAATGGACGTTAAAAAAGGATGGAGATCTCCACATGAAATGGATTGAAATGACGGTTTTTACGACGGAACAAGGCCTGGATGCAGTTGTTGCCCGCTTTGACATGCTCGGCATCCAACAGGTGATCATTGAGCAGGGAAAAGAAAGCATTGAGGCATTTTTGAAAGAAACAGCAAAATATTGGGATTATGCGGATACGGATGAGCTTGTTGCAGGAGAGGAACCCTGCGTGAAGGCCTACCTAGCGGATGCGGGAGAAAACATGGAACTGGTGCACCAAGCGGAGGCATCGTTTGATGCGTTAAGGAATATGGATGTCGGCTTGGATCTTGGCAGCCTCCGCTTTGTGGTCCGGGTTACAGATGAAGAGGATTGGGCCAATAACTGGAAAGTATATTATAAACCGTTTCCGATCGGGGAGCGGCTGCTTGTGCGCCCTTCTTGGGAAGCGGTGGTTAATGCGGAAGATCGGGTTGTGCTTTCGCTCGATCCAGGCATGGCGTTTGGCACAGGATCACACCATACAACGCGCATGTGCCTAGAATATCTGGAGAAGACGGTACAAGGCGGAGATCGTATTCTCGACCTTGGCTGCGGAAGCGGGATCTTGTCTATTGCGGGGGTCTTACTTGGCGCGCAGTCCGCACTTGCCGTTGATATCGACCCGATCGCAGAAAAGATCGCTTATGAAAATGCACAGCTTAACGGAGTGCAGCGGGATCGCTACACGGTGCGCATCGGGGACGTTTTAACGGATCATGCCTTGCGCAGGTTTCTCGGAACACAGCAATACGATATTGTTATGGCAAACATTGTAGCCTCTGTTATTCTTGCGCTGCTTCCCATCGTGCCTCCTTTGCTTCGGGCAGGCGGAACATTCATCACATCGGGCATCATCCGCGAACGGCTGGATGAGGTAAAAGATGCGATCCTCGCAAATGGCCTTGCGATCGAAGACGTGCAAATTCAAGAGGAATGGTGCGCCATTCTTGCGCGGAAAGGGTGAAAGCATGCATCGCTTTTTCATTGCGCCGGATGCGGTTTCTGGCGGGGAAGCCCGCATAGAAGGTGAAGATGTGCAGCATATTGCAAAAGTGCTTATGCTAAATCCTGGAGATAAGGTTTCCCTTTGTGACGGGCACAAAATGGAATATACTGCATGCATTGAACATATAGAGCGGGAGCGCGTTGTTCTGCAAATCCTTTCCCAGGGAGATAGCAAGGCGGAGCCTAACTGCATGATTACGCTATACCAGGGGCTTCCCAAGGCGGGGAAACTTGAAACCATCATCCAAAAATGTGTGGAGCTTGGTGTTTCGCGCATTGTGCCGTTTGCCGCTTCCCGCAGTGTTGTGCGGCTGACTGCGCAGGAGTTCGAAAGGAAACGCCCACGCTATGCACGCGTAGCTTATGAAGCTGCAAAGCAATCCAGGAGGGGAATCGTTCCCGAAGTCTGTGGGCTCACGGCGCTCTCAGCAGAGGATTTTAACCAATATGATGCAACGCTGCTTGCCTATGAGGAAGAGCACGGGAAGACGCTCAAAGCAGCGCTGAATAACGTGCGTCCAGTAGACCGCCTGGCATTGATCATAGGGCCGGAAGGCGGATTTGCGCCGGAGGAAGTGGCGTTGTTGCAGGCAAGCGGTGCCGTCTCGGTTTCACTGGGACCCCGTATTCTGCGCACGGAAACGGCGGGCATGGCAGCGGTTGCAATGGCGCTCTATGAACTGGAATTTTGAAGACGCAAGGAGACTGAAATGAAGGCGGCATTTTGCACGCTTGGATGTAAGGTTAATCAATATGATACAGAGGCGATGCGGGAACTGTTTGAAAAAGCAGGCTATGAGACCGTAGATTTTAGCGAACCGGCGGATGTTTACTTAATTAACACCTGCACGGTGACGCAAACAGGCGATAAAAAATCCCGTCAGATGATCTCACGGGCTCATGCGCTTTCTCCCAATGCAAAGATCGTTGTTGCGGGGTGCTATGCACAACGCGCGCCGGAAGAGGTGCTTGCGCTGCCGGGCGTAAACCTTGTGATCGGCACAAAAGAACGTGCGCGCGTGGTGGAACTTGTGGAAAAGCTGGCGCAGGATAAGCAAGATGCTGTGTCGGATCTTCGAACGGAACGGACCTTTGAACCACTTACCGCATCCCATGAAGGCAGGACGCGCGCACAGCTGAAGATCCAGGAAGGATGCGACCGCTTCTGCACCTATTGCATCATTCCTTATGCGCGTGGCCCCATCCGCAGCAGACCGCTTCAAGATGTGCGGTCTGAGCTGGAAAAACTTGCAGCAGCGGGCTATCATGAGGTCGTGCTTACCGGCATTCACTTGATGTCCTATGGGCGTGATCTCGGGGATGGCGTTACGCTGATTGATGCAATCGCGCAAGCGGAGGGGCTTTCTCAAATCCGCCGGATCCGCTTGGGGTCACTTGAACCGCAGCTCCTTTCGGAAACGTTTGTGCGGGCATTGGCAGAAAACCCCAGGGTATGCCATCAGTTTCATCTCTCTTTACAAAGTGGGAGCGCTGGCGTCCTAAAACGCATGAACCGGCGCTATACGCCGGAGGAATATGCGGAATGCGTTCACCGATTGCGCAGCGCCATGCCGGGATGCGCGATCACAACGGACATCATCGTTGGCTTTCCGGGGGAAACGGAGGAAGAATTTGAAGAAACGCTTGCTTTTGCGCGCCAGGTTTCGCTCGCGCGCATCCATGTTTTTCCATATTCAAGACGTGCCGGAACAAAAGCTGCAGTCATGCCAGGCCAGATTTCCCGCGCGGTAAAAGCGCAGCGTGCAGCAAAACTTGGAAGGCTTGCTGAAACGCTTGCCGCCGAATATGCGGCGCGCTGGGTGGGAACAGAGCAGGAGGTGCTTTTTGAAGAACGCGAAGGGGAGTACCTTGCTGGGCATACAGGAACTTACTTGCGCGTGCTGGTCCCGTCCGCAGAGGATGCATTGTGCGGCACATTCGCGCGCGTGCGCATTTTAAGCGCGGAAGACGGGATTTTGCATGGAGCGCTGCTTGCATAAAACAATATTTTTATATAAGATTTCAATTAAAGAAAAGGAGGGTAAACAATGGAGAACTGCCTGTTTTGCAAAATTGCAAAAGGGGAAATCCCATCGCAGAAGGTATATGAAGACGATGCGGTGCTTGCTTTTCGGGATATTTCACCTGCAGCACCCGAACATGTATTGATCATTCCCAAAAAGCATTATGACAACATCCTTCAACTAGATGACAATGCATTGCTCGGACATCTGTTTGATGTGGCCAGGCAAGTAGCACAAACGCTGGGAATCGATAAAACCGGATTTCGCATCGTTATCAATACGGGGAAGGATGGCGGGCAGACGGTTGAACACCTGCATCTGCATTTGCTGGGCGCGCGGGAACTCGGGTGGCCGCCCGGTTAGTATACATAGCCCCATCTTACCCCGCAGATGGACTCCCTGGAACTATAGCAATGGAAGCTTTCTTTAGGCAGGGTGTGGAATCATAAAATTCCACTGCAAATGCTGTTGACTTTGTCACGCGCTTACCGTATAATTGCTTTGTGTTTCGGTAGTCCTTATGCGACGGCAACGGCACGGTGTGCTATGTTGCGGTGAGAGGGGAGGGAAAATGATGGAAATTCGTGTAGGCGAAAACGAGTCCCTGGAAAGTGCTCTTAAACGGTTTAAACGGAAATGCGCACGCTCTGGCGTCCTTGCTGAGGTCCGCAGGCGCGAGCACTATGAGAAGCCAAGCGTAAAACGCAAGAAGAAGGCGGAAGCTGCCAGAAAGCGTAAGTATTAATTCGCATGGCAAATTTGATCTAATCCAGGCAATCGTGCTGAGCGCTTTGGAATACTTTGAAACAAGCTCAAGCTTTTTAGACCCGGCATTCCCGGGTCTTTTTCATTTCATTGTGCCATACGATAGGATATGAGATGCTTGAGAGGGGAAACGTGCGTGGCTAGCATTAATTTTTGTGACCTTAAACGCAAGGAGGTTATCAACTTGTGCGATGGCGCAAGGCTTGGCTGCATTTGCGATTTAGAAATGGATGCTTGCTCAGGGGCGGTTTATGCGATCATTGTGCCAGGCCCGCCGCGCCTTTGGGGGCTTCTGCGTAGCGATGAAGAGCTTGTGATTCCATATAATAAAATTAAAAAAATTGGGGACGACGTGATTCTGGTGGATATAGTGCTGTAAAACGCGGCACACTTGACCATGCAGGGATAGAAACGCAGCGTACATTGTGATATAATATCGAAAAACTGCATGGAGGTCGCGGAATGAAATGTCGGTATTGCCTCGGCACAGAAAGCAGGGTTGTGGATTCCCGCCCAGCAGATGATGGAACCAGCATACGCCGGAGGCGTGAGTGCATGTCCTGCGGAAGGCGATTCACTACATATGAAAAAATAGAAGAAATCCCGATCATGGTGGTGAAAAAGGACGGCCGCAGAGAGGCGTTCGACAGCACAAAGATTCTTGCCGGGATACGCAAGGCTTGTGAGAAACGTCCCGTATCTGCCGCAGACCAAGACAAGCTGGTGGATGAAGTTGAAAGGGAGGTTTTCAATACCCTAGAACAGGAAGTTACGAGCAAATATATTGGAGAACTCGTAATGAAAGGCTTGAAGCGGCTGGACGAAGTTTCCTATGTGCGTTTTGCATCGGTTTACCGCCAGTTTAAAGACATTAACACCTTTATGGAAGAACTCAAGCTCCTTCTGGAGGAAAACGAGTGAGGCAGGCTGAATACAAAACGTTTGCTGCGCGGATACATCACGGCTATGAATATGGAGAAAACGATGGCGTGGGCTTTTTTCGGGCGGCTGCGCTTTCCAAATTGCCGGGGCTATTGCATGGCTTTACAGCGCGCATGGGCGGAGTAAGCGCGCCGCCATTTGACTCGTTAAACTTGACTTTTGGAAAAGTAGATGCCAGGGAAAACGTAGAGCGTAATTTTGAGATTTTTTGCAAAGCTGCGAACGTTCCCTATGAATCGCTTTGCATCATTAATTTTGAACATGGCACCCATGTAGCAGCCGTCACGCATGCAGATTGCGGGCGTGGCTTTTCAATCGAAGCGCTGCCACCTTGCGATGGCCTTGTTACCAACGATCCAGAGGTTACCCTCGTTTCCTCCCATGCAGATTGCGGCGCTTTTTTCCTTTATGACCCTGTGCGCCGGGCGATTGGCATTGCGCATGCGGGATGGAAGGGAATGCTTGGCCGAATTGGAAAAAACCTGGTGGAAGCGATGGTCAACAACTATGGAAGCAATCCCGGGGATATAATTGCTTCAAATGGCCCATGCATTTGCCGCGATTGTTACGAGGTGGATGCTACCCTTGCAACGCAGTTTGAAGCGGAGTTTGGACTCGACTGCAGCGTGCAGGGGAAGCCGGGAAAACGCCAGCTAGATCTTGAAATTCCAGCAGCGGTTCAACTTTTGGAAGCTGGCATTTTGCCGGAACACATCACGCTTATGCATGCGTGTACGTTCGAATTGCCGGAATTCCTGTTTTCGCATCGGCGCGCACGTGGCACAACGGGCGATATGGCTGGATTTATCAAACTTGTATAATTCATACTGTGTATCTTTTGCCCCATCGGGACATGCTGTAAGCATGATCGATGGGGCTTTTGTTTTGATTCAATACACGGGAAGGTGGTTTTTGGAATGTATATCTATGAAAGCCTTTGCGCCTGCGCGGTGATTGCAGCTGCAAGTGGCGCACTCCGCGATGCCTGTGTGCGTCTTTCAATCCGCCCGTTTGCGATTGCTTATGCGGGGGCGGTGCTTTTGCTGATCAGCCCGTTTTCCATCATGCCGCTTGCAGAGCTTCGATGCAATGCTTCCGTAATCTTTCTTCCAATTTATTTTCTGATTCAAAAGATAGACGCCAAGCGAAATCGTCTATGCGCCGCATCCACATGGCGCACAATGTTCCTTGCAGCACTTCTTCCGGTTGTATGGACGCTTGCTGCAGCCCTCATAGAGCTGTGCCAGCGTGACTATGCTTGCGTAGCATTGGACGGTGTTGCATTGCGCAACGTGCAGGTAGTTTTCTGCGCAGTGGCGTTTTGTGGTATATTAGTGCGCAACATAAGGCGTGAAGCGCATAAGCCGGCTTAAAAGCACCATACATTTCTACTTTCATCTCATAGATCCCATATTTCGCCAATCTCATAAAATGCTTTCGGTTCTGTTTCTGCAAGCCTGTACATATCATAGAACAAAATGGGAGGACAGGCAGCGATGAATGAAATTGGCAACCGGCCGCTGAATGAATTGCTGCGCGTATTGCCGGCGCGCTTGCGCACTGCCGTGTTGCAAGCGGGCACGGAAGGGCTGGAAGAAATCCGCGTGCGCGCAGGACGGCCAATCCAACTCCTTTATGCAGAAAAAGAATACATGCTTCCACTGGTTGCCGAGGCGTCATTTTGCACTTTGCTATTGGAAAACCTGTGCGAGCATTCAGCTTATGCGCGGGAGGCAGAGCTGAAGGAAGGGTTTTTAACGCTGCCTGGTGGCTGCCGAATTGGTGTCACTGGCCGCGCGGCGCTCGAATATGGCAATATAACGCATATGGCCAGGGTTGCCTGCTTCAGCTTGCGTATTGCACGGGAGCATAAAGGGTGTGCAGAGCCGGCCCTTCCGATGCTTTTGGATCAAGCAGGGCGACCCATTCCAACACTTTTGCTTTCACCGCCCGGTACAGGAAAAACGACGTTCCTCCGAGATGTGGCGCGGTTGCTTTCCAATGGAGGCTTAGGGAGGCGCGGGTTTAAGGTCGCAGTTGCAGATGAGCGTGGCGAGCTTGCAGGTGCAAATGGTGGTATACCTCTGCTGGATGTAGGCCTACGGACGGACGTAATGGATGGATGCCCCAAAGCAGATGCCATGGAACGGATGCTGCGCAGCATGTCACCAGAGATCATTGTGACGGATGAGCTTGGAAACGAAGCAGACGCGCAAGCTGTATGCCAAGCCTCAGCAGGCGGCGTATGTGTGATTGCATCCGCGCATGCAGGAAGCATAGCAGATGTCAAACGCAAGATTTATCTTGCGCCGCTGCTGGAAAATGGATGCTTTCAGCAAGCAGTGCTTCTGGAAAGGAATGGGAACAAGCTTCGCTTTTATGCTTATCCATGCGGGGAGGTGGCAACATGAATGCACTTTTTGCGGTTGCGCTGTTTTGTGTCTGTGTTTTCTTTGGAAATGGAAAGGCCGGGGCACTTCGTGTTCGCAAACGGGTGCTTTCAGCGATGGAAGAGGATATCCGCCGGCTGGCTGACCAAATGGAACTGTGCCCAGCTCCGCTCTCCGTGCTTCTTACACAATTTGAACCCAGAACTGAAGCATTTTGGGGGATTTTCAGAAAAAAACTTGGCGGAGAAGCGTCTGTGGCAGATCTTTGGAAAGAAGCGGTCATGGAAGCAGCCCAAGCGCGCAATGGGTTTGAACTGCTTTGCGCTGAAGAAACAGCTATCTTGATGGATTTTGGGCTGGGACTTTCCAATGTTGGGCTTGCAGCACAGCGGGCAAATGCGACACTTACATGCAAACGCCTGTCGGCCCGTGTTATGGCTGTTGAGCAGGAGCTCGCTCAAAAGGGGAAATTGTTTGAATCATTGGGCGTCCTTGCTGGTCTTGCGCTTGCGCTTCTTGTGATATGAGGGAAAAAGATGGGGATTGAAATCGTATTCAAAATTGCAGGAATCGGAATCTTAATTGCGATCATCTGCCAGCTGCTTAAGCAAACAGGGCGCGATGATATGGCGATGCTCGCGGCACTTGCCGGGCTTGTTATTACATTGATGATGGTAATTGATCTCATTGGATCGCTGTTTGACAGCGTCAAACAGATCTTCCAGTTATATTAAGCAGAAGGAGAAATCAGCATGGCGGTGTTTAAAATCGTGGGCATTGCGCTTATGGCAGTGGCGGCATCGCTCGTGCTGCGCGCCTATCGGCCAGAGCTTGGGCTTCAGATCGCTGTTGCAGCGGGTGTGCTGATCCTCATGCTTACGCTCGATGAGCTTATTGCGCTTTCAAGCTTTCTTTCGGAAACACTGGCGCGTTTCCAAATCGACCCGGGTTATCTAAAAGTAATGCTTAAAGTAATTGGCACGGCCTATCTAGCACAGTTTGCAGCGGACCTTTGCAGGGATGCGGGGGAAAGCGCTGTCGCAGGCAAAGTAGAACTCGCCGGGCGCGTGCTGATCCTTGCGCTGTGCTTGCCCGTACTAATGTCAATCCTTGAAATGGTCGGCAGCATTCTATCCAACCATGCGGCAGCGTAGGATGGCGTTGCTCTTAATGAGCATGCTTTGCTTGTTCCTCCCTTCTGCTACCCGCGCAGACGAGCTTTCCCAGGAAAGCGAAGACCAGCTGGCAGCCTATGATCTCAGCGCGTGGGAAGCTTACTATGAAAGTTTACCAGAGAGCGTTCGCGCTATTTGGGAAGGGGTAGACCTTACGGGGGTGATCAAGCGGATTGCAGGAGGAGAAGGCATTTCCTATGATAATTTTCTAGGATCGATTGGCAGCGCTGCCCTGCATGCGTTACGGGAACAGGCTGGGATTTATATCTCCCTCATAGGGGTTGCGCTTATTTCCGCGATTGCAGAGATCCTTTGCGGAGGCCGCGAAGGAACGGGGGAAACGGTTGGCATTTTGTGTTTTGGCATGAGCGCCGCAGCCATCTCCTATGCTCTAATGCAGATGGTTTCAGTTGCACGCACTGCAATCGATGCGCTCTGCGCCTTTATGGAGATTGCAACGCCGGTCCTTTCGTTTTCGCTTGCAGCGGTTGGAAGCGTAACCCTCAGCGGGGCAGTTCAGCCAACGATGGCATTTTTAAGCGCAACGATTGCGGGCGTTTTTAAAACGGTCATCCTTCCGCTTACAGCAGCCGGCGGCGCAGCGGTGATTGTAGGTGGGCTTACGCAGCGGATGGGGCTTTCGCAGGTGCACAAGCTCATTAAATCCGCCGTGAAATGGATTACAGGTGCGGTGTTTACAATCTATTTTGGGATTGTTGCCCTGCAGGGGCTAAGCATGGGCGGGGCAGACAGCCTTGCATTGCGCGCTGCAAAGTATACGCTTGATAAAAGTGTACCAATTGTTGGGGGTGTAGCGTCCGGGACATTGGAAACCGTGATTGGAAGTGCAGTGTTGATTAAAAACGCAGTGGGAGCAGCCGCAATGCTAATCGTGGTTGGCGTAGCGCTTTCGCCTCTTTTGCAGATTGCTTGCGCTGGGTTTGCCTGCAAGATAGTTGCGGCGCTGTGTGCACCTTTGTCCGGAGACGGACGCATAACGAAACTGCTTGGCGACCTTTCGGATGTTTATAACAACCTGTTTGCTGCTGTGACGGCTGTTGCGCTCATGTTCATTATTACTGCGGGGCTCGTTATGGCAGCGGGGAATATCCCGTAAGCACAGGAAGGGGGCACAGATGGAATGGATCTATTCCTTTATGCAACGGCTTGCTGCGCTTGCAGTGATCGGCTTTGTGGGAGAGATGCTGCTCCCACGTGGCACGCTGCGCACAAGCGCAAAACGCGCGCTGTCGCTCATTTTACTGCTGTATGCCGCGGAGCCGGTGCTGCAGCTTATTGTGCGGCCATAGGATGGATACAGGGAGGATAGACGATGGCAAAACAGGGAGGCATTGCCTGGAGCAAGCTGCTTGGGAAGCTCACGGAGCGCATGAAAAAAGATAAACGCTTCGAGCTGTGCGTTTATGGAGCCTTGGTACTTTTAGGCGTGCTGATCTATGTGGCAACAACTGGGCCCCAAAGTGTTGATACCAAGCCAGCCGTGCAGGAGGATGCTGATACGATGTATTCCAGCGAGCGCGAGACGGAGGAACGGCTGAAAAACGTCCTTTCCTGCATTCGTGGTGCAGGAGAAGTTGAAGTGATGATTACCTACGATACGGGCACGCAAATCGTTCCAGCGATGAGTACGGATACTCAGACCGGCGTGACGCAAAGCTCGAGTTCTGGTTCAGAATCCCTTACGGAAAACAGAACCGAATCCTCGCGGCCGGCTACGATTTCGCAAAGCGGCGGGAATGAGGCAATCGTGCTTACGGAAAAGCAACCGGTTGTGCGCGGCGTGATCGTAATTGCGGAGGGCGCGGCGGACATAAGCGTTCGGATGAACCTGCAAAATGCAGTAAGGACGGTGCTGGGCGTTGATCTTTCCTGCATTGAGGTATTTGAAATGAAAACAATTCAAAAGGGGGAATCGTAATGAAACTGGATGGCAAAAAGCAAAAGTATCTTTTAATTGGCGGCCTTGCCTTGCTGCTTGCGGGCGTAGTGTATTGGAACTATCAGCTCAATGCCGAGCCCGCCGAAGAAGATGGGCAGAATACCATGCAGGCTGGGAATACGCTGCAAATCGAGAGCATGAACGGGGATACAGATGCGAGCACTGCAGGTGACGATTATTTTGAAACCTTCCGCGCAGAACGAGAAAGCGTACGGGATCTCGAAATTGGTTATCTGGATGAGATCATTGCAACTTCAGCTTCGGATGCAGAAACGCTAGCTGATGCGCAGGAACAGAAGCTTGCGCTGGTGAATAACATGGAAGCAGAATTTACGATCGAAAACCTTATCCGCGCAAAGGGCTTTGCGGATGCTGCGGTTACGTTTCATGGCGGTTCGGTGAGCGTTGTGGTGGATTGCGATACGCTCACAGAGGAGCAGGTAGCTCAGATATTGGACATTGTGCGAAGCGAAACGGGAGAGCCGGCAGAAAATGTTAAGGTGATCCCTGGGGCGCAATAACGGATGAAAAGAAAATCTTCTGTGAACTCCGGCGCATTGCAGCATCAAAGCTATGCACAGATAGAAAAATCTGTTATAATATTTCCAAACTCAAAAGGAGGTAGTGCACATGACTCCGGATAACGAAATCACCACAGAAGTAAATGCGACCCAAGGCGGGAAAATTATTTTTGCGCCCGATGTCATCGCAACCATCGCAAGCTTTGCGGCTGCGGAAGTTGAAGGCGTGGTGGGCATGGCCGGTGGCGTTGTCGAAGGCATTACCGGTATGCTGAACGCGAAGAAAAGCATAACAAAAGGCATTAAGGTTGAGGTTGGGGAAGAAGAAGTTGCCGTGGATTTGAGTGTAATCATCCGCTATGGATGCAAGCTGCATGAAGTCTGCGCTAAGATTCAGACTGCGATCAAGAACGCGATCGAAACCATGACTGGCCTTCGTGTGGTGCAGGTGAACGTATTCGTGCAATCCATTAACTTCGACAAGCCGGATCCCAAAGCCAGACTGGCGGAACCGCAGTCTGCTGAATAAGCGGCATGCACGATTGAAAGCGCCGCCGGTTCCCGGCGGCGCTAAAATGCCAAAGGAGAAATAGAATCATATGAGGTTTCGGTGGATCGACAAGCTCTTGCTTGTTGTTGTGGTGCTTTTGGTGATTGCGCTTGCCGCGCTTTGCATTGGAATCGCGATGTCCTTTATCACGGCGGATATGATCGTGCGTGTTGCGAGCATCGTAACCAATGGGATGATCGACAACCAGCTTATCATGGGCGGGATTGGCCTGGTGCTATTAATCGTTGCGTTCCGCCTGCTTATTGCTATGGGGAATAAGCGGGAGGCGCAACCTGTGGCAGCACCTAAACCAACATCGGCTTTAATCCTTACAAGCGACAATGGTTCAGCCTTTATTTCACTTATGGCGATTGACAGCATGGTACAGCGCCATTGCAAGGCAAACCCGAAAGTGAAGGGATGCGAAAGCAACGTTGCAGCCATTGAAAATGGGACCGTTAGCGTAGGGCTTAAGCTTATGGTCGCAAATGAAACGGTGCTCCCGGAATTTACGCGCGCCCTGCAAGATTCACTCAAGGAATATGTTGAAACGTATTGCGGTATCACCGTGCGGGATGTCGATATTCTCATCGTAAGCGCGCCTGCGCCGGCAAAGCAGCCCCGCGTGATGTGAGGTGTAGAGGATGAATGACTTTTTCGCATTCTGCAGGCTCTATAAATGGCGGATCTTGAGCGTCTGCTGTGGTATCCTGTTTGCGATCTTAATTTTTACAATTGGGTTCTGGCGCACGCTGCTGCTGTTTGCAATCGTTGGCATTGCTTATTTTATTGGAACGTTGTTGGACGAAGGCGGCCGGGGGCGTGTAAAGGAATTCTTTTTAGGATTGTTTAAGCCAAGAAATAATGGCTGAGAACCTATCTACGGAGGACGCAGAAGGATATGAGCAGGAAAACGGCGCGCGAGGTTGCAATGAAGCTTGCGTTTGCCCATTTATTTGGCGGGGAAGACACTTATGAAGCCGTGCTGGACAAGTCCGGCGTTACGGAAGCGTATACGGCAGAGGATGTCGCTTTTTCAGATGCCGTAATTTCCGGCATTGAAGCGCACCAAGATGAGATTGACAGCGTGATTGATGAACTCGCAATAGGATGGAGCATTGAGCGTATGCCGAGGGTGGATTTATCCATCCTTCGTGTTGCGATTTATGAGATGATGTATCGTCAAGATATCCCATGCAGTGTTTCGATTAACGAGGCAGTGGAGTTGGCAAAGCGCTTTGGCGGAGAGCGTTCCTCCGCGTACATCAATGGCATGCTGGGTACGCTTGCTAGGCGGATTGAAACGGAAAACGGAGCGCAGGCGGAATGAACGCATATATCGGCGTGGATACAAGTTGCTATACCACGTCCGTTGCTTGTGTAGATGAAACCGGCATTGTTTCCGATCTTCGGAAGGTGCTTTCCGTTAAGCAAGGAGAACGAGGCCTTCGCCAGAGCGATGGCCTGTTTCAGCATATCCGGAATTTGGAAACGCTTATGCCGCAATTGCTTCATTCTATTCCAGCAAGGGGAGTACGCGCTGTATGCGTGAGCGTCCGCCCAAGGCCGGATGAAAGTTCGTATATGCCGGTATTTCTGGCGGGAAAGATGTGCGCAGCAGCGGTAGCAGCAGCGCTGGACGTTCCACTTTTTACGGCCTCCCATCAAGAAGGGCATTTGCGTGCTGCGCTCCATGGCAACGAGGAGCTGATCGGACAGCCTTTCTTGGGAATGCATATTTCCGGTGGGACAACGGAAGCCTTTCTGGTTGACCAATCGCTTGGGATTTCCCTTCTTTCCGGGACAGAGGATCTGCATGCTGGCCAGTTTGTAGACCGCGTTGGCGTTGCGATGGGTATGCATTTTCCCTGTGGGAAGCAGATGGAAGCACTTGCAAGCGAAGTGCATGCAAAAAGGAGTTTCCCCAAGCTTCCTGCGATTGTTCACGGGGGGATGTGTTCGTTCTCGGGGGTAGAAACGCAAGCGCAGACGCTTATAAAAGGCGGTGCGGATTACGCTGAGCTGGCATACGCCGTCTATGACTGCATGGCGCGCACGTTTCAAAAAATGTTGCTCTATGCCATGGAAAAAACCGGTGTAACGCGTGCTTTGCTTGCTGGCGGTGTAGCGTCAAGCCCATTGCTGCGTGCCATGCTTCGGGAGCGGATGGAAAAACGAGCCAAAGGCGTTGCGCTTTTCTTTGGGGAAAGCGCGCTTTCCTCAGATAATGCTGTTGGCAATGCATTGATTTGCAGGGATTTGGCTGGCCTCCCAAAGAAAGTGGGTACGTAATGGAAAACGGATATGTTTTAAGCGTAACGCAGCTCAACGACTATGTTGCAAGCCTGTTCCAGCGGGATGCCCTTTTGCGCGGGCTTTCTGTCCGCGGTGAGGTCAGCGGTTTTAAACAGCACAGTTCGGGCCATATTTATTTTACGTTGAAAGATGCAGGCGCCCTTGTGCGCTGCGTGATGTTCCGGCAGGATGCAATAAAATGCAGCATCCCTATTTCCGATGGGATGGAGCTTATCGCGGATGGGCACGCAGCGCTTTATGCGCGGGATGGCCAATATCAGTTTTATGTAAAGGCTGTGCGTCAAGCAGGGGAAGGCGAGCTCTATAGGCGGTTTCTGATGCTCAAAACGCGCTTGCAGGCACGCGGCTTTTTTGATGAAGCCCATAAAAAACCGCTGCCAGAATTGCCGCGCTGCATCGGCATCGTAACATCGCAAAGCGGCGCTGCAGTGCGGGATATCATCAGCATAACCCGGCGCAGGTTTCCAGGGATGAATCTGCTGCTTTGCCCCGTTGCGGTTCAAGGCGCAGGGGCTGCCGAGGAAATTGCGGAAGGGATACGCTGCATGAACCGGCTGAAGCGCGCGGATGTATTGATTGTAGGTCGGGGCGGTGGAAGCCTTGAGGATCTCTGGGCATTTAATGAAGAATGTGTAGCAGAGGCCATCTATGATAGCCAAATCCCTGTTGTGAGCGCGGTGGGGCATGAGACGGACTTTAGCATCGCGGATTTTGTAGCAGATTTGCGCGCGCCAACTCCCTCCGCAGCGGCGGAACTGTGCGTGCCGGAATATGACAGCCTGCTCAGCACCTTGGAAAGCATGCGGGAAGCGCTGGCAGATGCAGCACACAGTTGCCTCATGCGCCAGAAGATGCGCATTAACGCCATAGCGCAGAGCAGTGCTTTTGCTTTGCCAGTACATCAGCTGTCAAACGCGCGGCATGCAGCGAAGGATGCACAGCGCAGGCTTGATGCTGCTGCGCATGGTGCTCTTTCAGCAGCGTCTCGCAGCTATGGCGTGCTTTCGAGCAAACTGGAGGCGCTTTCGCCTGCACATACGCTTGCACGCGGCTTTGCGCTTGTGCAGAGGGGAAATGGAGAATACTGTGGAAAGGCAGAGACGCTTTCTCCGCATGATGTGGTACGGATCCTGTTCCAAGATGGCGATGTACAGGCCACTGTGAATGCGGTTTCGCAAACCGGGAAACGCGATTAAAAAGGACGGTGCTTGATTATGGCAAAAAAAAAGGCGACATTTGAAGATGCAATGCAGAGGCTGGAAGAGATCGTTTCTATGCTTTCTTCTGGGAATTTACCGTTGGATGATATGATGAAACTCTATGAAGAAGGTCGCGCGCTTTCTGCCTCTTGCCTTGCAATTCTGGAATCTTATGAGGCATGCCTAGAAACCGTTGCACCTGCGCAAGAGGAGGCAGAGGAGGAATGACAAACCTTGAGCGGATTGAAACTGCACTCCATGCTTACCTGGCTGCCAATATCCCGGAACCTCTTTGCGAAGCAATGAAATACAGCCTTCTTGCCGGTGGGAAACGGCTTCGCCCAATGCTTTGCCTTTCTGCCTGCGAAATGACGGGCGGCTCACAGGAGGCTGCACTGCCACTTGCATGCGCGCTTGAAATGATCCACACATACTCGTTGATCCATGATGATCTCCCCTGCATGGATAACGATGACTTTAGGCGCGGGAGACCGTCAAATCATAAGGCTTTTGGAGAAGCCAATGCGCTGCTTGCGGGTGATGGGCTTTTGACATATGCATTTGAGGTGATTCTTTCAGAAGGGCCTAAATATATTGACAATGCGCCACGTTATTATGAGGCAGCAGCACAGATTGCCTCCGGCGCTGGCGTAAAAGGCATGGTTGCAGGCCAATGGGCTGATCTTTCGAATGAAAATAATGCCTCAGCCAATGCGGAAATGCTTTCCTATATCCATGTGCGAAAAACTGGGGCGCTTATTACGGCTGCCGTACTCGCGGGCGGCCTCGTGGGGCATGCAGATGCCATGGAGCTTGCGGCATTGCGCGATTTTGGCACACATTTCGGCCTGCTCTTTCAAATTACAGATGATCTGCTGGATGTGGAGGGCAATGCGGAAAAAGTAGGAAAAACGCTTGGCAAAGATGCGGCCCATGCAAAATTGACGTATCCTGGCCTCTATGGAATTGCAGAGACAAAGAAGATGGCAGGCAGAGAAGCACAGAGCGCAAAGGATGCACTGCAATGCTTTGGCATGCGTGCTGCGTGGTTTTTAAAACTTGCAGATCAAACGCTGCTGCGGAGTTTTTAAATTCGGCTTTATCCAAATTATTCCATAATTTGATGACTTTATGCATTTTATAGGATAGAACTCTTGTAAGCGCAGGGGGGAAGTGGTATAATACCATCCGCATTTGCGCATGGAAAGGCGGAATATCATGGCGGAACCCCCGTTGCTGGATTCGATCCATTCCATAGAAGATTTTAAGCGTATTGATAGGAAAGACCTTCCAAGGCTTGCAGCAGAAATACGCTCATTTCTCGTAGAAAAGGTTTCGCATACGGGCGGGCATCTTGCCTCTAACCTGGGCGTTGTAGAGCTTACGATTGCGCTACACAGAGCCTTTGATTCCCCTCAAGATAAAATCATTTTTGACGTGGGCCATCAAGCCTACGTACATAAAATCATAACCGGCCGGGCGGCTGAATTTGAGCGTCTTCGCCAAATGGATGGAATCAGTGGATTCCCCAAGCGCACGGAAAGCCCCCACGACGCTTTTGGCACAGGGCATGCAAGCACTTCGATTTCTGCTGCACTTGGCATTTTGCGCGCAGAGCGTATGCTCGGCGGAACCGGGAGCGTTGTCGCCCTGGTAGGAGATGGTGCCTTGACGGGCGGGCTCTGCTTTGAGGCGCTCAATGACGCGGGCCAGAGCAAACAGCCGCTCATTGTAGTGCTGAATGATAACGATATGTCCATTTCGCACAATGTAGGCGCATTGAACCGTTCTTTGAGCCGCATGCGCACAAGCAGATCTTACCGCCGGTTTAAGCACAATACGGCGGAGTTTCTGCGCAAGCTTCCCAAGGTAGGTGCACGCATGTTCGGTGATGCGTTGCGCTTAAAAAACCGGATCAAATATTTCTTAATACCCAATGTATTGTTTGAAGAGATGGGGTTTACCTATCTGGGACCGGTAGATGGGCATGACATTGATACGCTCATCGAAGTGTTTGCACGTGCAAAACAGCTTGAATCTCCTGTTATCATCCATGCGGTGACAAAAAAGGGAAAAGGCTATGCGCTTGCGGAGCAGAATCCCGAAAAATTCCACGGGATTGGGAAATTTGATAGGGATACGGGGCAAGTAAACGGAAGCGCGCAAGAGAGCAATTCTTCCGTGTTTTCACGCACGCTGTGCAGCCTTGCTCGTACCGATTCCCGCATTGTTGCCATAACGGCAGCTATGCCGCAAGGAACGGGGCTTGATCGTTTTGGTGCAGAGTTCCCGGATCGCTTTTTTGATATTGGGATTGCAGAAGCGCATGCAGTAACTATGGCTGCCGGCATGGCAGCCGCTGGGGCACGGCCGGTTGTTGCGATCTATTCCACATTTTTGCAGCGCGCATACGACCAGATCTTGCATGATGTATGCCTGCAAAGCTTGCCAGTTGTGTTTGCGATAGACCGGGCAGGGCTCGTTGGAGAGGATGGGGAAACGCACCAAGGCGTGTACGATATTGCATTTCTGCGCATGATGCCAGGGATCACAGTGCTTTCTCCCGCTTCACAAGAAGAGCTCGCGGAAATGCTGCGGCTTGCATTGATGAGCAATGGCCCGGTTGCAATCCGTTATAACCGCGGAGCGTTATTAAGCCATCCAATAACACAGCCTGTGCAGATCGGAAAATGGGAGGAGCTTTTGCCGCTCTTCCAATCCAAGGTGGTGTTAATTGCAAGCGGCCGGCTTGTGAAAAACGCGTTGGAAGCATGCGCAGGCTTACCGGCAGCTTTAATTAACGCACGCAGCGTAAAACCGATGGATGATGCACTCCTTTTGCATGTTGCTGCGCATGGCATGCCAGTAATTACCTTAGAGGATGGCGTAATCGCAGGCGGATTTGGCGAGGCGGTGCAAGCAAAAATCGGTCATGTTGTAGAGGTAATTGCATGCGGTGTAGGAGAAGCTCCAGTCCGGCATGGGCCTATTGCAGAGCAGGACGCTCTTTGCGGCCTTAATACGGAAGGAATCCGCAAAACAATTTTAGAACTTTTGGAGCGGATGAGATGAAAGGGACACGCGCTGATATTAGGTTGGTTGAACTTGGGCTTGCAGAGAGCCGGGAAAAGGCGCGATCGCTTATCATGAGCGGAGCAGTCAGCCTGTATGAAAAACGGATCGAGAAACCAGGCGACAATGTGCCGCCGGATTGCATGCTTTCCGTTAAGGAAGATCCTGTCCCGTTTGTAAGCCGTGGGGGACTAAAATTGGATAAGCCGGTGCGCAAATATGGAATATCCCTCGTGAATGCAGTGGCACTCGATATTGGCGCTTCTACCGGTGGATTTACGGATTGCATGCTGCAAAACGGCGCAAAAAAAGTTTATGCAATTGATGTAGGATATGGCCAGCTGGACTGGCGATTGCGCAATGACCCGCGCGTTGTTGTAATGGAACGCACAAACGCGCGCTATATGGAGCCAGGATGGTTTGCAGAACGGCCGGATTTTGCCTCCATGGATGTTTCATTTATATCCATTCGCTTGATTTTGCCACAAGTTTTTTCTTGCTTGCGGGAAGGGGCATTGGCTGTCATTCTTGTGAAACCACAGTTTGAAGCTGGCCGCGACAAGGTCGGAAAAAACGGCGTAGTCCGCGACCCGCAGACCCATCGTTCGGTGCTTTTAAACGCTGCGAAATTTGCGTTTGAAACGGGTTTTCAAGTGCAGCATTTGGACTATTCGCCCATTACAGGCCCAAAAGGAAACATTGAATTTTTGCTCGTGCTGCAAAAACCATCTGGCGGCGCGCTTGCAGCGGCCGACCTTTCGCTCGAAGAGACGGTAGAAGAGACGGTTGCAGATGCGCATGCAACGCACAGGAATGTTTAAAAATGCAGCAATCTGTTGAAGTTTTTCTTGAAAAACTATATGCATAATATTATAATACTTATACAGATGGGAGATTAACATGCAGGGGATGACCTTAGGCTTTTTTACGAACCCACAAAAACAAAGCGCTGTAGATGGCCTTTTAACTGGCTTATCGTCTGCGCTTTTACAAGGCTATTCCTGCTGTGTAGATGCGTCGCTGCTTCCTCTAATTCCGGAACCGCTTCCCACGATCGATCAAAAAATACCGGATTATATCCTCGCTTTTGGCGGGGATGGGACGATTCTGCGCGCTGCTTCAAAAGCGGCAGAACTGGGGATCCCGATTTTGGGAATCAACCTCGGACGCGTTGGCTTTTTAAGCGAGATCACGCCCGATCAGCTTCAAACGGCTTTTGCCCGGCTTGAGCAGCATGCATTTGCGCTGGACAAGCGCATGATGCTTGCCTGCCGCGTCAACGGGGGATCGCCGCACTACTGCTTAAACGAAACGCTTCTTTACAAGCGTGCGTTTTCTGGAATTGTTGACATCAGCGTTGAGATAAGCGGCGTGCAGGCTGGTTCCGTAATGTGCGATGGTATCATTGTTAGCACGACCACGGGATCCACGGGCTACTCCATTTCCGCAGGTGGCCCAGTGGTTGCGCCGGAGTTGGATGTTGCGATTATCACGCCCATCTGCCCTCATACGCTTTCTTTTCGCCCGATCATTGCGCCGGCAGACGCACAGATGTGCTTTTCCATGAACAGTGAAGGGTATATTTCCCTTGATGGGATTTATACAGCTGAGATCAGCCGGGATGATAAGATTGTCGTCTCGCGTTCGGAGCGGCAAGTCGCGTTTATCAAGTTTGAAGAGCGGAACATATATTCTTTGATCCGCAGCAAGCTATCGTAAGATATACTATACAGGAGGAATAACTCAATGAAAGCGGCACGACACGCGATGATCCTGGATCTGATTGAGACGTTCAACATCGAGACGCAGGACGATTTGGCAATGCGTTTAAAGGATCGCGGGATCAACGTTACGCAAGCAACCGTATCACGCGACATCAAGGAACTGCGCCTTATCAAGGTGTTGGCAGAGGATGGCGGCTATAAGTATGCTACGGTGGACAAGGCGGAGGCGGGCTTAAAGGAGCGCTTTATCCGGATTTTTTCCAATTCCGTAGTATCGATTGCAAGCACTTCCAACCTCATCATCATCAAAACGATTTCGGGCACCGGTAATGCAGCCGCAGAGGCCATCGATTCCATGCGTTGGAATGAGGTGGCTGGAACGCTGGCAGGAGATAATACAATTTTTGTTGCGATTAAGGATATGAAAAGCGTGCCCGAACTGGTAAAACGGTTCAACGCAATGCTGAAACAGTAAAAAATCAAGTATGCTGCAAAGACTCTTTATCGAAAACGTCGCTCTCATAGAGCGGCTGGAAATTGAATTCCATGCGGGGTTTAACGTACTTACTGGAGAAACAGGCGCAGGGAAATCAATTATAATCGATGCTGTAAACTTTGTGCTCGGCGAACGTGCCAACCGGGAACTGATTAGGCACGGTGCGCAAAAGACAAAGGTGGAAGCCGTTTTTGATATTGCGGATTGCGGCGGGACAAAGGCCGTATTAGAAGAACAGGGGATAGAATGCGAAGAAGATACGCTGTTCCTTTCGCGTGAACTTTCAGCGGGAGGAAAAAATATTTGCCGTATCAATGGGACGCTTGTGAGCGTTGCGATGCTGAAAGCGGTTTCGGATACGCTGATAGATGTCCATGGCCAGCATGAGCATCAATCCCTGCTCGCTCCGGAAAACCATATTGCCTTTTTAGATGCTTATGCGCACGCGGAAATTTCCCCCGTGCGTACCGCATTACATTCTATTTATTCGGAATATTTAGCCTTGCGGCGCGAGCGCTTAAGCGGGTTTGGCTCTACGGCTGAACGCGAACGCCAAATGGACATCCTTCATTATCAGATCAACGAAATTTCATCTGCCGCGCTTGCACCTGGTGAGGATCAAACATTGCAGGCAGAGCGTTCTTTGCTTGCAAATGCCGAAAAAATCCTGCTTGCTATTGAAGGGGCATACGAACAGCTCAACGGTGAAACTGGCGCGACAACTGCAGTCGGCGCGGCACAGCACGAGATGGAAAACATTTCCGAATATGCAAAGGAATATGAGGAAACAGCACAAAAGCTTGCAGATGCCTATTATGCCCTGGAAGATGTTGGCTATACTTTGCGCAATATGAAAGGTGCACTGGAATTTGACCCGGAGCGGCTGAATCAAATCGAACTGCGCTTGGAACGCATTTCTGATTTAAAGCGGAAATATGGCGGAACGCTTGACGATGTACTTTCTTTTGCAAAAGATGCTCAAATGCAGTTGGATGCGCTGCTGCAAGCTGACAGCCGGGCGGCTGAACTAGATCAAAAACTCGCCACTGCAAGCCAACAATATTTTATGCTTGCACAGAAGCTGACAGAGCTGCGTAGGGCCGCTGCCGACCGGCTATGTCAAGACGTCCTATCTCAGTTGCGTGCGCTTGGTATGGAAAAGGCCACGTTTCGCGTTGCATTTGCAGACCGGCAACAAACGGAAGAGCCTCAAGAAAATGGAATGGATGCATTGGAGTTCCTGCTCAGCGCGAACCCTGGAGAGCCGCTTAAACCACTCGCAAAGGTTGCTTCGGGCGGTGAGCTGTCCCGTATTATGTTGGGGTTTAAAGCGATCTTTGCAGACAACGATAGGATCGGCACATTGATTTTTGATGAAATTGATACGGGCATCAGCGGGCGGATTGCCGGCACTGTTGGAGAAAAAATGGTTCGCATTGCAGACCGACATCAAGTGATCTGCGTTACACATTTGCCGCAGATTGCGGCGCTCGCGGATGTGCATTACCTTGTAGAAAAAACCGATGATGGTGCGTCTACGCAAATTTCAGTGCGCCTTCTTGATGCTGATGGAAAATATAGGAGAATTGCCCAGATGATGGACGGAAGCAGCGATTCTGCGCTTGCGCTTGAGCATGCCAAAAACCTTGTGGACAAGGCAGAAGCATCCAAACGGGCACATCGGAAACATTAAATCATTTTGCTGGATATCTCCAGTATAGCACAGCGACTTCATGCAAAGCATAAACACTGCGGCCGGAAAGGCTGCAGTGTTTTTAATTGAGGTGGAGCATGAAGCAAAATGCATTGCGTGTATTGATAAAAACTCTTGGGAGCATCGCCTGCGCGGTGCTTTTGCTCGTGAACTTGAGTCCATCGGTGCGTGCTGTGCGCGACCTTCCTAAGAATATATACATTGATGATAACAATGGCTGGGAACAGCTCGCGAACATTCATGGCGCATTTACGCTTTCCGATGAAACCGGAACGGAAGTTGGAAGCAGCCTTTCCGAAACGCTTGAACAAGCGCAGGGGGTTCAAGAAGGCGACTATGTAATCAAGTTATTTGGGCTTCCGGTTAAACGGGTAAGTGTGCATGTCCGCGAAACGGTATATGTGATGCCAGGCGGCTATTCAGTGGGCGTAAGCATGTATACAAAAGGCGTATTAATCGTGGGGCTTGGAAGCATCGACACGGCAGAAGGCCGCGTAGCGCCTGCCGCTGCTGCTGGCCTGCGCGCAGGAGACGTTCTTATCAGCATCGACGGCATTGAAGTGGAGGGGGCAGAGCATATGGCGGAGCTTTGCGCAGCGCATCAAGGCGGTGATTTTGTTGCAACGGTTTTGCGGGATGGAGAGACGCTCACCTTTACCGTAACACCAGCTATTGATCTTACGGATGGCGTGCCGCGCGTCGGCATGTGGGTGCGGGAAAGCACGGCGGGAATTGGAACGCTTTCGTTTTATGTAATGAGCAACCTTCAGTATGGCGCGTTAGGCCATGCTGTGACGGATGCTGATACTGGCGAAAGGCTCTTGATCAAGCGTGGAGAAATCATCCGAGCCAGTATTATTGGTGTTGCATTGGGGGAACAGGGATCGCCTGGAGAAATTAAGGGAACATTTAACGTTTTGAGCCAACGGCTCGGTACCATAGAACGCAACACACAATACGGCGTATTTGGTACGTTATACGAGCCGCTTGAGAACCCGCTCTACCCAGAAGGTGTACCGCTTGCATATCCAGATGAGCTACAGGAAGGGCCAGCGCAGCTTCTAACAAGTGTTGATTCAGATGGAGTAAAGGCATATGATTGCGAAATCATCAAGTTGTATCCGCAAAACGAAGCTGATACAAAAGGCATGGTTATCCGCGTGACCGATCCAGAGCTGATCGAAAAAACAGGCGGTATTGTGCAGGGTATGAGTGGAAGCCCGATATTGCAGAATGGGAAACTGGCTGGAGCCGTGACGCATGTTTTTATCAATGATCCACTAAAAGGTTATTGCGTCTATGCTCTGTGGATGGAGGAAAACTGCGTTCAAAATTAATGTTCGGAGCGCTAGCGCGTTGCTTAACCCTAAATATATTTTTCCAATAGCTTATTTACAATCCGTCAAACTTTGTCGCATAAGTGAGCAAAATGTCGATAAACATGGGGAAGGACTTGCCATAAATTGGTTGGTTGTAATAAAATGTATAGCAATAAACAGTAACACCCAATCGTCCAGCATCGCTTTTCGGAGGGGGCAGCAAAAGTTCATGGGAAACTATCATCTGCTGATCGTTGACGATAATCTAAGACAGAGCAGCATGCTTGCTGACAGGTTTATAAAAGAAGGTGGATGGTCTGCTGACATTTGCTGCACTGCGGCGGACGCTTTGGATTTTTTTACAAAAAATAGCCCCGATATAGCATTGATCGATATGCTTATGCCCGAGATGGATGGGGCGGAGTTTATGATGCAATGCCGGGAACGCAAACTTGGCGAAAAGACCAAGTTTATAGCGCTGTCTTCTTTGACCAGTGAAGAAATCATTAAGCTTACGCAATCGCTTGGCATGGCCTACTTTATCGCCATGCCGACTTCACCAGATAGCATTTACCGGAGGGTTGCCCGCTTGGTTGGCGCACTGCAAGAAGGCAGCGCAGCTGCAAAACGGCAAAAAAGGGCTGATAAAAGCTATGATGTTGACCGTGAACAAATTATAACCAATTATTTGCATATCATTGGCATTTCGCCACATGTCAGCGGATATCGGTATTTGAAAACTGCAATTGAATACAGCGTTGAAAATTATGGAAAGAAACTGTGTGTTACAACGGATATTTATCCAGAAGTTGCGCGCATCTGTAAATCAACTCCAAAACGTGTAGAACGGAATATCCGCACCGCGATTGATCGCGCCTGGTTCCATGGAAATATTGAGATGCAGCATAAAATGTTCGGTTATACCGTAAATGACAACAAAGGGCGACCAACAAATAAAGAATGCATTGCTATGCTGACGGATCGCACCGTAATGCGCCAAAAATACCGTTGATCTTAAATTTAGAAATCCAAGAATAACAGGCCGCTCGTCCAAGTATATTGAAGCATAGAACGGAAGGGCGGTTTTTGCTTATGCCAAAATTAGAATCAATAAAAAAGACGCGGTTTTTTCATCTTTGCATGGAACACCCGTATGCACTGGCTTTTGGCTGTGGTTTTTTGGTATTGGGAGCTGCAACTGGGATGTCCACAAGTGCAGTGCTTGCCCGTAGCGGATTGATTATGGATTGCGCGCAGCGTGCAACGCAATCAGTGCACTTGTTCAGTGGTTTTCTGCGAGTAGCGCTTTTTAATTTGATGCTTTGCTGCGGCGTGCTTATTTGCACTGTGCAACCTTCGGCTTTTCCACTTTCTTGCATTTGCCTCGCATTGAAAGGGTTTGCACTCGGCTTTGCGGTACGGCAGCTGTACATGGAATATGCATGGTGGGGGATAGCTTATGGTATGCTGGGTGTATTGCTACCGTCCTTTTGCATGCTAACAGGAATGACGTTTTGCTTTAGTTACGGGGTATCGCAGCTCCCTGTTTTACAAAAGCAGGAAAAAAGCCGTGAAAAGAATAGCGAAAACGTTTTGGAACCCTGCATTCAGCTTACGATCTTCCTTACGTTGCTGGGAACGCTCTTGGAAGGGATTGTAGCGCAAGTCATATTGCGTCTCCTGCTTACTTAGATAAGCGCATCAAATTGACTGAGAACGGCTGCGGTGATACAATATTTCCGAGGTGAAAGCATGAAAAAACGTGTAATTTTGATTGTTCTCGACAGCGTTGGGATTGGAGCACTGCCGGATGCAGCAAAGTTTGGGGACGCTGGCGCGCATACGCTTGGCAACATATATGCGCAGCGCGGCGGTATGGAGATTCAAAACCTTCTTTCGCTTGGCCTCGGCAATATTGAGAATTCGAGATTGCCTGCAGTGAACGCTCCGAAAGCAGCATTCGGTCGAGCGGCCGAGAAAACATTTGCAAAAGACACCACTTGTGGCCATTGGGAAATGGCTGGCATTATCATGGACACGCCTTTTAAAACATATCCCAATGGATTCCCCAAGGAACTGATTTCACAATTTGAACAAAAAATCGGGCGCGGCACGCTGGGAAACTGCGTTGCATCTGGAACGGTCATTATACAGGAGCTCGGCGATGAGCATGTGCGGACGGGGAAACCAATCGTATATACATCGGCGGATAGCGTATTTCAGATTGCTGCGCATGAAGAAGTAATACCCCTTGCAGAGCTTTATCGCATCTGTGAAATTGCCCGCTCCATGCTTGTAGGGGAAAACCTGGTAGGCCGGGTGATCGCGCGGCCGTTCCTTGGTGGCAATGGGAACTATACGCGCACGGAAAACCGGCGGGATTATGCAATTGAGCCCGTTGCAGAAACCATCCTGGACAGCTTTGCAAGCCTTGGACTCAAGAATATTT
>JABLTO010039717.1_pt1 | contig 101947 bp, 83 predicted proteins | sample 7160091 | NCBI WGS metagenome assembly JABLTO01 (sample SAMN14651225, study PRJNA627086) | human gut metagenome | isolation source: feces | host: Homo sapiens | reverse complement strand
TTTCTTCCACGATTTCCTAACAGTAGACAATAAAGAAGCCGACCGGCGCTTTCTGTACCTCGTCAATGAGTATCGGAGGCTTATATGTCTGAAAGAACAGCACAGGGTCGGACTGGGCAAGCGCTCTTACCATTGTATCGTCCATGGTGACATAAGTTCTGTCACTCTCTGCAAGGTGCTTTAACATCGTCGTTTTGCCGACCTGCCTTGCACCCGTAACAAGAATAACATTGAAAAAATCATTAAGTTTTAAGAACTTGCGTTCAAGTTCCCGTGTAATATATGCCATAATACACCTCACGTTTTTAGGATAATCTATGATTAATCGTATTCTATCATAATTTTCCCGTTTCGTCAAGAGGATATACGCAATTATGGTGATTACTTTTTCAATTATGATATCGTCTGTTGCCGCTATTGACAACCACCGCCGAATATTGTATAATAAAATGTAAAATAACAGCAATCTGAAACAAGAGGATAATACTATGAAAATTTTGGCTGCGACATTTGTCGTTTCCGTCGGCAGACCGTTCCGCAACGCGGACGCCATGATGAAAGTTATGGACGAAAACGAAGCCGATGTTTACCTTTTTCCCGCATACTGCCTGACCGGCGCAAGCTGCTCGGATCTGGCGCACTATAAGTGCTTTGCGGACGAGACCAACGAGGCTCTTGACAAACTCTGCGAATATTCCGAAAAAACGGGCAAATGCTTTGTTACCGCCGTTTACGGCTACGATAATATTATCGTCAAGGGCGGCGACCTGATACAGAAACCCACCGTAAAGATAGGCGGAAAGACCGTTATGGTCTCCGAGTCGGGCACGGAGACGAACGCCGACGTTCTGCTTCTTCCGACCGCAATGGACGGCTATCCGTGCATTCAGAACGACATCATCGAGTTCTGCGCGGACGCGGCAAACAAACGTCATTGCGTTGTCGCTGTTGCAAACTGCGGCTTCGGCGAAAGTTCCGCGGACCGCGTGTACAAGGGCTTTACGGGCATCTTTAACAGCGGCGTTATCGTTGATTTCAAAAGTCAGGAACGCCCCGAGACCGTTATCGCCTGCGCGGACAGCGACAAAAAAACAGGGCTTATCTACTCCCGCCCGAACAGGGGAACGGAGCGCATACCGTATTACGGCAAAAACGAACCGTCCCGCTATCTGAACGAGCTTTTCCTGCTCCAAACGCAGGCGCTCTATCAGCGCATAGTCGGTTCGGGACTGAAAAAAGCCGTTATCGGCGTCAGCGGCGGGCTTGACTCCACGCTTGCCCTGCTTGTTGCGGAAAACGCTTTCCGCATGGCGGGTCTGCCCACGGAAAATATTATCGCAATAACCATGCCCGGCTTCGGCACATCAGCAAGAACCCATTCCAACGCCGACAGCCTGATGAAACTTCTCGGCTGCACCTGCCGCGAAATATCCATCGTCGGACCGACCAAAGCGATGTTTGAAGCGCTGGGACACGACGAGGCAAACAGGAACGTCGTTTACGAAAACGCGCAGGCAAGAACAAGAGCGGATATCCTGTTCAACGTCGGCAACGCGGAGGGCGCATTCGTTGTCGGCACGGGCGACCTTTCGGAAGCCGCACTCGGCTGGTGCACATTCGGCGGCGACGACCTCGCACATTACAACCCGAACGCGTCCGTTCCCAAAACGCTTGTCCGCGAACTTGTAAAGAATATCGCTGCCACCCGCGGCGGAGACCTCGGCAAGGTGCTTACGGACATCGCCGAGACCCCGATAAGCCCCGAACTTGTACAGGGACAGGAGACCGAAAAGAGCGTGGGCAAATACGAGCTTATCGACTTTATAATGTTCTTCTTCGCCAAACGCCGCGCCGCATATTCGGATATTAAAAATCTTTGCCTTGCCGTGTTTGAAGAACTTGACGAGGACGAGATAGTTTCGACGCTTGACCGTTTTTACGACCGCTTCAAGTCCAACCGCTTCAAGCGCGCCGCCGTTTTCGAGGGCGCGAACCTGCTCGGCTTCTCGCTGCCGTACTTCCCCGCGGATATAGATTACGAACTCATCTGATCTTTCGGGCGGGATAACTTTCGTCTTTGTGAAAAAACAGAACGGGCGGCTCTGTCCGCCGCAACGAAAGGAGTTTTTATGAAAAACAGAGTTTTTGCGTTTTCCCTTTCGCTTATTCTCATAACCGCGGCTTTTATCAGCCCTTCGCTCGCAAATTCCGCGCCGCGTTTTTGGCAGGGGACGGACACCTCGGGCGTTATCGCCGCGGCAGACGACTGCCCTCTTACCGTCGAGCGTGAAACGCTGACTTTCGATATCGGAGAGTTTCCGGATACGTATTACGAAAGCGAAAAGGGCTTTCTTGCTTACGCGGGAAAGGTTTCCGCCGAATACGTTTTTCGCAATCCAACCGATTACAAGGTGACCGCAAAGCTTGTCTTTCCTTTCGGAAATCCGCCGTTTTACGGAGAATTTTCGGACTCTGCCGCCGATAAGATATCCGTATCTTTTCCCGATACGGAAAAATACGGCGTCGCGGTTGACGGCAGACCCGCGGAGGCGACGGTTCGTTACACTTTCAAAAACAGGTATACCGCCTTTTCTCTTGAAGAGGATATGCCGAGACTTTCGGACGGCTTTGTCTCCGACCCGTTTTTCCGCCCCGATCTGCCCGTCCGCACTCTTGTATATTCCGTCGAGGGGCTTGACGAGCGGCACAGCGCCGCAACGGCGGCTTTTGTGTACGGCTCGGATAAGTCCGAAACGCGCGTTCTTTGCGAATCGCAGAGCGGCGCGAAGGTTTTGAAATCCGGCTATCAGATTTCCTGCTGGGTTAAAAACGGCGACACTCTCACGGTTCGTTTTTTCGGGGAACTTCCCGAAAAAGAACTGAAATGGACGCTTTATGAAAACGGCGAATGCAAAGATGTTATCGACGGAACAGTGACCCTGAAACATTCCGACGTCACGTCTTTTTCCGATTACGCTCTCGGGCAGTATTCAGCCGACGCGGAGATCCTTGATGTTGATAAATACAACGCCACGGTCGCTTTTCTGAATTATCTTTCGGAAGGCTCGGGAAAAGGCGTGATTTTTTGGGATAAATGGGACTTTTCCCTGATGCGGTGGTACGAGTATAAACTCTCTCTCGAGCCGGGACAGACCCTGACGAACACGGTGACCGCGCCTCTTTATCCCGACATTGACGCGAGTTATTCTCCGAGCGTTTACCGTTATAAATACCTGCTTTCGCCCGCAAAAAAATGGGCGGATTTCGGCGAGTTGAAAATCGTTGTAAAAACCCCGTATTTTATCACGAAAAGCGGCATTGACGGCTTTTTCAAGACCGACACGGGGTATGAGCTTTCCCTGCCGGGGCTGCCCGATACGGAGCTGGAATTTTCGCTTTCCGCCTCCGAATCTCCGAAATATGTAAAAACGGGCTTTTTCAGTTCTTTCCCGGGCAAAATCGCAGCCGTCGCCGCGCTTGTTCTTTTTGTGGGAATCCCCCTGCTTGTCGGCGCGACAGTATTCGCCGTGGCCCTCCTGAAAAAGAGAAAACGCGACCGAAAAACCACTTCTTGCGGCGAATGAACAGCCCCGTTTCGGGATATTTTTGCCCGATACGAGCGCATAATACCGAAAAAAAAGAGATCGCGAGGTCTCTTTTTTCTTTTTGCCCCGTCCCGACGTCCTCTTTTTCGGTCGAGCCGCGAACAAACATGCAAAACTTCGCGGCTGTCACGCAAAAACCGTTGACAAACCGCGCGTTCGGTGTTATCTTATAAGCATAATTATAAATTCAATACGGAGAAAGAATATGAAAAAAACGGTGCGAAACAAATGCCGCGCGTCGGCGTTTTTTATCTTGTTTTCAATGATGATCGGGCTTTTTGCTTTTGTTTTGCCGAAAACGGCGGAAGCCGAAACGTCGGGCAACGAAAACGCCGTCCCGTTTCCCGTTCATATCATTCAAAAATGCGGCAGCGACGCCGAAAACCGCGTAATGCTCTTTTTCGGTGACGGCTATACCGCGGCGGAAAGAGATAAATTCATATCGGACGTGACACGCCGCGTTCGCGGAATGCTTTCTTGTGAGCCGTTCGCGTCCTACGCGACAAAAATCAACATCTATGCCGTCGCGCCGCCGTCCGAGGAAAGCGGAGTAAGCGTGTCTTTCGGAACGGTGAAAAACACGTATTTTTCCGTCTCGCATTACGGAAAGACCACGTATATTTCGGAAGACGGTATGAACAAGCTCCGCGCTCTGCGCGACGTCATAGAGGAAAAATATCTCGATAAAGGCGGCAGCGCCTGCTCCGTTCATATCCTTTCCAATTCCGAAGAATATTTCGGCTCCGCGGCTCCGCGCGGTTATTTTTCGTATTCGTCGCTTGCGGAGGACGGTGAAAACGGAGAATCCATGACGCACGAGATAGGTCACGCGATAGGCCGTCTTGCGGACGAGTACGGAAGTTTCAGGGAAAACTCCGTAAACATCTCAAACACCGCCTCTCAAAGCGACGTTCCGTGGCGCGATTTTCTCGGCTTCCGGGGCGTCGGCATAACGCAGGGCAACGCCTCGTCGACCTATATCCCGTCCCGCTCCTGCATTATGGAGGATATCGGAAATTATCGGTTCTGCGAAGTTTGCAAAGCCGAGTTGGTTCGCCGTCTGAACGATTCCGCGTATACCGAAAAACCCGAAAAGATATACGTTGCCGCGCCCGACGTGACAATAGAACATTCCGCAACGGACGCGATAGGCTCTGCCTATGAAAAATACCGCATAACAAGCAAAAATCTGCTCCGCGCAAAGGGACACGACCTCGAATTCCGCACCGTCGTTCAAAACCTTTCGTCCGAACCCCGAACGCTGAAACTGACTTTCCGCATAATATCCGAGGAAAACGAAATAAAACTCGAACGCTCACAAACGTTTGAAATCCCCGCGCTTTCCTCGTGGTACGACTATGCGCCCGCAAGAAAGTCTCTTTCGCTTGTCATTCCCGCCGCCGACCTGCCGTCCCTTTATTGGAAAGACCGCATCGAGGGCTTTGTCACGGACGCGGAAACGGGCGAGGTGCTTGCCACCGAGAAAAGCGGCGATTTTGAACGAAAAACGCTTACGGTGACCTGTAAGACGACCGACGGAAAAAACATTCCGAATGTCGGCGAAATGCTTATTCCGCTGCCCGAAAACGGCAGCCTTCCAACTCCGCCGCAAACACTTTCGGGGCTTATTTTCGCGCGCAGGGAAACCGTTTCGCGGACAGACGCGGGCGTGGAAGAAGTATGGTATTACGAGCCGCGGACAGAGTCCGAACCTTTCGTTTCAAAACTTCTTCCCGTTTCCGATTATAAATCGACCGATACTCTCCCGACGCTTAACGGCAGCGTTTTCGCGGGCTGGTTCTCCGACGAAAACTGCACCGAACCCTATCTTAAAACCGACGGCAGCGCCTATGCAAAATTCATTCCCGCCGCAGTTTTTTCCGTCAAAAGCCAACTCCGTGTCGGCACAGCCCCGACCTCCTCTTCAACCTCTCTGCGCCTGATAACCACCGTTGACGGCGATATGTATTCCTCCGTCGGCTTCCGCGTTGAATACGGCGGCAAGACCGTCGATGTCGAAACAAAAACCGTCTATTCCTCTCTGTTTGCGACCGACGGCGCCTCCTCTTTTGAATACCGACCCTCCGATATCTGCTTTGCGTCGAAATATTTCGCCACGTTTGTTCTTTCGTCCGTGCCGTCTTCGGCATTCTCACAAAAAATAACCGTCACGCCCTTTGTCCGCACCCTTGACGGCTCTTTCGTCCTCGGCACTCCGACCGATATAGTCATTTCCGAAAAACTCGGCTGAAAACGCCGTGCGAAGCAGCGCGCGTTCCGCCCGTGTCGGCAATACGCGTTCGCCCGTATTCGGTCCGCGCCGAGTTTTTCCCGTCAAATCAATTTGCTTTTTCGGATTTTATGCCGTATATTTCAGAAAATATCGCGTAGACGGACAATTCACCCCGTGCTTTTGTCATATCGGACAAGAGTACGGGGTGAAGCTTTTTGATTTTATTTTAATGTATTGCCGCAAGCGTCACAGCGCGTAAAACAGCACGCCCAGCACCGCCGAAAACAGAAGCAGGATTATAGGGGAGAGTTGCTTTTTGCGCAGCAGTTTGTATCCTGCGGCAGCGGCGGCGATAACAGCAAACATCGCAATTCGCTTTATGTTCGGCGCAAAGCCCGAGCCGACGGCGGAAAAGCCGAAAAGCGTTTCAAGCGCCATGATAAGCGCCGTTGCAAGTATCATCGCGATTATGCACGGGCGAATGCCGTTCAGAAACGCCTGCACGCCGCCGTATTTCATCAGCCGCTTCATCGCAAGCGCAATGAGCGAAATGATGATAAAAGACGGAAGCACGACCCCGAATGTCGCCGCAAGCGCGCCGAAAAAGCCGCCCTGTGTCGAGCCGACGAACGTCGCCATGTTTATCGCAAGAGGCCCCGGTGTCGATTCCGAAACCGCTATCATATTAAGAAATTCACTTTCGGCAAGCCACTCATTTGAGATAACGGTCTCGCGTATCAGGGAGATCATACCATACCCGCCCCCGAAAGAGACCGTGCCTATCATCAGAAAATTGAGAAAGAGTTGAAGATATATCATTTTCTATCGCCTCTTTCCGTCGTTTATATAAAATCGTTTATTCATCTTGCGGATTTCTTTTTGTTTTTGTAAAAGGTATTGTTTTTATGGGTTTACGGAAAGATTCATAATATATCTGCTGTGCTTGAAGAGTGCATAGTCTTTTTCTTTCCGCTTTGCGGAGTTTGCGTCGTTTTTCGCAGGCGAAAAGCCGAGCAAACAGTATTATCATATTTTTATACGCCGTGCGATAGTTCGCGCATTCGCGCAAACCGCACATGGCTAATCGCAAAAAATGCGCGGCTTTTTTGCGATGCCGTACCCGCCGCCGAAAGAGACCGTGCCGATCATCAGAAAATTGAGAAAGAGTTGAAGATATATCATTTTCTGTCCCCTCTTTCCCGACATCTGCCGATAAGGTAGACCGCCACTCCGAGCGCGCCGCATATCAGAATGTAGAAAATCGAGGAGAACGAAACGGAGAACAGCGAAACCATAATCATAGCAACAGCGACCGTGACCGCCACCGCAATGTTGAATGCGTTTTTCTTCATTTCTTTCAGCATTTTCAGCCCCGCCGAGAATATCAGAAAGACCACTCCGACCCGTATGCCCTCGAATGCGTAGCGGACGTATTCAAGCCCGAGAAATCTGTCCAAAAACAGCGAAATGACATAGATTATAAAAAACGACGGCATACATATCGCCAAAGTCGCGACCGACGAACCCGCAAGTCCTGCGATTTTACTGCCGATATAAGTCGCCGCATTGACGGCGATAGGGCCGGGGGTGGATTCGGCAATAGCAACGATATCGAGGAATTCATCCTCGTCAATCCAACTTTTCTTGCCGACCAATTCGGCTTCCAGCAGGGCAATCATTCCGTAACCGCCGCCGAAAGTGAATGCCCCGACCTTGAAAAAGGTGAGAAAGAGCGTCAGTAAAGTTTTGAATTTGCTGTTTTTCATATTGTTTGACATCTTTTATTTTGACTTCCGAATGCGTGAAAAAGCTTTTTGTTCGGAAAAACCTGATTTTTCTCGTTATAACTCAAAGAGAAATTTAATACGCCGTGCGATAGTTTGCGCATTCGCGCAAACCGCACATGGCTGATCGCAAAAAATGCAGCGGCTTTTTTGCGATGCAGACCTTGAAAAAGGTGAGAAAGAGCGTCAACAGGGTTTTTAGTTTGCTGTTTTTCATATTGTTTGACATCTGTTATTTTGACTTCCGAACAAAAAGTTTTTATTCGGAAAACCTTGATTTTTCTTGTTACGGACGGGGATTTGTTCGGAAAAACCTGATTTTTCTCGTTATAACTCAAAAAAGAAATTTTAATACGCCGTGCGATAGTTCGTTCATTCGAACGCACCGCACATGGCTGATCGCAAAAAATGCAGCGGCTTTTTTTGCGATGGTTACGCCTTTGTTATGCTCGGGATAAGCCAACTGAACGCCGACGAGCCGCCCGCGCAGATGAAGCCCACAACAACGGCGGCACATATAACGCCGCAGCATATCGCGGGAAACGCGCGCTTGAATTTGATGTCAAGCAGGGAAGCGACAAGCGTTCCCGTCCATGCGCCCGTGCCGGGCAGGGGAATGCCGACAAAGAGAGCCAGCCCGATAAAAAGCCCGATACCGGTCTTGCCCGAAAGTTTTTTTCCGCCCTTTTCGCCCTTTTCAAGGCAGAAAGTGAAGAACTTTCCTATAACTTTTTTATCCTTGCCCCAGACAAGCACTTTTCTCGCAAAAAAGTAGATTATCGGAACGGGAATGAGGTTTGCAATCGCCGAAATTATGCAGACCTGAACTATCGGCAGGTCGTAGCCGAAAAAGCCCGTCGGAATTGCGCCGCGCAGTTCGACAACGGGAACCATTGAAATAAGAATTATCCAAAGCCACGGGTATTTTGTAAAGAATGCGGACATAATTTTCTCCTCTTTTACTGTCGGTGTGGTGTGTGGAATATGTAAATCGTTCCTTATGGTTATACGGAAAAATTTTGGTTTGGTTGGCGCTGAAAATGCAATGTAAATGAACTGTGCGGCAAATTTATTTCTCGTTCAGATTCTTCAAAAACGACAGCCTGTAAATCGGCGCGATTCCGTGTTTTTTCAGCAGTTCGTAATGCTCTTTTGTCGGGTAGCCCTTGTGCTTTTCGAGCGCGTATTGCGGGTATTCCTCCGCAAGTTTTTTCATCAGTCTGTCACGGTAGACCTTTGCCACGACCGAAGCGGACGCTATCGAAGCGCTTTTTGCGTCGCCGCCCACGACGGTGTCGCACGGCACGGGTATATTGCGCGCCCTGTTGCCGTCGATAAGCGCAAAATCGGGCTTGACGGAAAGATTTTCGATCGCCCTGCGCATCGCCAGAAACGAGGCGTTGAGTATGTTTATTTCGTCTATCTCCGCAGGGGACGCTTCGCCTATGCCCACGGCGACCGCGTTTTCGAGAATGACGGGATACAGTTTTTCACGCTTCTTTTCGGAAAGTTTTTTCGAGTCGTTTATTCCCTCCGGCACAAAGTCCTCGGGCAATATCACCGCCGCCGCCACAACAGGTCCGCACAGCGGTCCTCTGCCCACTTCGTCAACGCCGCACACAAGCGCGCCGTATTTTGCGTAATACTCTTTGTCGAGCGAATTATCCATTCTTTTTTCTCCTCCGAAATTCGGGCAGCTGCGTCAGCACCACCGCCGCAAAAATGAGAGCGCAACCGACATATTCACGCGCCGTCAGACTCTTTTTGAGTATTATTGCGCTTGTTATTACGCCGAACACCGATTCAAGGCTCAGCAGCAGCGAAACAACTGCCGGATTCGCGCCTTTTTGCGAAACTATCTGAAGCGTGTAGCCTATACCGGACGAGAGCACTCCGAGGTATACAAGCGGCAGCCAAGCAGCCGTTATCTCACCGAACGACGGTGTTTCGAATATGAGCATTGTCACGCCGGAAAGCACCGTGCAGACCGCGAATTGCGCGCATGAAAGTTTTACGCCGTTTACGTCGTGCGTGAAGCGATCGATTATCAGAATATGTCCCGCAAAGCATATCGCGCTTATGAATATGAGCAGGTCGCAGAGTTCAAGCGTGAAATCTTTTTTGATGCAAAGCAGATAAAAACCCGCCATTGCAATGCCGAGACTTATCCACACTTTTGCGGGCATTTTTTGCTTGAAAAACAGCCCGAACAGCGGCACAAGAACCATGTAAAGCGCCGTTATGAACGCGCCTTTGCCCGAATCCGCGCCCTGCGAAAAACCGAGTTGCTGGAACGATTGCGCCACGAAAAGCATCGTTCCGCAGAGCAGCCCGCCCAGCATGAGAAGTTTTCTTTCCCGCTTCTTTTCGCCGGCTGTCTTCGGCGGTTCTTTCTTTCTGCTTTTCCTTGTTGCGAGTCTGTAAATGCTTATGACAGCAAGCAAAAAAAGGAACGACAGCAGCGAGCGTACCGTGTTTATCGTGAACGCCTGCGCGTGCTTCGCCGCCGTTTCCTGCGCGACGAACGCCGTTCCCCATATAAGCGCCGCCAAAAGCGGCAAAAGTGTGTGCCTTGCTTTGTCAAGAGTTTTGTTCATATTTAACCCGTCTTTCAACCGGAGAAAAGTCGTTGCTTCGCGCGTAGGACGGCGGGAACAGGGGACTTTTTGAACCCTGTTCGTCGGCGGGATCTGCCAAGACCGAACACATCAAGCCGCAGGCTGAACATATTCAATCCGAACAAAATACTGTTGACCGCCCCAACCCTCGCGAAAGCGGAAAAACCGCTTCGCGCTTACGCGCTCGATGAATATATTAACATATTTAGGTCAATTATTCAATATTGTTCGGAAAAAGTTTGAAATTATCCGCCCCGAGACAGCCGAAAAACGCATTCCTCTCCGCTTTGCTTTGCCGTTGTATGGAAATTTTTTATAACATCTTTTATATTCTGCCTTGACAACAAGCCTATATATGATATAATATATAGTAAAATATTATGCGTGTCAGGCGCGCAGGATTTGAAAAAACCGTTCCCGAAAGGAAAGAAAATATGATAAAAAGTATGACCGGTTACGGCAAGGCAAGGCTCGTGACCGACGGACGCGACGTGACCGTTGAGATAAAAAGCGTCAACCACCGATATTTTGAAATGTTTGCGCGTATTCCCCGCGCATATATGCAGATAGAGGATATGATACGTTCGTATTTGCAGACGCGCATCGTTCGCGGCAAAATCGAGGTGAACGTATCCATCGCCGACAACGGCGCCTCCGTTTCGTCCGTCAAGGTGAACAAGCCGCTTTTCGAAGCATATTACGCGGCGCTGAAAGACGTTTCGGAAACGTATTCGCTCCCGTTCGATGCGGGCGCTGCGGTCGCTCTCCGTTTTCCCGACGTCATTGCCGCAGAGAAAGAGGACGAGGACGTAAAAGCCGTTTGGGCTTCCGTTCTGCCCGCGCTTGAAGCGGCGACCGACGCATTTATCGCCCAGCGCGAAGCCGAGGGCGGCCGTCTTTCGAAAGACATTCAGGCAAAATGCGCCGAGATAAAATCCAACGTCGATTTTATTGAAAGCCGCTCCGCGCAGTTGATAGGCGAATATGAGAAAAAACTCCGCGCAAGGATAGAGGAACTGCTCGGCGACGTCAAAGTTGACGAACAGCGCCTTTTGACCGAGGTTGCGATAATGGCGGACAGGATAGCGATTGATGAGGAACTTGTGCGCCTGAACAGCCATTGCAAAACGCTTGCGGATATGTTCGCGGACGGCGTTTCGAACGGCAAGAAGATGGACTTCTTCATACAGGAGATGAACCGCGAGGCGAACACCATATCGTCCAAGATAGGCGACCTTGAAGTCACCGCCCGCGTCATTGAGATAAAAACGTGTATTGAAAAGATACGCGAACAGATACAGAACGTTGAATAAAGGGGGAGAAAAAACATGAAACTTGTCAATATCGGTTTCGGAAACGTTGTCGCCGCGGGCAGAATAGTTGCGATAGTCAGCCCCGACTCGTCTCCGATAAAGCGCATAATACAGGACGCAAAAGAAAAATCGACCCTTATCGACGCCACATACGGCAGACGCACGCGCGCCGTTATCATAACGGACAGCGAACACGTTATTCTGAGCGCCGTTCAGCCCGAGACCGTCGCCGCCAGAGCGGAACCCGACACGGATATGGAAGAGGATGAAGAGGATGAATAGTCACAAAAAAGGCGCTGTCTTTGTCGTTTCGGGACCGTCGGGCGTAGGCAAGGACACGGTGCTGAAAGAACTTATGCCCCGCCTCGGCAACCGTGCGGTGATGTCTGTTTCCAACACGACCCGCCCGCCGCGTTCGGGCGAGGTCGACGGCGTGGATTATAACTTCATCGGCGAGGATGAATTCCGCCGCGCCATAGCCGAGGGCAAGATGCTTGAATATACCGAATATTGCTCCGTGCTTTACGGCACGCCGCTCGACCCGATAAAAAAATGGGTGGACGAGGGCAAAGCGGTCATACTCAAAATCGAACGCGAGGGAATGCTCAACGTCCGCAAGCGTATGCCCGAGGCCGTGACCGTGTTTATCGCGCCGCCGAGCGAGGAAGTGCTCGAAAAACGCATACGCGGCAGACAGTCCGAGACTTCCGCGGCGATAGAAAAACGTCTCAACCGCGCGCGTTACGAGATGAAAATGAGCGGCGATTACGACCACCGCATTGTAAACGACGGACTTGAGGAAGCCGTCAACGAACTTGAAAAACTGATTTTGAAATATATAGGATAGGTGTTATTGTTATGTTATATCCCAGCATGAATCAACTTTTGAAAATCAACAAACACGGCGTTGCTTCAAGAAGACAGTGCCGTTATTCCCTCGTTATCGCCGTTGCGAAACACGCGCGCGCGATAGCCGAAAAAGCGGAAGCGGCGGACGAACGTCTTGAAGACCGTTCCGTTTCCCTTGCCGTCAAAGATTTCGCGGACGGCAAAGCATACTTCGAAGAAGTCTGAACGGTAAACGCGTATGACCTCGGAAAAAAGCGTTCTCGTTTATATCGAGGATGTGCCTTATCAGGCGGATAAACAGTACGAATATCTGCTGCCCGCGGCGCTTGAAGAAGTTGTCTGCGTCGGCAGTCTCGTGCGCTGCCCGTTCGGCAGAGGCAGCCGCGCCGTTCGCGCCGTTGTCACAGAGATACGCAAACATTCCGAGGGCGTGAAACTCAAAGAGGTGGAAGACGTGTTTTCCGCGTCGCCCGTCCTTGACGAAAAGGGACTTCGGCTTTGCGCGTTTATGAAAGAACGGTATTTTTGCCCGTTTTTCGAAGCCGCAAAGACCGTTATGGCTCCCGGCACGGTCGGCGGGTTTGACAGGTTCGTGCGTATGGACGCGCCCGTTTCCGACCCCGAAATACGCGACTTTTTTGAGAAAAATCAAAATACCGTTTCACGCAAAAACCTTGCCGAACGTCTCGGCAAAGAAAACTACGCAAAAGTCCTGCGCCTGATAAAGAAAGGCGAACTGACGGAAACTCTCGAAAAGAAACAGACCGTCTCGGACAGCGTTTCGCGTTTTGTGCGCGTGCTGCCCCGCGCAGCCGATTACGCCCGCCGCGAACGCCCAAAAAAAGCGCCGAACATTCAAAAAAGGCTTGCCGTTCTCGATTATCTTTTCGAAAACGGGGATTCGAGCGTCAAGGACGTTATCTATATGACGGGCGTTTCCGTTTCGGTGCTTAAAACGCTTGAAAAATACGGTGTGACGGAGTTTTTTGAAAAAGAAACCCCGCGCGACCCGCTCAAAAACAAGAAACGCGGCGCGGACACCTCGCCCCGCGTGCTCAACGCCGAACAGCAAAAGGCGTTTGAAGAGATTTCGGCAAATCTCGGCAGCGGCGGCGCACATCTGCTTTACGGTGTCACGGGCAGCGGCAAAACGCACGTTTTCACCGCCCTTGCGGACAAAGTGCTTTCACAGGGCAAGTCTGTTTTGCTCTTATTACCCGAAATATCGCTTACTTTGCAGATAATAGACCGCCTTGTCAGCCGTTACGGCGACCTGCTTGCTGTTCTGCACAGCGGGCTTTCCGTCGGCGAACGCTATGACGAATACAAACGCATACGCACGGGCGACGCCCGATTCGTCGTCGGCACCCGAAGCGCAGTTTTTGCACCGCTCAAAGACCTCGGCCTTGTTATCGTGGACGAGGAACAGGAGCACACTTACAAATCGGAAAAATCGCCCCGTTACGACGCAAAAGCCGTCGCGGGCTACCGTGTTCACGAAGAAAAGGCACTCTTGCTCGTCGCTTCCGCCACCCCGTCCTTTGAAAGTTTTTACAAAGCGCAAAAGGGCAGGATAGGGCTTTCCGTCCTGCGCGAAAGATATAACGGCGGACCGCTTCCCAAAGTGCTTGTCAGCGATATGTCCCGCGAACTTGCGGAGGGCAACCGCGACCTTATCGGCTCCGTGCTTGCCGCGGAAATGGCGAAAAACGCCGAAAAACATGAACAGACCATTCTTTTTATGAACCGCAGAGGGTATAACTCCTTTGTTCAATGCCCCAAATGCAAGTATGTTTTTGCCTGCAAAAGCTGCGGTATTCCGATGACTTATCACGCCGCGAACGACCGCCTTGTCTGCCATTACTGCGGCGAAAGCAAACCCGCCGCTGCGGTTTGTCCCGTCTGCGGCTCAAAAACGCTCAAATATTCGGGTTACGGCACACAGCGCGCCGAACGCGAGATAAAAGCGCTGTTTCCCGAACTCCGCGTGCTGCGCATGGACGCGGACACCGTAGGCGGCAAGAACAGCCGCGATGAGATCCTTTCCGCGTTCGCCCGCCGCGAATACGACGTATTGCTCGGCACGCAGATGATAACCAAAGGGCTGGATTTTCCCAACGTCACGCTTGTCGGCGTTCTTTCCGCCGATTCGCTGCTCTATTCGTCCGACTTCCGCGCATACGAAAAAACGTTTTCTCTTCTGACGCAGGTCGTCGGAAGAGCGGGACGCGCCGAAAAACAGGGCAGAGCCGTTATTCAGACTTTCTCCCCGACCCACTTGGTGCTCGAACACGCGATAAAGCAGGATTACGAGGGCTTTTTTGAGGAAGAAACTTCGCTGCGAAAACTGCTTGTATACCCGCCGTTCTGCGACGTGTGTCAATGCGTTTTCACCGCCGATACGCTCCCGCGCGCCTTTGAAGCCGCCGAAGCGTTCACTTCCCGCATCGAGGAAAAACTGAAATGCGAAGAGTTCGCAAAACTCCCGCTCACGATAATCCGCGCCCGACAGACCGCCGTGCCCATGGTCGGCGGCAGGGACAGGGTCAGAGTTCTTATCAAATGCCGTGACGACGCACCGACCCGCCGATTGTTCCGAGAGGTTTATCTCGGTATGTTGACGGATAAGGATATGCGCGACGTCACCGTGGGGCTTGACATGAACCCGACGAGCATAATATAAAACGTATAAAACGAAAGATACGGCGGCGCGCGCCTTGCGCAAAAGGGGCCGCATTTCGCACGGTTAATATGAAAATACAATATCTTCTCCGTCCGTTGCCACGCAGCGATTTTGCCTGTCCGCGGTTTTTACGCGGACTGAACGGGAGAGAACAATTCGGATAATTTTTCAGAGGTTATAAATATGGCTATTCGAAACATAGTAAAAGAGGGCGACGAGCGTCTGGCAAAGGTCTGCCGTCCCGTCGAAAAATTTGACAGACATCTTGAAGAACTTGTTCACGATATGAAGGACACGTTAAAACTTGCCGAGGGGCTGGGGCTTGCCGCTCCGCAGGTCGGCATTCTGCGCCGCGTTGTCGTTGTGGTTGACGATAACGGCAAGATGTTTGAGCTTATCAACCCCGAAATCGTCGAAGCCGTCGGCGAGCAGGAAGCCCACGAGGGCTGTCTTTCCATTCCCGGGGTGTTCGGCGTTACGCGCCGCCCCGCGAGGGTGACCGTCCGCGCCAAAAACGTTAAGGGCGAAGACGTACAGTACACCCGCGAGGGCATAACCGCCGTCTGCTTCTGCCATGAACTTGACCACCTCGACGGGATACTTTTCAGAACTCACGTTGAGCATTATCTCGACCCCGACGAGGATTGACGAAAGGAAACCGAAAATATGCGCATACTTTTTATGGGAACTTCGGATTTTGCCGTTGCAAGCCTTGACGCGCTTGTAAAAGCGGGCAGAACCCCCGTTGCCGTTATCACACAGCCCGATAAGCCGAAAGGCAGAGGGTATACCCTGACTCCGACGCCCGTGGGCGCGAGAGCCGCGGAACTCGGCATTCCCGTTTATAAGCCGACCACGCTCAAAAACGGCGCGATAGCGGACTTGCTTTCGGAGATAGACCCCGAACTGAATGTGGTTGTCGCTTACGGAAAAATTCTTCCGGCGTATGTTCTCGATTATCCGGGGCTCGGCAGTATCAATGTTCACGGTTCGCTGCTTCCGATGTACCGCGGCGCCGCCCCGATAAACAAAGTTCTTATGGACGGCTGTGAAAAGACGGGCGTTACCACGATGTATATGGACACGGGACTTGACACGGGCGACATGATATTCAAAGCGGAAACGGAGATAACCGAAGACGACGATTTCGGCACTCTGCACGACCGCTGCGCCGCGTTGGGCGCGGAACTTCTCGTCAAGACCGTTGACGCGATAGAGCAGGGAACCGCTCCGCGCATTCCGCAGGAGGGCGAGACCTGCTATTCCCCGATGATAGACAACGAAACGCGCCGCCTTGATATGAATATGTCCGCGCGCGATTTTGTCAACCGCGTCCGCGGATTAAGCCCCGTACCGTGCGCTTTCTGCACGCTTGACGGAAAAAATCTCAAAGTATACGGCGCGCGCCTTGAACAGGGTTCGTCCGACGCAGAACCGGGAACGGTCGTTGACGGCAAACGCTTTGTCGTCAGGGTCGGCGACGGGCTTGTGCGCCTCACGGATATCCAACTCGAAGGCAAAAAACGTATGTCCGCCGAGGACTTCTGCCGCGGCAGAAAGCCGGAAAAGCTTTCGTAACGGCGGCAGGCGGCAGGTGAAGTCCGAGCCGCGCGCGAAAGACGCTTTCTCGGGTATCAATTTCTGATAACGGCTCTGCCGTTTAATAAGGAGATATTAAAATGCCTCTTTTCTTTTATGATTATTGGTATGTTATTTTGGTTGTTCCGATGATTATATTCTCACTCATTATGAGCGCGAACGTCAAGGGAACGTATGCCAAATACAAGACCGTCCGCAACCGAAGCGGCATAACAGGCGGAGAAGCCGCCCGCCGCATTTTGCTTGAAAACGGCATAACCGATGTCCGTATCGAGGTGTGCGGGGGCGAACTGACGGACCATTATAACCCGCGCACGAACGTGGTGTCCCTGTCCGCAGACGTTTTCAATTCAACATCCGTTGCCGCAGTCGGCATCGCCGCCCATGAGGTCGGACACGTCTGCCAGCATTATTCGGGATATGCGCCCATCAAAATAAGAAACGCCGTGCTGCCCGTTGCGAATATCGGCTCTTCGCTCTCGATTCCGCTTATTATAATCGGTATCTTTTTGAGTTTCAAACCGCTTGTCATGGCGGGCGTTATCGCGTTTGCCGCCGTCGTTCTTTTCCAGCTTGTCACTCTCCCCGTCGAATTTAACGCGTCGTCCCGTGCCATGAAATCCCTTGTTTCCTGCGGAATACTTTCATCGGACGAAACATCGGGCACGCGCAAGGTGCTTTCCGCCGCCGCGATGACTTACGTTGCCGCGCTTGCCGTGTCTTTGGCACAATTGCTGCGACTTATCCTGATAGCGAGAAGCAACAACAGGGATTGAACGCTTTAACGGCAAATATACAGACTCTGCCCGACGCGGTGTATGCGCTCGGCGCGGAGTAACGATACCACATTACCGAATTTTTTTATTACGGATATGACAGACATTTCATCATTGACATTTACCGACCTCGAAACGTATATCAAGTCCCTCGGCGAACCCGCATTCCGCGCAAAGCAGATATATGCGTGGCTGAGCCGCGGCGTTATGACGTTTGACGGCATGACGGATATTTCGAAGTCGCTGCGCGAAAAACTGCATGAGAACTGCACCCTCGCCACGCTTGAAATGCGCCGCCGCCTCGTTGACCCCGAGGACGGCACTGCAAAGTATCTTTTCGCGCTTTCGGACGGGCTTCTTATCGAGACCGTCGTTATGAAATACAAGCACGGCAACAGCGTCTGCATCTCTTCGCAGGCGGGTTGCCGCATGGGCTGCCGCTTTTGCGCAAGTACGCTTTTGGGTAAAGAGCGCGATCTGACGGCGGGCGAAATGCTTGCGCAGGTCGCTTTCGCAAACGCAGACGCGGGCGTGACCAACGTCGTTGTCATGGGCGTCGGCGAACCGCTGGACAATTTTGACAACCTCTGCGTTTTTCTTGAAAATCTGCACGACCCGCGCGGGCTTAACATCAGCCACCGCCATGTTTCCGTGTCCACCTGCGGCATCGTTCCCAAAATTTACGAACTTGCCGAAAAACGCTTGCAGATAACGCTTTCCGTCTCCCTGCACGCGCCGGACGACGAGACCCGTTCGCAGATAATGCCGATAAATTCCGCTTATAACGTTGAAACTCTGATGAAAGCCTGCGACGCCTATGTTGCGGCTACGAATCGCAGGATCTCTTATGAATATACTCTTATAAAGGGCGTGAACGACACCCCCGCCCACGCGCGCAGACTTGCGTCGCTTATGAAGGGCAGACTTGCCCACGTCAACCTTATCCCCGTCAATTACGTTTCCGAACGCGGACTTGTTCCGTCGGACAGAAAGACGGTCAACGAATTTTGCGATATGCTGCTTGAACGCGGCATAAACGCCACGCTCCGCCGCACGCTCGGCGACGGCATAAACGCGGCTTGCGGTCAGCTCCGCCTTGCCGAGGAAAAAAGCAAACAATAAATAATCAGTAAAATAAACATTTTCAAATAAACCAAACACCGAGGAGGTGTCAAAGGCTTGAAAGTTTACGGAAAGACCGATGTCGGAAAGGTTCGCGAATCGAATCAGGACAACATGGTTTTCAGACAACTTGACGAAGGCTGTCTTTATGCCGTTGTGTGCGACGGTATGGGCGGTCACAACGGCGGCAACGTCGCTTCCGAACTTGCCGTGAGAACGTTTGACGCGTCGCTTTCGACAAGTTACGATGATTTTGCGCGCAGCCGCTCGGTCGAAACATTGCTCCGCAAAGTTATCAAACACGCAAACGAAACCGTTTTTGCGGTCTCTTTGAAAGACGCGGGACTTCGCGGAATGGGAACGACCGTTGTTATGACCTATGTTTTGGACGGCAAAGCGTACATAGCCCATGTCGGCGACAGCCGCGCTTATCTTTATGACGGAGATTCGCTTTCCCGCCTGACACGGGATCATTCGATAGTTCAGCAAATGCTCGATGACGGCGAGATAACGGAAGAGGAAGTAAAGACCCACCCTTACCGTCACGTTATAACCCGCGTTCTCGGCTTCACAAGTGAGGTCGAAGCGGATATAGATAAAACGGAATTTTCTCCGACGGATATCATACTTCTTTGCTCGGACGGGCTGACGAATATGCTCGAAGACGCCGAGATAGAAAGTGTTTTTGAATCGGTTCCTGCCGAAAGGGTCTGCGACGAACTTGTGTCGCGCGCGCTCAAAAACGGCGGAACGGACAATGTGACCGCGGTTATAGTCTGCGGCGATGAGATTGAATAAGGAGATATTTATATATGGAAGACAGATTGGTCGGAACCGTCCTTGACGGTCGTTACGCAGTCAAAGAAGTTATCGGCACGGGCGGCATGAGCGTTGTTTACAAAGCCGAGGACACGCTGGAGGGCAGACTTGTCGCTCTCAAAGTTCTGAAAGAGGAATTTGTGCGTGAGCCGAAGTCCCGCCGCCGTTTCCTCAACGAATCCCGCGCCATCGCAATGCTTTCGCACGAGAATATCGTGGACGTTCTCGACGTCAATTTCGAGGGCGACGTTCAGTATATCGTTATGGAATACCTCGAAGGTCCCACGCTCAAAGAGTATATGGTAGAACACGGCGCGCTTGACGTTTATGACGCGCTCCATATCGTCGAACAGATACTTTCCGCGCTCAAACACGCCCACGAACGCGGCGTTGTTCACCGTGACATAAAACCGCAGAACATCATTCTGGTGGACGGCAACGAAACGGTAAAGGTTATGGATTTCGGTATCGCGCACGTTCAGAATTACAGCACGATAACCATTTCCGACAAGGCGATAGGCACCGTGCATTATATCAGCCCGGAGCAGGCAAAGGGCAGACCCGCCGACGAACGAAGCGACATCTATTCAACGGGCGTCATTCTTTACGAAATGCTGACGGGCAAGCTCCCGTTTGACGCGGACAGCGCCGTTTCCGTCGCGCTCATGCAGGTTCAGCAAAAGGCTGTTCCGCCGTCGCAGATAGTTCCCGATATCCCGCCCGCCGTTGAGCATATCGTGATGAAAGCCATGCGCAAAAACGTTGAGGCAAGATACCAGAACGCGGGCGAAATGCTTGAAGATATAGAAAAATTCAAAGAAAACCCCGACGTCATTCTCGAAACGACGCCGCCCAAAGCAGACCCGAATTTTGTTGCGGAAGACCCGCAGCCGAAAAGAAAGAGCCGCTACGTCAGAAAACGTACCCAAAACCGCTGGCTGTTCGCTGTTATCGGCATAGGCGGCGCGGCTCTGCTGCTGCTTGTTTTGGTTCTGGTCATGCTCGGCATAAACAACGGCTTGAAAGGCGATTATGAGCGCGTGCCCGAATACAAGGGCAAACTGACAAGCGAACTGACGGCGGAAGACTCTCAGAAATTCTCTTTCCGTTTCCTTTGGCAGGATTCGGACGAGGACGAGGGCAAGATAATAGACCAGGACCCTCCCGCGGGCAAATCCGTTGAGAAAGGCTCGGAGATAGTGCTTTACGTCTCAAACGGCAACTCGCCTTATACCACCGTTCCCGAGGGCTTGACGGGCGTTCATGTTGACACCGCAAAAAGCATTCTCAACGCGCTCGGCATAGCTTACGAAATTCAGTATACTTCCGAATCCGCCGACATTGAAAATGATTACGTAGTCGCAACGTCCCCCTCCGCAGGCGAGAAGTTCGACCGCAACGGCAAGATAATCCTTTATCTGAACAAGAAAGGCGGTTCGGCTTCCGAAGACGTAGCCATTCCCACAAACATCATCGGCGAAAATCTCGATACCGCAAAAAAGATTCTTGATGCGCTCGGTATCAAATATGTCGTTCAGTACGGTTCGAGCAACCTTGCCGAGGGACTTGTTACCAAGACGTCTCCCGAACCCGGCGAAAAGGTCGCCAAGGGCACAACCATAACGATATTCGTTTCCAACGGACAGGGACAGACCGAACCGCCGACAACGGAGCCCACAACGGAATCCGAAGTTCCGACAACGACCGAAACCGAGCCGACGGAAGACCCGAACCCCGAGCACGGCGGAAATCAGTAAAACGGTAAACAAAAACAAGTGAAAGCAACATTGATAAAGGGCGTCGGCGGGCTGTATACCGTCAGAGCATCGGACGGCGAGCTGCTGTCCGTCCGCGCCCGAGGAATTTTCAGAAAAAACGGGATATCGCCGCTTGTCGGTGATGAGGTCGAGGTCGAAAACGACGCTTTGACCGCGATATTGCCGCGCAGGAACGCTTTTCCGCGTCCGCCCGTCGCAAACATAGACAAACTTTTCATCGTCTGCGCCGTTGCCGACCCCGCGCCCAATCTTTACACTCTTGACCGAATGACCGTCATCGCGCGTTTTCTCGGCGTAACGCCCGTTCTCGTTTTCAACAAAACCGATCTGGACAAGCATTCGGACGTCGTTTCGCTGTATGCGTCGCTTCCGATAAAGAGTTACTCTCTTTCGGCGGCATTTCCTAACGAAAAGACGGTCGAAGAACTGAAAAACGAGATAAAGGGCTGCACCGTGGCGCTTTCGGGCGTTTCGGGCGTCGGAAAATCGACGCTTATGAACCTTGTCTGCCCCGAAGCCCGCGCCGAAACGGGCGAAATCTCCAAAAAACTCGGGCGCGGCAAAAATACGACCCGTCACACGGAACTTTTCGAGACCTGCGGCGGACGCGTTGTCGATACCCCGGGCTTTTCCGAGATAGAACCGCGCGAGTTCGGGCTGGTTGACAGAACCGTTCTGCCCGACCTGTTCCCCGAATTTGCCGAGCCTCTTTCGGACGGCTGCCGCTTTTCCGACTGCCGCCATATCGCCGAGCCCGATTGCGCTCTGCGCCGCGCCGTTGAAGACGGAAGAGTGCCGAAGACCCGTTACGAATCCTTCGTCCGTCTTTACGACGAGATAGGCGAACTGAAAGCGTGGGAAAGCAAATGAGAGCGGTCATATTTGTATGGGCGGAACTTACCGTCCTGCCCGTTGAAATCAGAGAAGACGATTTTGTTATATGCGCCGACGTCGGCTTAAAGACCGCCGAGCGTTTCGGCGTGCGCCCGTCGCTTGTGATAGGGGACTTTGACTCTTACCCCGACGGCAGACTTTACAACGGCGAAAAGGTCGTTCTGCCCGTTGAAAAGGACGATACGGACGCGCATTACGCCGTCCGTTACGCACTTGACCGCGGCGCGGACGAGATAGTTATCGTGGGCGGCATCGGCGGCGCGAGGGAAGACCACACGTTTGCCAATATCGCAACATTGCGGTATATTTACTCCCGCGGCGCAAAAGGGTATATCATAACAGACCGCGCACGGATAGATTATCTCGAAAACGGCACTCTGACGCTTCCCGCGGAAGAAAAAAGCGTGAACGTCACCGTTTTTCCGCTGACCGAAACCGCGCTTGTCACCGAACGCGGACTGAAATACAGCGTCGAAAAAACCGAGTTCTGCGCCGACGTTCCGCTTTGGGCAAGCAATTCCACGTTGCCGAACACGGAAGCGACTATAACCGTTCATGTAGGTAAGGTCGTTATTTTCAGAATTAAATAACTTGCGGATTCGATTCACCCGTTCTGAACCTTTTTCCCTATCCCCGTTTTCTTTTTTGAACTGTTTTTTTCCCTAATTTTCCGCTGACTTTTACCGAGCGTTCACACAGCCGTCACTTTCGGGGGGTATAATCCTCTTGTAAAAACAAGAAAGGACGGTTTTTTGAAATGGACGATTTCGAAAAAAACGAACTCAATATAAATGAAACGCCGTCGGAGAACGAAAAGAGACCCGACGATGTGCAGACGGCACAGACGGACGCGGCGCAGACAACGCCCGCCGCCGAAACGCCCGACAGACCGCAGCCGAGATATGCTTACGACCCGCAAACGGGCGAACGCTACGAGGTCGGCACAAGACCCGAACCCCACGCGCCTGCGGGACAGTCTCCGTATCACAGACCGAACCCGCCATACGGCGCGCCCGCACAGACACCCGCACAGCCCCCGCGCTATGAATACTCGTACCGCAACGGTCAGCCGCAGACCAATTACAATTACGGCGGCGAACACGGTTACGGCAGAGTTGCCCCGAACGGAACGTATTCATACTCTGCTCCGCAGCAGCCTCCGAGACCTCCCAAAAAACCGAAAGAGAAAAAAAAGCTCGGCATCGGCGCCGTTTGCGCGCTGCTTGTCGCGGCAATAATCCTTTCAACGGGACTCGGCATCGGCGGTTCGTATATGCTCTTCGGCAGAAACGGTACATCGGGCGGCTCGCAGACCTCTTCGGGCGGCAGCACCGTCATTTACGAAAGCACCGAACCCAAAGTTGACACCTCTTCCGTCTCGGGCAGCACGGACACCGCAAAAGTCGTCGCGGCGGTTGAAAATTCCGTCGTCGAGATAACAACGGAGACCGTCACAACCTCCACTTTCTTCGGTCAGTACGTCACACAGGGCGCGGGCAGCGGTGTTGTTGTCAGCTCGGACGGATATATAGTCACGAACAATCACGTCGTTGACGGCGCAACAAATATAAAAGTCACGCTCGCAAACAAAACGACCTATGACGCCACGGTTGTCGGCACGGACGAAAAAACCGACATCGCCGTTGTCAAAATAAATGCTACGGGACTTACCCCCGCAGTATTCGGCGACTCCTCGCAGATAGTTGTCGGGCAGGACGTTGTCGTTATCGGCAACCCGCTCGGCTCGCTCGGCGGAAGCGTCACCAAGGGCATTGTCAGTGCGCTGGACCGTCAGATAACGATAGACAATCAGACGATGACTCTTTTGCAGATTGACGCGGCTGTCAACCCCGGCAACTCCGGCGGCGGCGCGTTCGACGCAAACGGCAACCTCATCGGCATAGTCAACGCAAAATCGACTGGCTCGAATATAGATAACCTCGGCTTTGCAATTCCCGTCAACACCGCAAAAACTGTTATAAACGATATTATTCAATACGGCTACGTTACGGGCAGGATCTCGACGGGCTTCGAACCCATCGACCTCACCGACCGCGCAACCGCGATAAGTTACCGCGTTTCGAGAACCGGTATATATGTATACAAAGTCACGGACACAACTTCTCAATTCAGAAGCGGCGACCTGCTTGTCAGCATGGACGGCACTGTCATCAGTTCGATGTCGGACTATAACTCCGTTGTTGACGCCCACAAGATAGGCGACACCATTGACGTGACCATAATCAGGAACGGCGAACAAAAGACCGTTACCCTGACCTTCGGCGAATACGTCCCGTCGCAGAACGGCTGACGCATAAGCCCTTTCCCTCCGCGCTCGCAATCACGCGGTCGGAAAACTTAAATTGCTTGCTCGTGTTTTTTTCATATTTCTTTCTCTTGGAAGAGGGGCTTCACTTCGGTGAAGTCTCTCTTCATTTTATATGTATTGTATTTAAGTGTTTAGTTTGCGCAGGGAGTAAATAGTTCGGCGAAATAAATTCGCCGAAGATATATTGATTTGATAGGCTGATTCTACCCGAACTCTTGTCGGTTTTGACGGGCTGATTTTCGCCCTAACTTTCGAAAAAGCCTTGTAAAAAACATCTACTTGACAAATCCTTTTTTTGGTTGTATAATGTTCCGTATAATTTGCAACGTATGTTTTATAAAAGGAGAAGATAATGGAATTTATACGTCTCACTCATGAAAATCTTGATGCCGAGCATATCTGCTGTGCGATTTCGAACAACAAGGACGTTCAGGTATCGTCGAAAAAAGCGTGGCTTGCGGAACGTCTTGACGAGGGACTTGTTTTTCTGAAAGGTAATGTCCGCGGCAAATGTTTTATCGAATATATCCCCGCTGAAAACGCGTGGGCTCCGATAGCAGCCGACGGGTATATGTATATTGACTGTCTTTGGGTCTCGGGACAATTCAAGGGACACGGATATTCCTCCGAACTGCTTGCCGAATGTATTCGGGACAGCCGCGAAAAGGGGAAAAAGGGGCTTTGCGTTCTGTCTTCGAAAAAGAAACACGGTTTTTTGTCCGACCCGAAATATCTTCTTTATAAAGGCTTCAAACCTGCCGACGCGGCGTCTCCGTATTTCGAACTTTGGTATTTGCCGTTTGACGAATCGGCAGAAATTCCGCAATTCCGCCCTTGCGTGAACGCTCCCGCGCAAATGTCCGACGGTTTTACTCTTTTCTACACTTCGCAATGTCCGTTTACCGCAAAGTATGTTCCGCTACTCTGCGCCGCCGCCGAAAAACGCGGCGTAAAACTGACATCCGTTCATATTGATACACGCGAAGCTGCACAAAACGCCCCCTGCCCGTTTACGACCTTTTCGCTTTGGCACAACGGCAATTTCATCACGCATGAGATTCAGTCCGTCCCAAAATTCGAAAAAATAATCGACGGCATAGTCTGACCCCGCTCAACAAAAGTGCTTTCCGCACCGTTCACAAAAAAATCTTTCGGAATGAAAATTAAAAATCCTGCGGAATGAAAACGCGAAATCCTGCGGAATGAAATCACAAAATCCTGCGGGACGGGAAATTAAAATCCCCGAATTACCGAAAAATTTGCCGATACTCTTGCCATATTCGCAAAGATATGCTATAATAATTTGCAGAAGATTTTTTCGGAGGCTGTATATGCTCAATCTGATAAACGGTGTCAATCACTCGCTTGTATATTATATCGGCGTGATATTCGCGTTCGCCGCAACGCTCTTGTTCACAAAACTGTTCAGAAACAAACTTCCGCGCGACGGCGGCAGGGAATTTGCCGTTGACGGAAAACTTTCGGCGGGCAAACCGCGCGGCGCGGGAATAATATTCGTTCTCGTGTTTGCGGTCGCGGCGCTGCTGTTCGGAGATCTCAATATCGAATACGGCATTTACATATTCATCGTCATCGCCACCATGCTCACGGGCTTTTTCGACGACGCGTCGTCCGTGCCGTGGAACGAATACAAAAAAGGCATTCTCGACCTGCTTCTTGCGGTTGCTGTTGCCGTTACGTTCCTGTTTTACAACGACCACACCGCAACGCTCGTTATCGCTGATTTCACGTTCGGCATTCACCCCGTCGTGTTCGGCATACTCACGGTTATTCTCGTTTGGACGTCCATCAACGTCACCAACTGCACCGACGGCGTGGACGGTCTTTCCGCAACGCTTACCTCGATAACCCTGCTGACCCTTGTTGCCGTAGATGTTATCCGCAACGGCGCCGACGGCTTCAACTTCTCAACGCTGATGTTTGTTGCAACGCTGTTCGCCTATCTTTGGTTCAACGCCAACCCCTCGTCGCTTATGATGGGTGACGCCGGTTCGCGCGCCATGGGTATGGTCATAGCGCTTGCCGCGCTCAAAACGGGCAGCCCGTTCATTTACATTCCCGCGTCGATAGTTATGCTCGTTGACGGCGGTCTCGGCCTTGTCAAGGTTTCGATGAAACGTTTTCTTCACGTCAAACTTTTCTGGAATATCAGAACGCCCGTTCACGACCATATGCGCAAAAACCGCGGCTGGTCAAACACTCAGGTCGATTACCGTTTCGCCGTTGTTCAGGCGGTTGTGTCCGCCGTTACCGTGTTTGTCACTCTCTTTTGGGCAAAGTGATTTGACGGAAGAATAAAGGCATATTCATAGATTTAGGTGTATTCATTCAGAAAAACAAATCCCGCAGAGTTTTTTCACTCCGCGGGATTTTTGCGCATGTCTGAAATTTTATGAAAAAGAGCTTATTCAACTTCGTGGTCTTTGATCCAGTTAAGTACGTCTTCGTAACATTTTTGCCCGGCAGCAACAGACAATCCGAGCTCTGCGACTTCGGAGTCTGTTGAAAATATTTTAATACCGTTCACTTCCATGAACGTAATCATAACAAACATACCTATTCGCTTGTTTCCGTCAACAAAAGCGTGATTTGAAATCAATGCATATCCGAGTTTTGCAGCCTTTTCTTCAATTGTTTTGAATAATTCTTCTCCGTCGAAAGTTTGAAAAGCACTTGAAATCGCAGAATCAATGAGAGATTCGTCTCGAACTCCGATATCTCCGCCTGTCTGCTCTGAAACTAATCTATGAAGCAGCAGAATTTTGTCTTTCGAAAACTTTATCATTTTGCCAGTTCCTCAAAAGCCTTTCTGTACTTTTTCAAAACTCTTGCCGCAACAATATCAATTTTTTCATCATCAGTCAATTCAAGCTGGGGTTCTTTTTCCGTATTGACAAGAATGTATTTTGGCTTTCCGTGCTTAAATACTACCGCTTTACCGTATTTATCCGCAATACGCGTCACTTTTGAGAAGTTTTGGTTTGCTGCTGTTACAGTTATAACTTGATTAGTGTCAATTATCATTTGTGCATCACACCTTCCTTAATAAATTATACATGTATTATACCTATTTGTCAATATAAAGTTTTTACTTTTGTTTTTTTATCATTTTTTTTAAATTTTCATTTCTCTATTGCATTTTATTACAAACTATGATATAATTGGTGCATAACCCAATATTAAATTGTGAAACGCGGCTTTCCTGCGCCGTAACAAATGACGGAGGATTGAAATGAAGAAACGAGTATTTTGTATTCTGCTTGCCGTAATGCTGTCGTTCGGACTTTTGGCTCTTGCTGCCAACGCCGATGGCGAAGAAAGGGAGATCCAACTGATTTTCGACCTTGACGGCGGCTTTGTCAAAGAGGGGTATACGTTGCCGACAAGTTACATTTTCGGTGAGAATATCCCTTTTCCGACGTCTGCCGACGTTTATAAGCCGGGACACCGTCTCACGGGTTGGACGTATGTGCCGACAGGTCCGGGCGTTTCGACTTACAAAGCAAAATGGTCGGCAATAAAGTATTACGTCTCTTTTGACACGCAAGGCGGAACGCAGATTCCCGAAAAAACGCTTTATTATTCCGATAAGGTTCTTGAAGGCGTTGCAGACCCCACAAGAGAGGGTTTTGAGTTCAAAGGCTGGCGTTTCAAAGATACTTTTGTGACCGCCGATACCAAATTCGGCGACCTTGAAACCGACGGCTGGCTTCAAATAAAACTTGTCGCCGTTTGGCACGACACGGTTGCGCCCGAGGGTAAGATAACTCTCCGCGGCTATAACTGGATTGATTTTACAACTCCGCTTACCTATGAATGGTACTGCTCCGAGACGCAGACCGTCACGGTTACGGCTTACGATAACGGCACCGTCATGATGATAGGCTATATTATTTCATCGCAGGATATGTCCGTTGCCGACATGGAAAACGCGGTGTACGCCTCTTATGAAGAGCCTATTGTTCTTGACGAGGACGGCGAATATATCATTTACGTCATGATAGTTGACGGCGGAATGAATATTCGGTATCTCCGCTCCGACCGCATAATAATAGACAAGACCGCGCCCGTTATAAACGGAATCGAGGACGGCAGAATATACTGCTCCGGGCAAACGTTTACGGTCACTGAGGAATACCTGTACGGCGTATTCGTAAACAACGATGAGATCAAACCCGAAAACGGCGTTTATACTCTTCCGTTCGGTAAAAACAGCATCGTTGTTTACGACGAGGCGGGAAACAGAACGACCGCCGACGTGACCGTTTACGACGGGCATACTCCGGGTTTGAACCTCGGCGATTGCACGATTCCCGTTTACTGCGTATACTGCTCCGAAGTTGTCACCGCCGCGAAAGAACACGACTTCTCCGGCGAGTGGTTCTCCGACGAAAACGGGCATTGGCATGAATGCCAAAACGCAGGCTGCGAAGCGGTTGACACCAAAGAAGCGCACGTCGGCGCGGACGACGGCGACTGCACCACCGCGATAAACTGCACCGTCTGCGGCTATGAGATAAAAGCAGCGCTCAATCACGATTTTTCGGGAGAGTGGCTCTCCGACGAAAACGGGCATTGGCATAAATGCCAAAACGCAGGCTGCGAAATAACCGACGCTGCCGTTGCCCATGCTCCCGATGAAAACGGCATTCGCGCCGACGGGGAAAAACATTGGCACGAGTGTGTTTGCAGCGTTCGTCTTGATGAAGACGCACACACCTTTGAATGGATCGTAGACCGCGAATCGACCGGAGACGAAACGGGAGAAAAACACGAAGAATGTTCCGTCTGCGGCACAAAGAGAAGCGAGGGGACGGAAATTCCCAAAAAAGAAAAAACGCCCTCGACTTCCGACCCCGCAAACCTCGGCATTTGGGTCGCAGTCGCGACGCTTTCCTCCCTCTGCCTTGCGGGACTTATCGTCCTCAAAAAGAAAAAGGCGTTCTGATATAATCGGGATTCAAAACGATTGTCGCCCTGATATTATCAGGCATAGGCAACAAGGCGCGTATGTTCTGCCGTTGCCGACAGAACATTTTTTACAGACCCCATATAATATCGCTCAGAAAAAATTTCTATACAGACGATAAATTGTCTGTCAAAAGCAGATAATTTACTCGTATAACCGGTCCTTCGAGAACCGCCGATTGGAGAGAGGTCGGCGGTTCTCTCCTTTTGCGTATAGGTTGTATCTTTTCCATATTTATCGGTATCAAAGAAAACGATTTATCGGATAACTGCATATATCCGAAATCGGCAGCGGAAAAATTTTCTTTCCGCTGCCGATTTTTAATAGTGTTGTTTTCTGTCAGCCCGCTGTTTTAGCGTCTTTTGTCTGCAAAACAATGTCTTTGTAACTCACGAGTGTTACATTTCCCATTTTGTTTGCTTCGTCGATACATCCTTTGCTGAACCCCGATTTTGAAAACAGGTACAACCGGGTATTTTTATAGGAAAACAGTTTGCTGCGCTTTGCGAGGGTGTCCAAAACGCTCAAATCAACTTTTTCATTCGTCCATTTGCATTCCGCAAACACTGCGGTGTCCTTGTCCTGCTCTCCCATGATGTCGATTTCCGCCTGACTCTTTTCAACCGGGTCATTGCCCCACCAACGTCCGAGTGATTTGAACTCAACGGGACAGTTACCCGTTAAAAGTTGTTTCCAAAGATATTGTCTGCAAATATCTTCAAAGACTTTTCCCATATAATCGGATAACATCGGCTCGATACGCCTGTACACCAAATCTGCGGCGCCTCTGGCGATAACGGAATTGTTTTCGAATACAAAGCGATACCAAAATCGAAACATATTATCCTCAATGGAATACACCGATTTTCGGGACGCCTTTTCTCCGTAAGGGGTCTCTTTTTGCACAATGCCCAGATTTATCAGACTTTTGATGTAAGCGGAGCAAACATTTGTATTTTCTCCCACTTTGCCCGAAATTTCGGATATTCGGGAGGCTCCCGTGGCTATCGCCGTAATGATTGCCGTGTAAACTGCGGGTTCGCGCACTTCCTGTTTCAGCAGGTTGAGAGGCTCTTCATACAAAAAAGAGACAGGATTCAGAAACGTGTTTTTGATGTTATCTTCAACACTTAACGAATCGTTCATCTGCAACAGATATTGCGGCGTTCCTCCCGCAATGCCGTATATCAATGCCTTATCTTCATCTGAAAACTTCTTGAAGTAACGGCAAGTCTCTTCAAAGTCAAAAGGCAATATTTTCATTTGCGCCGTTCTTCTGCCGTATAAAGGCGCTTTGTACGCAAGAACATGATCTTCCATATATGATATCGAAGACCCGCAAAGAATAAGCATCAGTTTGGACGTGTCTTTATACTTGTCTATCAACAGTTGCAGGGTGGAGGAGAGACTTTTTGACGAACGGGCAACATACGGATATTCGTCTATCGCAAGAATCAGTCTTTCCGTCTCCGCAAGTTTGAACACATATTCGAGTGCCGCCTGAAATGAGACAAACGAAGTGTCCGCTTCTATTTCTCTGCCGTATTCCAATATACTCTTGCTTAAATTTTCAAGGTTTTGGTTTGCGTTGCTTTCCACCCCCGTGAAGTAGATCGCTTTTTTACCGTCGAGAAATTTATTGATAAGCGCAGTTTTTCCGACGCGGCGCCGCCCGTATATTACCGCAAACTCAAATTTATCTGACGTATATAATCCTTCCAGAGCGTTCAACTCCCGCTCTCTTCCGATAAACATATTGTTCACCTCTGTTTTCAATCTGTCTTTATAAACATAGTATACCACGTTTTTATAATTTAGTCAAGTACGATTTGCCAAATCGTATCTGACTAAACTCCCGATTTTATCCTTTGAGCGCCATATTTTCAATAATAACCAAAACATATAAACCGTATTTATATATTTTTAACGATATTGCATATTCGGCGCGTTTTCAATCTTGCATTTATCGGAAATGTATGCTATAATCTTGTGGAAAATGATATAACACATATCACATTAAAGATATAACCTAAAAGGAGATATGTCCGAATGAATATCGTTGTGTGCGTCAAGCAGGTTCCGGGCACGACAAACGTTGCCGTTGACCCCGAAACGGGAACGCTCGTCCGCGACGGCGTGGAGAGCAAACTGAACCCTTACGACCTGTTCGCGTTGGAGACCGCGTTTGAACTCAAAGACCGTTACGGCGGCACGGTCTCAACCGTGACCATGGGACCACCGCAGGCAAAGACCGCATTGCTCGAAACCGTTTATATGGGCGCGGACAGGGGAGTGCTGATAAGCGACCGAAAGTTCGCGGGTGCGGACGTTCTGGCAACGTCGTATACGCTTGTCGGCGGTATAAAAAAACTTGATTGCGACCTTATTGTCTGCGGCAAACTGACAACGGACGGCGACACCGCCCAGGTCGGCGCGGAGATTGCCGAACATCTCGGCTGTGCCCACGCGGCAAACGTTACGGAAGTGCTTGAAGTGACGGACGAAACGATAACCGTCCGCATGAACCTCGAAACTTCCACACAGGTTCAGCGTATGCGTCTGCCGTGCCTTATCTGCGTTGACAAGGATATCAACTCGCCGCGCCTGCCGTCCTGCAAACGCAAATGGCAGACAGACGAAGAAAAACAGATAAGCGTGCTGACTTTCGACGATATGGAAGACCGCGACCCCTCGCATTACGGGCTTGCGGGTTCGCCCACGCAGGTCGATAAGATATTCCCGCCCGAAAAGAACGAAAACAAAGAGATTTTCGACGGTTCGGCTTCCGAACTCGCGGACGGCATATTCGGGCTTCTCAAAAAAGGCAAATTCATATAAGGAGGACGGCGAAATGATATCTTTGAAAATAAACAATGCGCTTGTCACGCCCCTTGCGGCGGAAGCGCTGATAAAAGTCTGTCCGTTCTCCGCCATTACATACGAAGACGAAACTCTCGACATCGGCGCGGGTTGCCGTATGTGCAAACTCTGCGTCAAAAAAGGTCCCGAGGGCGTTGTTTCGCTCGTTGAGACCCACGACGAACTTGTTGATAAATCGCTTTGGAACGGCGTTTGCGTTTACGCGGAAGCCGAGGAAGGAACTCTCCACCCCGTCACATTCGAACTCATCGGCAAAGCCCGCGAACTCGCGGCAGTGACAAAACACGAGGTCTACGCGCTGCTTATCGGGCATAACACAGAAAAAAACGTCAAAACGCTGCTTGAATACGGCGTTGACCGCGTTTATGTTTACGACTATCCCGAATTTGCGGATTTCGTAATGCTTCCTTACTCAAACGCGTTTGAGGACTTCATCGAGCGTGTAAAACCCTCGTCCGTCCTCGTCGGCGCGACCAATGTCGGACGTTCTCTCGCGCCCCGTATCGCTGCGCGTTTCAGAACCGGGCTGACGGCGGACTGCACCGTGCTTGAAATGTACGAAAACACAGACCTTGTTCAGATACGCCCCGCGTTCGGCGGCAACATCATGGCAAAGATACTTTGCCCCAAGACCCGTCCGCAGCTCTGCACGGTACGTTACAAGATATTTTCCGCTCCCGCAAAGACCGAACCGCACGGAGAAGTTTTTCGCATGGAACTCGCGCCCGAAAAAAGAGAAACGACGACCGAGGTTCTCGAAGTTATAAAAAAGGCGAAAGAAAAGGACATATCCGACGCGGAAATAATCGTCGCCGCCGGCAGGGGAATAAAGAAAGAAGAAGATTTTGAGCTTGTTCGCCGTCTCGCCGACCTGCTCGGCGCGGAAATCGCGGGAACTCGCCCGATAATCGAGCTCGGCTGGCTTGACCCCAAGCGTCAGATAGGGCTTTCGGGCAGAACCGTCAAGCCCAAACTTATAATAACCGTCGGCATCAGCGGCGCCGTTCAGTTTGCTGCCGGTATGAAAAATTCCGACCGCATAATCGCGATAAACTCCGATCCTGCCGCTTCCATATTCAATATCGCGCATTACGGCTTTGTAGGCGACCTTTACGAAATTATGCCCAAACTCATCGAAAAACTTGCGGAGGAAAAACAAAATGTATAACAAAGTCACCGAAAACGACATCGAATTTCTCCGCGCCGCCACCTCGCCCGACCGTGTGCTTGTCGGCGACGAGATAAGCGAAGATTACAGCCACGACGAACTTGCGGGCGTCAAAGCCATGCCCGAAGTGCTTGTCCGCGTGCTTTATACCGAAGAGGTTTCAAAAATAATGAAACACGCATACGAACGCAATATCCCCGTCGTTGTCCGCGGCTCGGGCACGGGGCTTGTCGGCGCGTGCGTCGCGATAAACGGCGGAATCATGATAGAAACCGCCTTTATGAATAAAATTCTCGAACTTGACACCGAGAACCTCGCCGTCACCGTTCAGCCCGGCGTCCTGCTTATGGAACTTGCCGCGTTCGTCGAAGAACACGACCTGTTCTACCCGCCCGACCCGGGTGAAAAAAGCGCGACGATAGGCGGCAACATCAGCACCAACGCAGGCGGAATGCGTGCCGTCAAATACGGCGTCACACGCGATTACGTCCGCGGACTTACCGTAGTTCTTCCCAACGGCGAAATCGAAACGTTCGGCGGCAAAGTCGTCAAAAACAGCGCCGGTTACAGTCTTAAAGACCTTATCGTCGGCTCGGAAGGCACTCTTGCCGTTGTGACGGAAGCAATATTAAAACTCGTTCCTCTCCCCAAAAAGAGCGTGTCGCTTCTTGCTCCGTTCCCGAGCATAGACATGGCGCTTGAAGCCGTGCCCGAAATAATAAAATCAAAAGCGTCGCTTACCGCAATAGAATTTATGGAGCGCGACACAATACTTTTCGCCGAAGAATATCTCGGCAAAAAATTCCCCGACAAAAGCGGCGTTGCGTACCTGCTGCTGACCGTTGACGGCAATATGCCGCTCGCGGTCAATGCGGAGATCGAAAACGTTGCCCGTCTCTGCGTCGATATGGGCGCACTTGACGCGTTCATCGTCGATACCGACGAACGCAAACATTCTGTCTGGTCAACGCGCGGCGCTTTCCTTGAAGCGATAAAGGCATCCGCGGGCGAAATGGACGAGTGCGACGTCGTCGTGCCCCGCAACCGCGTCGCCGATTTTATCAAGTATACGCATAAGATAGCGGAAGAACTTGCAATACGCATTCCGAGCTTCGGGCACGCAGGCGACGGCAACTTCCACGTTTATATCTGCCGAGACGACCTATCCAAGGAAGAGTTTGAGAAAAAACTCGCGATAGCGTTCGAGCGTATGTACCGCAAAAGTTACGAACTCCGAGGTCTCGTCTCGGGCGAACACGGCATAGGCTACGCAAAAAAATCGTTTATGGCGGAACAGTACGGCGCGACGCAGGTCGAAATAATGCGCGGCATCAAACGCGCGTTCGACCCCAAAAATATCCTCAATCCCGATAAGGTTATCTGATTGATCTGACTTTTCAAAACGACGGCGATTTTTAAGGGGCTGTAAAAAACGCAAGTTTTTTACAGCCCCTTTTTTTGAGAAATATCTCAGAAAGAAAATGTCTGCTATTGACATTCAAATGAAGAAATGCTATAATTTTACGTGTGTATTTATCTTTTTTTCGGCAATCCAAAAAAAATATTAAAATCCATAAGCCATATTCGAAAAAGCATCGTATAAAGAAGTGAGACCGAATACAAATGAGGAAAAAACATGAGCAGCGAAACAAAAGTCAAAACTCAAAACGGAAATACGCCAAACCCCGTTTCGGCCGGCGATTTGGAAACCGTCACGGGCGGCGCGTGGTCCGATGTGCTTGACAAAGCCGCGGACGCGTATAAAAACAAGAAGAAAAAAAAGTAAGCGAAGAAAAGAGGCAAAATAAAATGAAAAAACATATCACACAGGCAGTTGCTGTTATACTTGCGGCTTTTATGTTGCTCGGACTGATGAGCGGCTGCACTTCGAAAAATTTTGAGGATACCGTTTCGAGCATTTACAGCGATGTGTCCGTCGTTGCAAACGACGCGCAGGGAATAGACACGACCGTGACCCTGAAAGGCATGAAATTTGCGGACGTCGTTTCCGCAGAACAGATAAAACTCGGCGGCGCATTTGCGGATATGACGCTCCGAACCGTTGAACGCAAGAGCGATACCGAGGTCAAAGTAGTTGCCGACGGCGCGCTTGTCTCAAACGAAAAATCAGGTTCTGTCTCATTCTCGGCAGATGCCGTGATTGAAGAAAATGCCCCCGAACAGGAAAATCTGACCGACGAAGAAAAAGCTGCAAAAGCGGAACTTGAAGCCGCCGAAAAGGACGCGTTTCCGTATTCGGTCTCTATCCGCGTCGCACAGCCGAAAGCGGAGACCGTAATTGAAAATGCGGGCAATAATGCCGCCGTTACGGTCAGACTGACGGACGAAACGTTCAAAAACAACATCACCCCCGAATCTTTCACCGTAACGGTAGGAGAAAAAAAGCTCTCCGTCGCTTCCGCTGAAAGAAAAGATGACACTGCCTGCCTTTTAACATTTGCCGAAAGCGCAAACGACGCGTTTGCCGCGCTCGGAGACGGAACTCTTCTCATCGCCGCAGATGCACTTGTCGGCGGCAAAGAGTTGAACGGCTCATTCACCGTTTATGACGCGGTGCTTTCCGCGAAAGTGGACTTTGTCGAAGAACAGGACGACGGATTTGTTGTAACGACCGTTATCCGCATAGCGAACGGAACGTTTGCGGATATCGACGCCTCCTCGGTAACAGTCGGCGGAGATCTCGGTGAAATGCTTTCTTTCGAAAAAACTTCCGCAAGCGAACTGACGCTGAAAAATACCGTGAAAAAGGACGGCGCGACGCTTGAAAACATCGAGATAGAAGCGACTGTTTCGATAAAGGGCGTATATGCGAAAACGCTCTGGGGCGCAGAAAAATCAGATGCCGAAATCAGCCTTGACTATCACGCGACGGAGGAAAAAAAGGAACTTCTCGCCGTTGAAACAAGCCTTGTTTTCGACCTTATAAAAACCGGAATTGAGGCGCTTGCGACCGAGGCGGGGTCTGTCGGCGCAAAGCGTATATTCTCGTTTATCGACGAAGACTCGTTCGAGGACGAGACCGCAAAAGAGTTGAGCAAACTGAACGAGTATCTCAGGTCCATGGACGCAAAGTGGACGGCTGCTCTCAGCGAACTGAATCTCCAACTCTCCATAATGTCCGACAAACTCGGCAAAAACGATTGCAGCCGCGCGCTTGACGATTTTGACACTCTGGCAGACAGAATTCGTTCTCTTGTTCTGCACCTCGAAAACAGGAAAAATGCTGTTGACAGCGCGAAAAAAGGCACGCCCGAATACGAAAAGGCGGCGGCTGAATATGTCAAAGCGGTTGAAAAGGAAAGCAGTAAAATATATACGGAAGCGCATCTTCTCGGCAGCAAGATACTTTCGGGTTCGGCGGGACTCGCTTCCGGCATTATCGGAACTTATGACGAAATGCTTTCTTACATATACAATTTCGACGTTCAGACATACGATTTGAAAGAGAGTTTCCGCGTATTCGTTCTTTCGCTTTATCTTGAAGCGTATGACGAAGCGGTGCTCTATTACGAACTGACCGACCCCGAAAACCAACTGCTCCGCGACCTGAAAAGCCAGATAACCAAACTTAATGCCGCCATGAAGAACATAGAAGTGGTTCGCCGCGCGGATAAGGACGATTACGTTTACTGCTACGCTCTCGGCAAAGAAATGAAACGCTTTGTCGATGCGATGTACTCTGACGACAAGGATTACACGCTTGACGAGGCAAAAGTGCTCAATATGGCAAAACGCGCCGAAAGCCGCGGAACAACGCTTCGCGCCGACCTTGAAAAAAGCGGATTTTACTCCGTCAGCAGACGCAAAAACAGAAACGGTATTGAATACGACAAACTTTGCTTCAAAATAGAAAATCACAAGGAATTCTCCAAAAAGACGAGAGAATGGTGGACTTTGACGTCAAGAATAAACATCGACACGCACGAGGTTGAGAAAAACGTCAAAACATATTATCAAAAAGATGAACGCAGCGGCTTCAACGCCTTCTTCGGCATCGACCAGTGGGATCAGACCGAGTGCTGGGGCCCATACAAGGTTGCAGGCTTTGCTATACTCGGCAAATAAATGACTGAAAAAATCAAAAAACTTTTCGCGCTTGTTCTTGCGCTTGTGTTGTTCGGCGGAACGGTCGCCTGCAAAGGCGGCGAACAAAGCGGCACGGACGGCGCGAAGACCGATGCGGAAATCTCGGATTTCACGCTGCTTGTCTATATCTGCGGCAGCGACCTCGAACAAAAACGCGGCGCGGCAACGGCAAATATTGCCGAAATGCTGTCGGCGGATATTCCCGACGGGGTGAACGTAATTCTCCAGACAGGCGGCTCTTCAAAATGGAGAAATTTCGATATCCCGTCCGACAGGTCGAACCGCTACGCCGTCAAAAACGGGACGCTTGAACTTATAGAGTCGAATCCGCCCGTCAATATGGGCAGCGAGCGCGCCTTTTCGGATTTTTTGAAATTCGGACTTGAAAAATATCCTGCGGAACAGACCGCCGTGGTTTTCTGGAATCACGGCGGCGGTTCCGCTGTCGGCGTCTGCTCGGACGCGCTGAACGGCAACGATTTTCTCACTCTTTCGGAAATCTCGTCCGCGCTTGAAAGCGTCGGGCTGAAAAAGAAACTCTCGTTCGTCGGCTTCGACGCGTGCCTTATGGCAAATTACGAAACCGCGCGTATTCTTGCGCCTTACGCCGAAAAAATGATAGCGTCCGAAGAACTCGAACCCTCAGGCGGATGGGATTGGAAAAAAACACTCGAAAATCTTTCCGACCCGACGGAGATTGCGAAAGGCTACGCCGAAAAGAACGCCGATACGGATTATTACACCGTGTCCGTTATCGACCTCGAAAAATTCGGCATTGTTGAAGACCTTTTCGCGCGCGTTGTCGAAAAGATAGGACGCGGAGAGAAAAACCTGATCGCCCGCGCCGCATATTACGCGCAGGGCTTCGGTTCTTCGTCTGGCAAAGGCGACGCGGGCGACCTTTACGACCTCTGCGGCGTTGCGGACTATCTCGACCTCGAATACGACCTCTCGGACTGCGTGACCTGCTTCAACGGCACCGCTCGGGCGGACGCGGGCGGATTGAGTTTTTATTTTCCCGTCGGCAGTCAAAAGTATATGGAATCATATACGGACGGCATCGCAACTCCCTCTTACGGCGCGTTCCTGAAAGAATACTTTTCCGCAGGCAATGCGGCGCGAATCACGTTTGAAAACCGCGGCGAGGTCAGAAACGGAAAACTGTGGTTCTCCGTCACTCCCGAATCGGAAAACATCGTCTGCTCCGTCCGTTACACCCTTTACCGCATCGACCTTCAAAGCATTTTGCAGGGCAAGGATAAAATGCGGGGCGTGGGGGTCGACACCGACGTGACCGGAAACGGGAACGAATACGCCGTCAATTTCGTCGGAAACTGGGTGTTTCTGAACGGCTGTCAGTTAAACTGTGACGTTGTAGACGAAACGGAAAGCCATACTTTTTATTCTTCCGTTATCAGGATAAACGGCGCGCTTTCGTATCTGCTGTTTACCTTTGACAAAAATTCCCGTGAAATAAGCCTTTCAGGCTATGTAAACGCCGATTCCGGGACCGACCGCATTGAGCCTCTCAAAGACGGCGACGTGATAACGGTGATGTACGATGTTTTTTCGGACGATTGGCAAAGCGACTCCTTCATCGAGGGCGAAACCTTTGAATATTCGTCCGCCGAAATGCCGCTCTCGATAGGCAGACTTGACAACGCCGTCTACATCTTTCAGGCGCTCGTGACCGATATCTACGGCAAAACATATCCCACAAACTTCGCGCTTGCCGTTATGACCGACGGCAATCTCGAAATAACCGACATCATCGAAAACGACGCAAACCCTGACGATGAATAAAGAGTCTGTTTACACTTCGATTTATGCCCGATCGGCGGCTTTGCCCGAAAAGATAAAAAAAGTTCACACACCCCTATTGACAAAGCCGCCGATATGTTGTATAATTATTAAGCCTTGATTGAGAGCAGCGCTCTTTTTCAAAAAAAAACGGAGCGGCGTTCCGTCAACATAATTTGCGGGTGTAGTTCAATGGTAGAACCCTAGCCTTCCAAGCTAGTCGCGTGGGTTCGATTCCCATCACCCGCTCCATTTATGTGTGCTTGTAGCTCAGCCGGATAGAGCATCTGCCTTCTAAGCAGAGGGTCGGGGGTTCGAGTCCCTTCAAGCACGCCATTCGGTGGGTATAGCTTAGTTGGTTAAAGCGCCAGTTTGTGGCACTGGAGATCGAAGGTTCGAATCCCTTTACCCACCCCAAAAGACAAAAACAGTCCTCGAAAGAGGGCTGTTTTTGTCTTTTGGGGTGGGTAAAGGAATTAACGAACCTGTTTCGCGCAGCGAAACAAGGTTCGTCGAAACGGCGGAAAAAGGAACTTTTTCCGACCGTGAAGTCGCGAGCGAGCAAAAAACTTCGGGCACCGCATCAGCGGTCGAAAAAATGTGAAATGCAGAGTACCCCTTTACACAGCATAAAGTTATAATAAGGCAGAAAAGGGAAAATTGACGAAAAAAAACAGTCCTCGAAAGAGGGCTGTTTTTGCTTTCGGGGGCAAGAGCATCTGCTGTCCCAAATCTGTTCTATATATTTGCACATCAATGTTAATATAAAATATGCAAAATTTGCACATTTGCGTTTTCTGCTATATGCAAAAATGTATGTTCCCGCTTTGTATTATGCGTGGGAACGCCCGACGAATACATCTGTCGCAATCCGCGCCTCAACCGAAAATCGCGAATTTACCGTCCCTCGTGCTTTTGCCTGTACTCGCCGGGTGTGATGCCCGCGAATTTTTTGAACGCGCGCGAGAAGTGGCTTTGTGAGGAAAAGCCGAGATACGAGGAAATTGCGGAGAGGGATTTATCTGTGTACCGAAGAAGGCGTTTCGCTTCTTCGGTTTTCTCTTTTTGTATATAATCGGAAAGCGTTATTCCCGCCTGCCTGTGAAATTCCGCGGACAGGTGAGTGCGGCTGATATACATTTCTTTTGCGACCGTCTCAACGGACATCGGTTCGCAGATATGGCGTCGGACGCTTGCGGCAACGTCGGAGACGAGTTTAGACCGACTGCCGTTTACTCTTGCTCTTCCGACGCGCTTTGTGTAATCCGCTATCATGTGAAATTGCAGGTTTGAAATCTGTTCGGCGCCGTTTGTCAGTTCGCACCGCTGAATGTATCTGTCGCTGAGCAAAAGCGCCTCTTCCGGGTCAAGCCCGCCTCTTATTGCCGCGCGGGAGGCAAGCGTGACGGAGACGATGAACATATTCCGCAGTTGGCGAAGCGTATCGAACGCCACCGTTCCTCCGCGTATGGGCGGTGCCGAACGCACCCACGCGTTGAGTTCTTCCGTATCGCCTTTGCCGATAATACTCATCAGTGCGTTTTCGAGAGAGACCGTATTGTGCAGGTCTGTTTTTTCGTATTCGCCGCGCGGCTCTTCATCTCTTGTCATCTGCGCCGTAATGCTTTCCTGCGTTTTGTCGTATATCGAAATGTCGGACAGCGAAAGCTTTTCGCCGTTCAGCAGATAATTCATCACGCATTGTATCTGCATAACGCTTTCGGGCGGCATCGGGATTATGCCTTTCATTCCGAGCAGAAAATCATCCGTGTCCTCTGCGGGAACGTCCGCGAGAAACGCAAGTTCGCGCAGTTCCGCGTCCGTGGCGCGTACACGGCTTGTGGGTCCCATAACTATCCGCTTTTCGCCGTAACGGACGACCCCGTAATAGGCAAACTGCGGCGTGACGTAATATCCCACATTCTTTTTAATGGAAAAAATCTCTTCCTTATATATATTCATCGGGTCTTTCGGCAACGCCGAGACAGATGAAAAAAACGTCTGCTTTTCACCGTCGAAAACACGGACGGGCAACCCCGAAAGCCCCGCGATTATGCCGCAAATATATTCAATATCGTCTGCTTTCATCTTTTACAACCCCTTTCAATACAATTATATCATATTCAATACAAATATGCAATACATATTGTGTCTTTATTTTGTATAATATACTTGAAAAGACAAATTGACCTTTTGATATTACTTATTCTGAGGATTTTTATGAAAAAAGACGAAAGATTTAAAAACCTGACGCTTGACGAAAAGGCGCGGCTCGTTCAGGGCACGGATTTTATGTATACCCGTCCAGTGGAGCGGCTCGGCATACCTCCCGTTGCTATGGCGGACGGTCCTCACGGACTGCGCAAGCAGATAGGAGGCGGCGATAACGGCGTTTCTTCTTCCGAACCCGCGACGGCATTTCCGACGGCTGCGGCGGTTGCCTGCTCGTGGAATCCCGAGAATGCCGAAAAAATGGGCAGGGCGATAGGCGAAGAGTGCCGCCGTTACGGCGTTCATACGCTGCTCGGTCCCGGCGTCAACATAAAGCGCAACCCGCTTTGCGGCAGAAATTTTGAATATTACAGCGAAGACCCTTTGCTTGCGGGCAAAATGGGCGCCGCGTTCTGCCGCGGCGTGGGAGAAAACGGCGTGACCGCCTGTGTGAAGCATTTTGCGCTGAACAATCAGGAAAACGCCCGTTTTTACGGCAACAGCGTTGTTGACGCACGCGCCGCAAGAGAACTTTATCTGCGCCCGTTTGAACTGACTGTCCGCGAGGGCAAACCGCACGCCGTCATGACTTCCTACAATCGCATAAACGGCGTTTTTTCGTCCGAAAACAAGCGTCTTATAACTGATATTCTGCGCGGCGAGTGGGGCTTTGACGGAATTGTTATGAGCGACTGGGGCGGCACTTTCGACCGCTGCGCGGGGCTGCGCGCCGGCGAAGACCTCGAAATGCCGGGGGATACGGATGTCAGCGTCAGAAAGGTGTGCGATGCCGTTTCCGACGGCACTCTTGCGGAGGAAGAACTCGACAAAAACGTTGAGCGTCTTCTTGATTTTGCCGACCGTTTCGCGACCGTTTCCAAAACCGACGCCTTTGACATTGACGCGCATTCATCACTTGCCGCAGATATAGCCGCAGACAGCGCGGTTTTACTGAAAAACGACGGTTTTCTGCCGCTTGACCCGAAGAAAAAAATATGCGTTATCGGCGACCTTTTCACAAAAATGCGCTATCAGGGCTCGGGCAGTTCCATGATAAACCCGACAAAGACAGTCTCTCACGCCGAGGCGTTTGCCGCCCGCGGCATAGAATACTCTTTCGCACGCGGTTACAGCGCCGATGTGACGCCAGCAGCGACCGACCTTGCGGCAGAGGCCGTCGCGCTTGCCGCAGAATACGATGAGATTCTGCTGTTTCTCGGTCTGACAGACCTTGCCGAAAGCGAGGGCGGGGACAGGGAAGATATGCGCCTGCCCGCCGACCAGCTGCGTCTTGTTTCTGCTCTGCTGCCGCTGAAAAAGAAGATTGCCGTCGTTCTTTTCGGCGGCTCTCCCGTCGAACTGCCTTTTGCGGACAGCGTGAACGCCGTTCTGAATATGTACCTCGGCGGTCAATGCTGCGGCGAAGCGTGCGCAAGACTGCTGTTCGGCGAAACCTGCCCGTCCGGCAAACTTGCGGAAACGTGGTTTGAAACATATTCGCAGCTGCCTTACGGCGCGGAGTATTCCAAAAACGAAAACGAACTTTACAAAGAAAGCGTTTTTGTCGGCTACCGATATACGGCAAGCGCCGACATAAAACCCCGTTATCCGTTCGGATTCGGTCTTTCTTATACCGAATTTTCATATTCCGACCCCGAAGTTTTCAGTGAAAACGGCAAAGTTTTCGCGAGCGTCACGGTTACGAACGTCGGCGCTTGCAGAGGTGCCGAAGTTGTGCAGGTATATGTCGCAAACCCGTCGGATTCCGCCGTGTTCCGCCCGAAAAAAGAACTTCGCGCATTTGAAAAAGTTTGGCTCGACCCCGCCGAAAGCCGACGTATAACACTTGCTTTCTCCGAAAAAGACCTGTCGTTTTTTGATGTCTCCCAAAACCGTTTTGTGCTTGAAAACGGAGAATACGAGGTTCAGATATCGTCTTCTTCCGAAAACACCGTTTTTTGCGAAAAACTTACGGTTTCTTCCGGTGAGAAAGTCTCTTGCCCGTATTCCGCCGAGGTCAATGAGGCGATGAAAGACGGCAAACGGATTGACAACAAAATATTTGAAGAGCTGCTCGGCGCGCCGCTCCCGAAACACGTCCCGAAACTTCCGCTGACGCTCGAAAGTCCTTTTTCGGATTTCCAAAAAACGTTTATGGGAAGAATACTGTACAACGCCGTTACCGCGACCTCGAAAAAACAACTCAAAGCGGCAAAAAAACTGCCTGAGGGTGCGGAACGCGAAAACCGCATAAAGGGCGCGGTATTCTTAAAGCGCATTTTTGACACGAACTGTATGCGCACGCTTTCAATGTCCGCGGGAAGATCATTTCCTTTCAATATCGCGGAGGGCTTTGTCAAACTCGGAAACGGACATGTCATTCGTGGGATAAAAGCGATGTGCAAGTCATATAAAATCAAAGAAAAAGGAGCAAAAAACAAATGAAAAACGGAATGCTGTCTTCACGTTTTTTTGATTCAAAGGTTCGTTCCCGGAATGTGGGAGCCAAAGAAAAATGGCTCGGCTATCTGCTCGGCCCTTGCGGTGCTCTGCTGCTGAATGCCGTTTTGGCAACATATTTGAACGTATATTACACCGATGTTCTCAAACTCACGGGCGTATGGGGCGGCGCGTTCCTCGTCATTTTTCCCATCATTTCCAAAATAATCGACGCGATAACCAACGTCGCGATGGGTTACATAATCGACCGCACGCGCACCAAACAGGGCAAAGCCCGTCCGTGGCTGCTGCTTTCGGCGCCGCTTGTCGCGATAACGGGCGTGCTCCTTTTCACTGTTCCGCAGGCAAGCGAGACGGTTCAGGTCGTTTGGGTCATGCTCTCCTACAACCTGTTCTATTCGCTGGCGTATACGATTTACAATATGTCCCACAACCTTATGGTTCCGCTGTCCACCCGCAACACCGTTCAGCGCGGTTCGCTTTCCGTTTTCAATCAGATTTCGACAATTATGATGAGCGGCATAATCGTCGCGCTCGTTTTTCCGATGGTTGTTATGCCCGTTATCGGCACGGACAAACGCCTTTGGATAGCCGTTATGGGTACGCTTTCAATCCTTGCTCTTCCGCTGACGCTCCTTGAGTATTACTTCACCAAAGAGCGCGTAACTCTCGAAACCGAGGGCATAAAAGAGAAGAAAATACCGTTTTCATTGCAACTCAAAGCGGTTTTCACGGATAAATATCTGATTATAATTTTTGCGTATTTCCTTATATATACCGTCGGAACGTGCATGAAAAACAGCGCGCTCGTTTATTACTGCAACTACGTTCTCGGAACGTACAACGACGGCGTAACGCAAATGCTCGTTTCCGTTATCGGCGGCATACCGATGGGTATAGGTATTTTTGCCGTATGGCCGCTTGCCAAGAAGTTCGGCAAACGCAACGTCACCCTTTTCGGCTTTGTGCTTTACGCTCTCGGTTCGCTTATCTGCTGGGCTGTTCCCACCAATATGGCGGTCGTGCTTGCCGGTCAGTTCATAAAAAATATCGGCGGTCTGCCGTGCGCTTATGTGTTTATGGCGCTTTTTGCGGACGTTCTCGACCACTCCGAATGGCGCAGCGGCTTCCGTTCGGACGGACTTGCGATGTCTGTTTACAGCATTATCGCCGTTGCCATTCTCGGAATCTGCACGGGTATTTTCAACGGCGTTATCTCCGCCGCAGGCTATGTCCCGCCGCTTGAAGCCACCTCCGCCACGCTTTCCGATACCATGGCATCCGTTGCCGCAAACGGATACACTACGCAGCTTTCCGCAGATGCGATAGCCTCGGGTGTCGCAAATCTCGGCGCGAACCGCGTATTTACGATAGGCATCGTTCAAAACGCCGCCACCTCGTCCGCCATAACGTTCTTCTTTGTCGGACTTGAAGTTATAACAGGCATAGCGTTGGCGCTCATGCTCTCGGCATTGAACGTTGAAAAAACGGTGGGCTTAAAACAGAACGTTATCAGACAAAGACAGCGTGCCGCCGCCGAAGCCCGCGGTGAAAAATGGGTCTCCTCAGATGAAAAAGAAGAGGCGGAACAAAAGGCGCTCGCCGCCGAAGCCCGCGCCGTATACCTTGCCGAACTCGAAAAGAAATGCGGGGAGAAAGGCACGGACTTTGAGGCAGCCAAAGCCGAATATATTAAAAAGTGCGACGAAAAAGACGCAAAACAGGCAGCCGACAAAGCTGCGAAAGCCGAAAAAGAACTTGCGAAAGAAAATAAAATTGCCGAAAAAGCGGCTCTCCGTCGTTCCCGCATGACCGAAGCGCAAAGAAAGAAAGCAGACGAAAAAGCCGCAAAGAAAGAGGCGGCTCTTGCCGAGCTCTGGAAAAAAGAGCAGGCAAAAGCAAAGCCGTTTTATGAGAAAATGCAAAAAGCGCTCGGAGAGGATAATATATGAAAGCATTTGAATTGAAAGCCGAATATCTCGTCAACCCGCTCGGGCTGGCAACCCGCTCCCCGCGCCTTTATTGGAAATGCGCAGACGGCGTAAAACAGACCTCTTATGAACTTGAATATACAGTAAACGACAAACCTTTTCCGTCCGTGACGGTCAAGACCTCTTCGACAACGCATATCCCGTTTCCGCAAACGCTCGCTTCCCGCGACCGTGTTCTGTGGCGAGTGCGTCTGTGCGACGAAAACGGTGTCTGGGGCGAATATTCCGACACCGCATCATTTGAGATGTCGCTGCTTGACCCTGCCGACTTTTCCGCGGAATGGATAAGCGGAGATTATTGCGTGAACAAAAGAAAACGCTATCCCGTGGATTGCTTCCGCAAGACTTTTGAAGCGGAAAACGTTGTCCGTGCCCGCCTTTACGCAACCGCCTGCGGACTTTTTGAAGCAAAGATAAACGGCAATCGTGTCGGCGATTTTGTTCTCGCGCCGGGTCATACCGATTACCTCAAACGTGTCCGTCTGCTGACTTTTGACGTTACCCCTCTCCTGAAAAACGGCGAAAACGAAATAACCGCCGAACTTGCGGACGGGTGGTACCGGGGTTCCTGCGGCGCATGGGGGCTGCGCAATCAGTACGGCAGCAGAACAAAACTTTTAATGCAACTCGAACTGTTTTTTGCCGACGGCTCTTCAAAAACCGTTATGACGGACGGCTCTTGGCAATGGTCAAACGACGGCTCTCGGCGCTTTGCGGACAACAAGGACGGAGAGCGTGTCGATGCCCGTATGAACCCGACGTATTCGGGTCACGCCGTGCCGACTTCTCATTCCGTTTTTCCGACCCCGACAGAAAACGTATATCTCGTTGAAAAAGAGAGATTCAAACCCACTCTTATCAAGACCCCGTCAGGAAAGACCGTTCTTGATTTCGGCAAAAACATCGCAGGTTATATCGCGTTTTCGCTTTCCGCAAAAGCGGGCGAAAAGATATTTCTCCGCTTCGGCGAAATGTTTGACAAAAACGGGGAGTTTACACAGATAAACATTCAATGCGCAAACAAAAAGCGCACAAGGGTAACGCCCCGTCAACAGGTTGAATATATCTGCCGTGACGGAAAAAACGACTACAAAACAAAGTTTGCGATTTTCGGCTTTCAATATGTTCTTGTCGAAACGGATGTCCCGTTCTCCGCCGATGATTTCGAAGCTGTTGCCGTGTATTCGGATATGAAGCCGACCGCCGAGTTCTCATGCTCAAACGACCTTGTAAACCGCTTTGTCGCCTGCACGCTGCTTTCTGCAAAGAACAACCACGCCGATGTTCCGACGGACTGCCCGACCCGCGAACGCCACGGCTGGACGGGCGACGCGCAGATTTTCGCGGATACGGCGTCCTACTTCTTTGAATACGCGCCGTTTGCCCGCAAATATATCCTCGATATGCTTGACGGACAGCGCCGCAACGGCAAATTCCGTCAGATAACCCCCCGCGGCGGCATAGACCGCTATATGAACGCGATGGACGGCTCTGCGGGTTGGTCGGACGCGGGCGTACTGATACCTTACAGAATATGGAAGCGGTACGGCGACGAATCCGTTATACGGGATAATTACGCCGCGATGAAAAAATATGTTGATTACAAAATAAAAACGCTTGGCAGATTCTATCCGACCGCGTGCCCGACGGGTATCGACCGCCGACAGAAAAAGAACATTTCGAATTACGGTCAATCTTACGGCGAATGGGCTGAACCCGCCGACGTTCACCCCATTGTCTGGCAGGACTTCGTTTCTCCTCATCCCGAAGAAACTACGGCGTATATCGCCTATGTTTGCCGGCTGATGAGCGAGATCGCCGAAGTTCTCGAAAAGTCCGACGATTCAAAACGCTTCGCGGCAATCGCGGACCGCGTAAAACTCGGCTACACGGCTCTCCGCAAAACCGAAAAATTTACGCTTGACACTTCCCGTCAGGCAAGTCTCGTGCGCCCGCTTTACTTTGATCTGCTTGCACCCGAACAGACCGAATTCGCGAAAAAACGCCTCGTAAAAGCACTTGACGAATACGGTTGGCGGTTAGGCACGGGCTTTCTTTCGACCCCGCTTATTCTCTACGTTCTTCAGGATATTTCACCCGAATACGCTTACCGTCTGCTTGAAAACGAACAGATGCCCGGGTGGCTGTTTATGCCCAAAATGGGCGCGACCACCGTTTGGGAAGCGTGGGAGGGGACGGAGACCGAGAACGGCGGCATAGCCTCTCTTGACCACTACTCGAAAGGCGCCGTATGCGAATGGATATTCTCCCGTATGTGCGGCATCAATGTCTCCGGCGAGAACCGCTTTGAGATAACGCCCTGCGTCGGCGGCAGCATAACGTTCGCTTCTTTTGCTTACGACAGCCTCTACGGCAAGGTCTCCTGCGCGTGGAAACGCGACGGCGGCAAGGTTACGTTTGAAGTCTGCGTTCCTCCCAACACTTCCGCGCGTTTTTGCGCCTGCGGTGTTGACAGGGAACTTTCGGTCGGCTTGAATGTGATTGAAGCCGAAATCTGACGAACCAAAGCGTCGGTATTTTGAAACAGGGAACTTTTCGCCCGTTTTTAGGCGGAAAAGTTCCCTATAAATACGATAACTGCGGGATTTTTGTTTTTGTATGACCCGCACGGCGGTAAAAAAGCATAATACTTCTTTCCGGAATCATTTTTGCAGGTTTTTACGTCACCGTTTCGCCAAAATCGAAATGATTGTAAAATAGCGGAAGAATTATCTTTAAAATTTATAAAACGGACGCAGTGTTTGTGTTGTGTCCGTTTTGTTTATTTACAACTTCGCGCGTTTATACTATAATATCTTTGATTATTATAGGGGTATTGCGCCCTTGTGCTGACCGTGTATGCAGGGCGGGAGCGCAGACGAAAATGTAAAAGAGTTTTTCCGCTTTGGCTGAACCGAGGCGGCGCAAAGACCTTTCCAAGGAGAATTTATGAGCAAAAATGCAGTCGATCTGCGCGGCAGGCGAGAGGTTTTCTGGGACGATTTTATGATCGAGCCCGACCGCACGAACGCCGAACCGCGCTTACACAAACCCGTCAAAAAAGAGCGTGTGCTCCTGCTTGACAAACCGTGGGAGGGCGACGGGTGCGATTATTACAACATTTTTAAGGACGAAGACGAGAACGGCGTTCTTTACAGAATGTACTATCTCGGTTGGACGATGATAAAGCCTGACGGCACGCACAACGGCTCGGATATCAAAGTCTGCTATGCCGAAAGCCGCGACGGTATCAAATGGGAGCGCCCCGACCTCGGTATATGCAAATTCGGCAGATACAGAAAGAACAACATCATTCTGGATCAGAAAACGGATATTTACGATAATTTCTTTGCATTCAAGGACACAAATCCGAACTGCAAGCCCGACGAGAAATACAAGGGCGTTGCCGAGTGCGGCAGAGACGGAACTCTTTGGGGTTACGTTTCGACCGACGCAAAGCATTGGACTCGCAAGGCTCTTTTGACAAAGCAGGGCAAGTTCGACTCCCTCAACGTGTGCCATTGGGATAAATACAGCGGCAAATACCGTTGTTATATCCGCGATTTTCACGACAACGAGGAAACGGACGAATACGCTATCCGCGATGTCCGCGTGATAACTTCCGACGATTTCTGGAATTGGTCTGAGCCGACGATGATAGATTTCGGCGAACAGGCGGACTATCCGCTTTACACAAACAATGTCGGACCGTATTACAGAGCGGATCACATTCTGACGGGATTTCCGACAAGATACGTTCAGCGTTACGGCTGGTCGAAGAATTTTGACAGACTTTGCGGACAGGAGCAGAGAAAACTTCGCTGCAACCTCACCGAGCGTCTCGGACTTACCGTGACCGACTGCGTGTTTATGACAAGCCGCGACGGAGTTAAGTTCCACCGATTTGACGAGGCGTGGCTGACCCCCGGTCCCGAAAACGGAAGCAACTGGGTATACGGCGACTGCTATCCCGCGTTCGGCATGATAGAGACCCCGAGCGAATACGAGGGCGCGGCAAACGAGATATCGATGTATAATTTTGAGGGCAAGTGGACGGGCAAACCGTCAAACCTTTACAGATACACGGTTCGTCTCGACGGCTTTGCTTCGTATTACGGCGCGTATCCCGGCAGAGATCTTGTTACCCGTCCTTTCACTTTCGACGGCGACACTTTGAAGATGAATTTCGCCACCTCCGCAAGAGGATTTATGAAAGTGAAATTTCTGGACGAGAACTACGAGCCTTTCGAGGGCTTTTGGACGACCGAGATATTCGGCGACAGAGTTGACAGCCCGATAGACTTTGAAAACGGCAATATCGCAGACCTGAAAGGCAAAACGGTGCGCCTTGCGCTCGAACTCTGCGACGCAGATATATATTCGTTTATAATCGAATAATAAACGGGAGGTTAAAATGAAGAAAAAGATAATCCTTTTGGCTATATGCCTTTTCTCCGTTTTTGCGTTCTTTACCGCCTGCAACGGCGATAAAAAGCAGACCCAAACGGGAACGGCGACCGGAGAAAGAGATTTCGGCGGCAGAAAATTTTATTATCGCGGCACGGTAATAACCGCAGACCCGTCCGACGACGACCCCGATGTAGACCCCGGTACGCTTCCGTATATGGAAAGCCGCGAGGACGAGGTTCTTTACAACCAGTGCCTTTATATCGAAAAAGCCTATAACTGCAAGATTATCCGTTCCGGATTCTCCGAAACCACACAGACCTTTGCCACAATGTTTGCGGCGGGTGACATTGAAGCGGATATCTGTTCCGCAACGTTCGGCGAACTCCGCGAATATTACAAGGCGGGTATCCTTTGCAACATGGAAGAGTTCACGAGCCTTGACGCTTCCGACGAGGAAAAATGGGGCATCGAGGCAAAACGTGACGCGACCCGTTACGGCGGCGTGCTTTACGCTTTCCCCGTAAAAGGTTCGATGTACACTCCGTTCGTATCCGTTTACAGCGGCGCGCTTATCTATAACTACGAACTTTATGACGAGTTCAACATAGGCACCACGCCTAAGGAAATGGTTGAAGCGGGCGACTGGACGTTCGACACTTTCCTCAACATCGTTCAGCGTTGCTCCGACCTCACGGCGCAAAGACCTGTTTACGGTCTTCAAAGTTCCTGTTCCCTTGAAGCCTCCGCGATTGATGCCAACGGTTCAAACATCATTATAACAAAGAACGGCAAATATATCTGCGGACTCAACAGCGACCCTGCTCTCAACGCGCTTGAATGGGTCAGAAAAATGTATCAGACAGGTTGCGTAGTTGTCAGTGGCAACGACTTTGATAACGGTACAGCCGTATTCGCACTCAAAACTTCCGAAAAAGCGATAAACACCAAGTGCTCCACCGTTCACTGGGTTCAGTTCCCGATAGGTCCCGATGCGACCGAAGCAACCAAAAACACCGGCGCATATTTCGGTTACCACGAAAGAGGCACTTCCGTCTTCAAGCACAGCAACGACAGCCAAAGAGACGAAGACTCCGCTTATATTCTTGACAAACTGTTTGCCCCGACCGAAGAATGGGGCAAGACCGGTTACGATGATTATATGGCTCGTAACTTCTTTGATACCATTGACGACTACAATGTTTACAAAAACACAAGCATAAACATGAGTTACCAGTACGCGCTTGAAATCCTTGCCGACGAAGAATTCGGCAAAGAGTATCAGAACGTTATCAACGGTGCTGTTGCGGCTTCTTTCACCGGTTCAATCAAGAACCAACTTTCCTCGCTTGTTACCGCGATGAACGAACAGATCTGCAAGCCGATGAACGAGGCAAAATAAGAGGTATTGAATATGAAAATAATGCTTTCTCCCTCCTATTTCGGAGAAAAGGAAAAGACGCTTTTCGAACACGGAAAGATGAGCCTTTCCCTGTTTAAGTATTCAACGGGCATCTGCGGTATGACGCTCAAAAACGCGCGAGGTTACATCACCGTGCTTCCGTTCAAGGGCTTTCAGGTGTGGCGCGCTTGCTTTGACGAACACGAACTTGTTATGAAAACGCTGTTCGACGAACCGACGCAGAGCACCGAATACTGCAAGACTTACGGCGCGTTTCTTATCCATTGCGGACTTACCGCGATAGGCAACCCCGACGTTGCCGCGGGCGATACGCACCCGCTTCACGCGGAACTGCCCAATATCGGTTACGACAAGGCGTGGGCTGTCTGCGGAGAGGACGAAAAGGGCAGATATGTGGAACTCTGCGGCTCCTGCCGTTATGTGTTCGGCTTTGAGACGGGATATGAGTTCCGACCGACTTACCGCCTTTACGAAAACGGCACAACGTTCGACGTGCACAACGAGATAGAAAACCTGCGCGGCTGCCGCCAGGAATACTCGTATATGTGTCACATGAACTTCCGTCCCGTTGACGGCTCAAAACTCGTTTATTCCGCAAAGACAGAAAATATTTACCTGCATGAACTTGTTCCCGATACGCTGACGGACGACGAACAGAAGAAGTTGAAAGACTGGTTCAAAGTGCTGAAAAAGGACATTCACGCGCACGATACGTTGGGCGGCGAAAAACAGTTCTATCAGCCCGAGGTCGTCTTCACCGTCAGGTATGAATCGGACGAAGAGGGCAGAGGTCACTGTATGCAGGTATTCCCGGACGGTTATGCGGGCTACGTTTCGCATCACCCCGCGCAGCTGCCTTTCGGCGTTCGCTGGATAAGCCGTTTTCCGAACGAGGACGCCGTGGGTATGCTTCTTCCCGCGACGGGAGAGCATAACGGACACGCGGACTGCGTAAAGAAAGGTTATATCCGCTACATGGAAGCGGGCGAGACCGTTAAGATTGACTTCACAACGGGACTTTTGACCCCTGCCGAGGCGGACGCGATGAAAGAAAAGATCGCAAAAATGATAGGTTGAGTTTATAATAATACATATTATATATAAGATATTCAAAGGAGAAAAACACCATGTCCAGAGTTTGTATTCCCGATTACGAATACGTTGAAAGACGCAAAAAATGCGTTGAGATGATGAAAGAGCAGAACCTTGACGTTATGATAGTCAACGGTACCGAGTCCGACTATGCCAACCCGCGTTACTTCTGCGGCTTCTGGCCTCTTTTTGAAAGAGTCGGAGTAGCCATTGCCGCCAACGGCAACGCTGCCGTTATGGTAGGTCCCGAATCCGTCATCTTCGCAGGCGACGTTTCGAGGATAAAGAACATTTATCCCTGCCTTTATTACAGAGAGGGCGCAAACCCGTCCTATCCCGAGATAAAGACGAACACCTACAACGACGTTCTTGAAGACCTCGGCGTTAAAGGCAAGCATATCAGAATAGGTATCGGCGGCTACATGGAGACCACCGTTGTTATGATGGACGGTCTTAAAGAGTGCTATCCCGAAGCAGAGATAGTAAATGCCGACAACATCATGGTTTCGCTCCGTCAGATCAAATCCGAGAACGAAATCGCCTGCATCCGCGAAGGTTTCAGAATCGCGCAGATCGCAACCGATGAGGTTGTAAAAGCGCTCCGTCCGGGCGTTACCGAACTTCAAATGGTCGGTATCGCACAGAAAGCGGTTTACGAGAACGGCGCGGAATACGAAGGTCTTCCGATGTATGTATTCAGCGAAAAGAGCACTTCTCACGCTATTTCCAGACCCTCTTACAGAGTTATCAACAAGGGCGACATCGTTCAGCTCAACCTTTCCGCAAAAGTTGACGGTTACTCTCCCGCAATAGGCATTCCCGTAGGCATGGGCAAATATTCTCCCGAGAAGAAAGACCTTGTTGACTTCTGTCTTGAAGCGCACAAGTGGACGGAAAAACAGCTCAAGGCGGGCGTTCTTGCTTCCGACGTCGCTAAGGGATTCCTTAAATTCTTCGAGGATAACGGCAGAAGAGAAAACTACGTTTACGGTCCTTGCCACGGAACCGGTATCATCGAAGTTGAAGCGCCCTGGATGGAGACCACTTCCAACTACCTGCTTCAACCGAACATGACTTTCCAGATAGACACTTTCGTTTCCGGTCCGACTTTCGGTCTTCGCTGGGAAAAGGGTATCGTAATAACCGAAAACGGCTTTGAGTCCAACTGCGACGAACTCAAATATATCGAACTTGATTTCTGATTTGAGGAGATGTTTGTTTTATGAGACTTGAATATATGATGACCGCCGACGTGCAGGAAGCAAAAGAGAAAAATCTTCCCGTTATCCTGCCGATAGGCACCATTGAGTGGCACGGTCCTCACTGTGCGCTCGGCTGCGACACGATGATCTGCCAGGGCTTTGCCGATAAAATTGCGGAGAGCAAAGAATGCGTTGTTTGCCCGCCCGTTTGGTACGGCGTTGCGTCTTATGCGGTAGGCGGCCCCGAAAACGGAACCGTTACCATCGACGTCGATGTTTACGAGAACTACATTTACGGTATTCTTAAATCAATGCTTTACGGCGGATTCAAGAACATCTATATGCTCATTCATCACCAGTTCGAGGACGAGAACTATATGCCCATGACTCTCGCTTGCGCAAAAGCGGCGAAGAAACTCATCATGGAGTATATGGAGGACACCATGGGCAAAGGCTGGTGGGGTTCCAACAGTTTCTCTTCTTACTACGACAACCTCGGCACGGATTCCGACTTCCCGTTCGGCATGATAAAGGTTTATTCCTGTATGTCCACCGCCGCACAGCACGCCACGGGCTACGACCATGCCGGCAAGTATGAGTCCAGCCTGCTCAAAGCGTTTTATCCGGACGCGGTCAAACTCGAAAGACTTCCGCAGTCCGACGCTTGGTTCATTCAGAGCGCGTATGAAGCGTCCGCCGAACTCGGTCAGAAGATGATCGAAGTTTCCATGACTGACCTGCTTAAGCGCATCAAGTAATCGTCTGTAACGATATGATAAAGAACATTGCCCGACATAGTCTTTTTGTCGGGCAATGGGAATTATATAATACGAGGGAGACAATATTATGAAAACATGTCCTAATTGCAACGTACAACTTGATGACGCTGCCACATTTTGCGCCAACTGCGGCGCGCGCATTTCCGAATCCGCTCAGGCACAGCCGCAGTATACCCAAAACACCGCCGTTCCTCCGCAGGGCGACCCCTACGACCACACCGCAGAGTTCGACCCGCGGGATATTTCCGACAATAAGGTTTTTGCCATGCTCGGTTATCTTCTCGGCACGGTAGGCATAATCATCGCGCTTTTGGCAAGCCGCAAGTCGCCTTTCACCATGTTCCATGTCAGACAGGCACTCAAATTCACGGTTGTCAACATTCTCATGCTTGTATGCGTAGCGCTTCTTTTCTGGACGATAATCGTTCCTGTTGCATACGGAGTTATGAGTTGTATATTTCTTGTTCTCAGAGTTATCTGCTTCTTCCAGATCTGCTCGGGCAAAGCCAAAGAGCCTGCGATAATCCGCAGCCTCGGCTTCCTTAAATAATCACGGACAGAGTATACATAATTTTATAAAAAGCGCACGGGGCTGTAAAAACGCAGGTTTTTACAGCCCCGTGCGGTATTGTTCGCGGTCTGAATATGCTCGGCATACGACCGTGTTTTTATTGTTTTATATCGGTCGGGTCAAAGTCTATATATCCGTCAAAATTATTGAATTCCGCGGAAAGGTCTTTCATGCTCGGAAAAATTTCGGAACTGTCCGTGGACATCAGCGCAAAATTCTTTCCTACGAATTGGTATATGTAATATACGTTTTCAGAATTCGGAAATCCGTATATTATCACTCTTGTCTGCGTCAACAGGTCGATATAGCATTTGAGCACATTGCCCGACGGAATCGGCGCTTTCTTTATGATATATTCTCCGTATTGCACCTTTTTGTGCCTGATGTAAGTGTTATCTTTTCCGGTTTTGCTCGCAAAAACAAACGTTATTATCAACAATGCGACTTCCGCAATCGCAAAACAGATCATAAATATTTTGTCGGTCGGTGTAAAATCCTTGATGTCCCGCCCTCCTGTCAGAATCACAATGACAGCAATCAATGCGAACATGGCAACAAGCCCGCCGACCGTGAACGTCAAATTTTTGTTTATCCTCTTCGTCGTCTGTATAATTTCGTGTCCGACTTCATTTATCGTTTTGTCGTCCGTGATTTCTTTTTCGGTTTCCGTTTTTATTCTGTCGCATATTTCAATACTGTTGGCAAGTCCGAATATCGTATAATTTTTCCCGTTTTTCATGCGCAAAGCCAGCGTCGTTGCCGAACAGTTGCAAAAAGCGATCTCGGAATATGCGCACTTTATTTTCGAACCCCACAAAAAACGTGCATCCATGCCGTGTTCGTCAAGATGCAGGTAAGCGTTTCTGTTCAGCAAAAAAGACGCAAGCCCATACAAAAACAGTATCAAACCGACAGACCCGTATATTATTGCCGTAATAAGTAATTTTTCTCCCCGCATATTTTCAAAAATGTACCCGTATGCTATTCTTGCGGGCGCGCCGACCGCTCCGAGCAGCATTTCAATTATGTTAAACACTTTTGCGGGGGTGCTTTTCTTAAAAATCCCGTCCATTTTCTCTTCATTCCTTTTTTCGGTTCTTGAAACGATTATATCATATCGGCGGCGAGGTGTCAACTCTCACCTTAAAAAAAACTGCCGAGGCATTTGCCCCGACAGTTCTGTTTTTTTATTCGGTATTATCAGATATTTATCATGTTTGCCATCTCGTATTTCTTGAAGTCGAACGGTTTTTCCATTTTGAGCGCTTCAAGAATGTCGAGGTCGATAATATCGGTTTCTTTCATAACAACAACTCTGTTGCTGATTCCGTTTTTAAGCAAGTTTACGCAGTAGTTGCCCATTTCGGTTGCGATAACTCTGTCTTTTGCGGAGGGAGCGCCGCCGCGCTGAACGTGGCCGAGTATGGCTTCTCTGGACTCAACGCCGGTTTCTTTCTCCACGCGTTTTGCAAAGTCCGCTATGTTTGCAATACCGTTTTCAACGCAGTATTTATAGTTCTTATTGGACGGAACGTCGAAGAAAAGACCCTCGGAAACAAGTACGATAAAGTGATTTTTGCCGTATCTCTTGCCTCTTGCTATTCTGTCAACGATGTCTCTCTGGAAATCAAACTCAACTTCGGGTACGATGATGGACGTCGCGCCCGCCGCGATACCCGCTTCAAGGGTGACCCAACCCGCGTTTTTGCCCATTATCTGAACAACGGAGCAACGGTTGTGGGAGTTGCAGGTGTCTCTGAGTTTGTCGATAAGGTCGATGCAGATGTTGACCGCCGTGTCAAAGCCTATCGTATAGTCGCTGCAAACGATGTCGTTATCTATCGTGCCGGGCATCGCAACGCAGGGAATGCCGTGCAGGGTAAGGTCGCGTGCGCCTCTGAACGAGCCGTCGCCGCCGATAACAACGATACCCTCAATGCCGAACTCTTTGCAGGTGTGAACCGCTTCCTGAATTTTTTCCTCGGTCTTGAATTCGGGACAACGCGCACTTCTCAAAAACGTGCCGCCTCTGCCGAGAATGTCGCAGACATCTCTTGCGGTGAGTTCCTGAATATTGCCCTCGATAAGTCCCTTGTATCCCTCACGGATACCCATAACGGTTATGTTCTCGGCGACACAGGTTCTGACAACGGCTCTGACAGCCGCGTTCATGCCCTGAGCGTCGCCTCCGCTCGTCAATACGCCGATGGTTTTCATGATTTTATCATTCCTTTCAGATATACCGAAATAATCTAACGGTTATTATACACCAAAAAAAGTAAAAAATCAATATGTTTCATAAAAAACTCATATTTTGAGCCGCTCCGTCACGGTTCGCATTTTTCCGCGTTTTTTGCACGTTGTTGACCGCATAAATTTTAGATTTCTTTGCCTAAATTAACATTGACCTTTCGGGCTGTAAGTGCTAAAATAATTTTTAGTAAAAAATATGAGTTATTATGCTGTTTTGAGGAGGTGAAGCCCCGTGTTCGGTTATATTGTTGCCGATATGAAAAACCTGACGGAAGAAGAGAAAAAACGCTATAACGCTTATTATTGCGGGCTTTGCCACGCACTCAAAAAAACAAACGGCAACCTCGGCAGACTTACGCTGACTTACGACTTCACATTTATCGGTATTCTGCTCTGCGAACTTTACGGCGAGGGCGAGACCCGCCAAGGCAAATGCGCCCCGCACCCGCGCAAAACGCATGATTATGTCCAAAGCGACATTCTTGACTACGTTGCAGATATGAATGTTTTGCTTTCGTATGCCAATATGCTTGACGATTGGGACGACGACGGCAATCTGCTCGCGCTGTTTGCAAGCGGTTTTTACAAACCCAAAATGAAACGTATCAGCCGCCGTTTCCCCAAGCAGGAAACTATGGTCTTTGAATGTCTTTCTCTTCTTTTCGAAGCCGAACGCGCGGGGCAGACAAATCCCGATATTCCCGCCGCCGCATTCGGGCGGCTGCTGGGTTCTCTTTTGAGTTATCGCAACGATAAATACGAAAAAGTACTTTATGATTTCGGTTTTGCACTCGGCAAATACATCTATTTGCAGGACGCCTGCGTCGATTTCAGAAAAGACCTGAAAAAAGAGCGTTACAATCCGCTTACCGAGGCGCGAGAAGAGGACTTTGACGATATATTGAACATGCTGGCGTCCGACGTCGCCGCCGCATTCGAAAAAATCGAGCGCGTCAAGGATAATTCGCTTATCAGAAACATAATATATTCGGGAATACGTCTGCGTTACGCGGAGTCGAAAAAAGAAAAGGGGAAAAAGGCGGAATGAACAGATTCAGAAATTGGCTTGTCCGTTTTATGAGCGGCAGATACGGCTCTGACGCTCTCGGAAAGTTTACGATGATAACATACCTCGTGCTTGCGTTTGCTCAACTTTTTCTTGTGCGCACGCCTTTAATGCGAGGTCTCGGCGGGTGGATATGGAACGCCGTGCTACTGCTTCTTTTCGCGTGGTCGGTCTTTCGTATGCTTTCACGCAATATCGTTGCGAGAAGCCGTGAAAACCGCCGCTTTCTTTCAATAAAAAACGGATTTAAAAAGTTTTTCTGGCTCCGAAAGCAAATGTGGAAGGACAGAAAAACGCACGTTTACAAAAAATGCCCGCATTGCAAAAGCGTTTTGCGCCTGCCCCGTCGTAAAGGCGATCACGGCGTGACCTGCCCGAAATGCAAAAAGGTGTTCAGAGTAAAAATATAATATGAAAATCGGAAATGCGCGGTCGGCAATGGTCAGAAAACGCGAAACGAACGGCAGACATAGTATATTCCGCCTCTGAATATAAGATGTTTGCGTTTTTCGCCGCGCGTCGGAGGTCGGTCCGGTTTCGGCAGCGGAGAAAAAACGCCCGTTTTGTCCTTTGAATTGTATAAAAACTTCAAACTTTTTTCTTGCGCTGCTATTGACAAATAGGCATTCTTATAGTATAATAAGCATAGGTAGATGGGAAGTGTTTTCTCTTTCTGCTTTTTCTGTTATATGCAAAAGCCTGAAAAGGAACGGTCGGACTATGAAAAAAACGCTTGTTTTAAGGGTTGTTTTGATCTTTCTGATTGTTGCTTTTTCCGCCGTCGGTGTTTTTGCCTCATTCAAGATTTATTCGGCAAAGCGTGAAAACGAAAGGCTTGCCGCCGAAAAAGAGGCATTGGCTTATCCGTATAAAACGGTTGAATATAACGGAAAAACGTATGATTACAATGAAAACGTTTATAATCTTCTCGTTCTCGGCATAGACGCCGGGGGGGAGTATGAGGAAAGTGAGTTTTTCGAAACAGGCGGCAAAGCCGACGCGATATTCATTCTTTCCATAAACAACTCAAAGAAAACCGTTTCAACCATACAGTTGAACCGCGACACGGTAACCGAAGTTCAAAAACTCGGCGTATTCGGCGATCCCGTCGCAACGCTCAACTCTCAACTTGCCACGGCTTACGCTTACGGTAACGGCGGCAAAAGCAGTTGCGAAAACATGAGCCGTGCCGTTTCGGGCTTGCTTTACGGCGTGCCGATAGACGGTTATCTTGCGATGAACATGGAGGGTATCATTCCATTTGTCAACGCGGTCGGCGGCGTAACGGTTACGCTCAAAGACGATTTCACAAAATTTGACCCCGAAATGGAAGCGGGCAGGACGCTTACCCTTGACGGCGCGAAAGCGTATATATATCTGCGCGGCAGAGGAGATGTCGGCGACCAGCAGAACACGTCCCGCATGGAACGTCACCGAACGTTTTATTCGGAACTCTTCAAACAGGTCGATAAACTGCTCGGTTCGGACGTGTCAAAAATCAAATCCGTTTACGATGCCATCTATCCGTATTCTTACTTTTCAATCAGTTTGTCCAAACTGATGTCTCTGTATTCCGATTCCGCGGATTATCGACGCGTTTCCGCGGTCACGCCCGAGGGCGTTATTAACGAGGACGCGGAGTATACCGAGTTTTACGCCGACAAAACGGCACTTCGAAAACTTGTTTTCGATGTTTGGTATACGGAACGCCAAAACAGTCAATAAATAAAAAATAATAATATATCAGTTTTAAAGGAGTCTTAATCATGAGCAAAAAAGTATTGAGAAGCATTGCACTCATCACAATGATCGTTCTTGCTTTCTCCGTTTCGGCTGCCGCTATCGGCTTCAAACCGAGTGTTGACATCAAGAAGGGTCCCGACTATGTAACGCCCGACGGATTCCAGTATGAAGTAATCATCACTCCGATAGGCGAAGCAGACAATCAGACCGACGAAAGAGTTCAGGAAGGTCTTAAACATCTTAAAAATGTTTACGAAGATCTCAAAGATAAGAACATCGCTGATATCGTAGACAAAGCAGCACTTGAAAAGGCAGCTGGAACAAAGGCTGAAAACCTCAAGGTTTCCGATATGTTCGACCTTTGGACCAACTCCCCCGAAGAAATCGCTCTTACATTCAAAAACGCTCTTGCCGACGGTGAAAAATTCGCGGCTCTTTACAGAGACTACAACGGCAACTGGAAGATCCTTAACGCAACCGTAGACGGCATCAACGTTGATATTGACGGTCTTACGAGCGGTACCGTTGTATTCCTCACCGCAGAAAAGGGATCCAGCACCCCCGATACCAGTGACCCCCATGCCAATGATTCTTGGATTTGGATCGCAGTTGCGGGCATAGCGGTGGTAGGCGTAGCGGTTCTCGCAGTTTGCCTCGTTCGTTCCAAGAAACAGGAAAACAACTGATTGTAAATAACTGAAAAGTTATCCAAGCGGAACGGCTTTGCCGTTCCGCTTGTTTTTTGCTGATTGCTTTTTTTTGTTTTATTCTGCTCCCCGATAATGCTGTTAAATACAGGCGTCGCACCCGATTATGCCGTCAGAGACCGATATTTTCACGGCGAAAAAATCTTTATGGCGCAAACGCTGTTGCGGGGGAATGCTTTTTTTCCTTATGTTTGCTTGAATTTCTTTTCCGTTCGCGGCAGTTCAGCCTCAAAATAGTGATTTTTGTCGTAATTCGGTTGACTTGACGGCAGATAAGAGTTATAATAACTTTATATACGGGCAAATCGCTCTGCCCGAAAAAACAAAAAGGCACTTCATTTTTCCGTGCTTTCGGACGGACTTGAATGCCTGCTTTCGCCGTTTTTGCGGCAAGGAGATATCCGTTTTGTTCATTACCATATTTTGTATATTCTTTTTGACCATGTTCGCGGGAACATATTGGCTTTCCGGCAGGTGGCTTATGCTTGTCGGCGTGCCGTACAACACAAAGCGTTCCCGCATAGCGCGCTCCGTTCTCGGTGTTGCCGTTGTCGTTCTCTGCGGTATTTGGCGTGTCGTTGTTATTGTTGTCATGCACGTCATAGCGTTCGCTCTGCTGTGCGAAATTGCCGCCGTCATAGCCCGTCGGATAGGCAGGCGGTTCAAGGGCAAAAGGGTCTATTCGGTTTGTCGCGTGATTTATCGCAGCGCCGCCGTGCCGTTGCTTTTAACCGCCGCGCTCATGCTTTACGGCACGGTCAATATGTGGCATATCGTCAGAACCGATTACACCGTCACGTCGGCGAAACTTGCGGATGAATACCGTATCGTGCTGATGACGGACACTCATTTCGGCTCTATACAGTCGCCCGAAGTCCTTGAAAAAAAAGTGGACGAGATAAACTCCCTCAACGCGGATATGATAATCCTTTGCGGCGACATCACGGACGAATCCACAACGCGCGAACAACTTGACCAAGTATTTGAGATATACAGCCGCATGAAGAGCCGTTACGGCACGTTTTATACATACGGCAACCATGACAGGCAGGAATACGCCGTGGCGAACCGCCGCGCGTATACGCCCGAGGAGTTTGCCGACGTTGTGCGTTCGCACGGAATAAAGATATTGCAGGACGATTTTGTCAATATCGGCAACGACCTCGTTCTCGTCGGCAGGGAAGACAAGAGTTGGAAAGAAACCCCCCGCCTTTCTTCCGAAACGCTGCTCAAAGACGTTGACCGTTCGCGCTTCATCATTATTTCCGACCACCAGCCCGTTGATGCTGAAGTCAACGCCGCGCAGGGCGCCGATTTGCAGCTTTCGGGGCACACCCATGCGGGGCAGATATATCCGTTCGGACTTCTTATCGAACTTGTCGGAAAACTCAATTACGGCGAATATCATCGCGGCAATTTGACTGCGATAGTCTCGTCCGGCACGACGGGGTGGGGCTTCCCGATACGCACCGAGGAACATTGCGAATACGTTCTTGTGACGCTGAAACCCGCTCAATAGTTCTTTACACACTTTACTCTGGCTTTGTAAAAGGAAAAATCAATAAGCAAGTTTATAATATTGAAAGGCATCCGAACATTTCGTTCGGATGCCTTGCTTTTATTTAATTCTATCAGCCGTTTGCGTTGTCGCCGTCAACAGGCTTTTCTTCACTGTTTTCGGGCTGTGTTGCGGCTTCTCCGTCGTGGGAGACGGGCTCTGCCTTATCGGCGTTGTTTTCGGACTTCTGCGCGCCGTCCGCGGCATTGCCGTCAAGCGGTGCGAGGTCCTCGCCTTTCATAATTCTGTCGAATTCGTCCGCGGAGAGTTTTTCGCGCTCAATAAGGTAATCGGACACTTTGATAAGTTCTTGCTTATGCTCTTCGAGTATGACTTTCGCTCTTGCATACGCCTCGTCGATTATTCTCTTTATTTCCGCGTCTATCTTCGCCGCCGTGTCGTCTGAGCAGTTTCTCTGCGTTGTCAGGTCTCTGCCGAGGAACACCTGGTCGTTGTCGCCGCCGAACGAGATCGCGCCGAGACGGGACATACCGTATTTTGTGACCATATCTCGGGCAAGCGCCGTCGCTCTTTCGATGTCGTTGGAAGCGCCCGTGCAAACATCGTCAAGTACAACTTCTTCCGCAACACGACCGCCGAGCAGACCGACTATGCTGTCAAGGATCTCCTTTTTGGACATATGCTGTTTGTCTTCCGAGGGAACGTAGTAGGTGTAGCCCGCCGCCATACCTCTCGGAATTATCGAAATTTCGTGAACGGGGTCCTGATTTTTGAGGAAGCGCGAAACCACCGCGTGACCCGCTTCGTGAACCGCCGTTATGCGTCTGTCCTTGGGTATCTTGACCGCAGATTTCTTTTCAACGCCGACGATAACTTTGAGTATCGCGTCGTCAACGTCCTGCGCGGTTATCTTCTTATGACGTCTTCTTGCGCACAGCAGCGCGGATTCGTTCATAATGTTTTCGAGGTCTGCGGGGGAGAAGCCCGCCGTGGATTTCGCAACGTGGTTCAGGTTCACGTCGTCCGCAAGCGGCTTTTGTCTCGAATGTATTTTTAGAATTTCTTCTCTTGCCTTTACGTCGGGCAGGTGAATAACTATCTGTCTGTCAAATCTGCCGGGACGCAGCAGCGCGCTGTCAAGAATGTCGGGTCTGTTCGTTGCCGCCATAACGATGACGCCCTCGTTTTTCTCAAAGCCGTCCATCTCAACCAGCAACTGGTTCAGCGTCTGTTCTCTTTCGTCGTTTCCGCCGCCGAGACCGGCACCTCTCTGTCTGCCCACCGCGTCGATTTCGTCGATGAATACGATGCACGGAGCATTTTTCTTTGCCTGGTCGAACGTGTCGCGGACACGGGAAGCGCCGACGCCGACATACAGTTCAACAAAGTCCGAACCGCTTATCTGGAAAAACGGAACGCCCGCTTCTCCCGCCGTTGCGCGCGCAAGATATGTCTTACCCGTTCCCGGGCTGCCGACCATCAGTATACCTCTCGGAATACGCGCTCCGAGGTCGGTAAATCTTTTCGGGTTTTTAAGAAAATCGACAACTTCCGCCAATTCCTCTTTTTCCTCGTCCGCTCCCGCAACGTCCTTAAACATGACTTTTGCTTTTGAGTCGTTGCCGAGTTTTAAGCGCGCTTTCGAAAAACTCATCGCTTTTCCCGCGCCGCCTCCGCCGTTCATCTGACCGAACATGAAGAAACCGAAGACCGCTATCATAATGATTATCAGAACGTAGGGTATCGCGCTGACCCAAACAGGCGTCTGTGCCTGCGGAATGAGGTCATACTTCATCGTGGGCTCGCCGGTTTCGGGGTTCTTTATATAGTCCTCAACATCTTCAAGGAAGAGTCCGACGCTGTAAAGCGAATACTTTTCCTCCGTCTTGCCCTGCGCGTTCGGTTCTTTCAGTTTCAGTTCAAGTGTTGAGGAATCAACGGTGAAAGTCTCAACTTTGCCCTCACGGAAGTAGTTGAGTATATCCGAATACTTGGTGTCTCTTGTCGAATCTCCCCGCAGCAGCATCAGAACAAAAATTCCGATGAGAAAGAGTATGACGGCATAGACCGCCAGATTTTTGAATCTTTTCAAGGTTTCTCTCCTTTATACGTTTTGCTTTATACAATGTTCAATATTTATGTTATACGAAAATTATATACTCATTAAGACGGATTTATTAAAATACGGTGAAATCTGCCGTCAAACCGCCGTTTTGCTCCGCAAACGCGGCGTCCGTGCCGTATCCGCAAACGTGAACGACCTTTTCGCCGCAGACAATAACGGGGTTCGTTTTTCTCCGCTCCGTCGGCATTTTGGTGTCCGAATAAAGTTTTAAGACGCTTTTCGTGCCCGCGCTCTCGCGGATTTTTATTCTGTCTCCGCTTTTTGCGGGGCGCGCTTCAAGCCGCCCGAGCAATTCTTTCGGAATTTTCCCTTTCGGACTTTCCGTCAGCGTCAGAACGCCTGTTCCGTCTATCACATTTTCGCCTATGCGCAAAATTTGCGAATAGCCGCCTGTTGTGCCGACATCTTTCAAAAACAGCAGTTCCGAATAACTCTTTTCCGCCGTTATGCAGTCCGTCAAACAAAGCCTTGCGTTTGTTTTTCCGTTTTTCACAAGTTCGCAGAGTGCGTCCGTCAGCGTTTTCGAAAGTTTTTTGCCGTCCGTCGCATCTTCAAACGCCCTGCGCACGCAAAGCCCCAAAAATGCGTCGCCGTGCTCCCGAAAATATTCAAGCAACAGTCCGCTTTTCGTTTTTGACTTTGCGTATACCGCTTGCGCCGCCTCTTCGATAAGCCCGTTTTGCTCCCGCTGTGTGCCGATGAACCTTGCAACCGCCTCGTCAAACGACGGGTTCAGTTCGCGCAGCTGCGGAATTATCTCGTTTCGCAGCACATTTCGGCGACATATCGGCTCGTCGTTCGTCTTGTCGTGTGCAAACGGCAGTCCGTTTTCAACGCAGTAAGCAACTATCTCTTTCTTGTCAAGGTCGATAAGCGGTCTTGCCACAAGGTCGTCGCGGAGCGGCGGTATGCCGCAGGCCCCGTTCGAACCCGCGCCCCTTATAAGGTTGAGCAAAAACGTTTCCACATTGTCGTTTCTGTTATGCGCCGTAAAAATATGCGAATATCCGAGTTCCCTGCGCAGTTCGTTCAAAAACTCGTACCGTTTCTCCCTTGCGAACGTTTCCGTTGAAACGCCGCTCGGGCAAAGGCTCGGTATATCTATCTTTTTTGAGAATATCCGAACGTTTTTCTCCCGACAGAACGCTTCGAGCGCCGCTTGTTCGTCGTCCGCTTCCTTGCGCAGTCCGTGGTTGACGTGTCCCACCGCAAACGGCACGGGGGAGTTTGATATGAACCATGAAAGAAGCGTCATGGAGTCGCTTCCACCCGAAACGGCAAGCACCGCTCCCGAGCAGTTCTCGAACATCTTTTCCCGTTCCACAGTTCTGCGGATAACGTCTTCCGTCGTCATATTCCCTCCGGCACGGGCGCGCGGTCAATTGATTTGATTGACGTATGCGTACCGTCCCAAAGCAGTTCGATCTTGCCCGTTCTGCCGTGTCTGTTTTTCGAGATATAAACTTCCATTATATTCTTTTTCGGAGTGTTCGGTGTGTGCGTTTCGGGACGGTCGAGGAACAGTACCACGTCCGCGTCCTGCTCTATTGAACCCGAGTCACGCAAGTCCGAAAGTTGGGGGGTCTTGTCCTCACGCTTTGTTATGCTTCGCGAAAGCTGCGAAAGCAGTATAACGGGTACGTTCAGTTCCTTTGCCATAAGTTTTATCGCACGCGTGTATTCCGCAATTTCCTGCACTCTGTTGTCCGTTGAGCCGCTGCCCATAAGTTGCAGGTAGTCGATGATGATACAGCCGAGGTCTTTTTCTCTGCGCAGTTTGGCTTTCATCTCCGCCACGGTTATCGTCGATGATTCGTCAACGATAAAGCGGCTTCCGCGCAGCGTTTCTCTGTAAAAGTTGAAAAGCACTTCCCAGTCCGACATATCTATTTCGCCGGTGCGGAGTTTTTCGTGGTCGATAAGCGTTGCGTTTGAAATAACTCTTCGCGCAAGCTGCAATTTTGACATTTCGAGCGAGAAGAACGCAACCGTCTTTTTCGGCGAATAGCGCGAAGACGTCGCCATGTTGTAAGCCACGTTCAGCGCAAACGTCGTTTTTCCGACGCCGGGACGCGCCGCCAGAATTACCAAGTCGGAGTTGTTCAGACCGCCGACGTAATCGTCAAATGCGCCTATGCCGACTTTGACCGCTTCAAACTTGCCCGTCGTGTCCTTTTTCATCTCCTGCAATCTGTCCATTTCTTCTTTTACAAGCGATTGCAGGTCGGACATCTGCGTTGTGACGTCCTCTTTTTCAAGGTCGTTGAACTTGCGTCCCGCCGTGTCAAGCACCTTTTCGGGGTTCTCGTTGTCGTAGCACATTTCGCTGACTTCCGCGCATATATCAAGCGCTCTGCGCAGCAAAAACTTCGATTTCAGAACCTTGATGAAATATTCAACTTTCGTTATTGCCGACGCGGTATCGACAAGGGAGAGCAGATACTCCTTGTCGTCGTCCGATTCAAACCCGCCGCCGTCGCGCAGCGTTTGCAGCAGCACAAGTCCGTCTATCGGCACCGAGCGGTTGTTCAGATCCGACAACGCCTCGTATATCTGCCTGTGACGGGGAATATAGAACGCGTCCGCAGGCAGTTTTCCGAGTATGTCCGTCAGTTTTGACGGGTCACGCAGCGCCGTGCCCAGAACCGCCTGTTCCGCTTCGAGCGAATAGGGAACCTGTTTTGAGGAAAACTCTTCCGCTCTGAATTTATTTGCCGAAGGCATAATCTCTTTTTTCTTCCTTCCGTTTGTTTTGGGAGCAAAACCGTGTGTGAACGGCTCACGTCCGCTTTATTGCGGTGTTCGGAATATGACTTTTAATCCTGCTCCGTCGCAAAGACCTTGATTTTTGCGGAGACTTCGGGATAAAGTTTTACTTCCGCCGTGTACTGTCCGAAACTCTTCACCGCAACGGGAAGATTTATCTTTTTCTTATCCACGTCTATCGAATAAAGTTTCTTCAACTCTTCCGAAATTTCTTTTGCCGTAACGCTGCCGAACATCTTGCCGCCGGCGCCCGCTTTCAGCTTAAATGTAACGGTCGTGCCGTCTATGCGGGATTTCAATTCTTCCGCCGCCGCTTTTTCCTCCGCTTTGTGGAAGTCTTTTGCCGCTTTCTGCGTGTTCATATTGTTGATGTTTCCCGCATTCGCTTCCTGCGCTATCTTTTTGGGGAAAAGGAAATTTCTCGCATATCCCTCCGAAACTTTTACCATTTCTCCCTTTTTGCCGAGGGATTTTACATCTTGAAGCAAAATTACCTGCATTTTCGTTCCTCCTAACTGTGAGTGCCGAGTATATTACTCTCTTCTATGTATTCGTCTATCGCTTTTTTAAGCATATCCAGCGCTTCTTTCGGAGTGCTGTTCTTTATCTGCGCGCCCGCCATCGTCTGATGACCGCCGCCGCCGAGTTTTTCCGTTATCAACTGAACGTTGACCTGCCCGAACGAACGCCCCGAGATTATCACCGCGCCCGTCGAATCGGGAAACAGCGTGAACGACGCCTGAACGCCCTCGATGTTCAGCATTTCGTCCGCCGCCTGCGCCGAGGCTATGCGGAACTGCGAACCCGCTTTGTCTTCCCAACAGGCTATCGCAACTATTTTTCTGTAAACTTTTGCGTTCTGAACCATGTCCGTCTTCTGCATATACGTCTGCATATCAACCTGGAACAGTTTTTTGACGTTTACGGTGTTCGCGCCCGCTTTGCGCAGATACGACGATGCCTCAAAAGTGTGTAGGCTCGTGCGTATCATAAAGTTTTTCGTGTCAAGGTATATTCCCGCCATCAGCGCTTCCGCTTCGACCGCGGGCATACGGTTGACGTTCATATACTGCATTATTTCAGCCACCATCTCCGACGCGCTCGACGCATACGGTTCGTGGAAGAATATCTCCGCGTTTTCGATGAAATCCGCCGATTTTCTGTGATGGTCTATAACCACGACTCTTTCCGAAAACTCAAGCAGTTTCGGCATCGCCGTCATCGAGGCTCTGTGTGTGTCCACAACAACCGTCACCGATGTCGGACTTGCCATTATAAGAGCCTGCTCGGGCGTGACGAACGCCTGTTTCATATCGCTTGACTCATTCAGCAGCCGCTCGTAAAGCGCGTTTGCGAGGGAAGAGTTCGGGTCGTATACTATGCCGACCTTTTTCTGCGCCGCCAATGCCGTTCTGGCAATGCCGACCGCCGCTCCCAAGCAGTCAAAGTCCGCAAACTGGTGTCCCATGATAAGCACCGTGTCCACTTTTTTGAACAGCGTTTTGAGTTCGGACGCAACCACTCTCGATTTTATCTTTGTTCTCTTTTCAACGCCTTTGCTCAGCCCTCCGAAGAACTCAAAGCCCGTTGTCGAGTGCATAGCCGCCTGGTCTCCTCCTCTGCTCAGCGCCATATCAAGCGCGATTCTCGCGTGCTCCTCGTTTTCGGCAAACGTCGCGCCGCCGAAGCCCACGCCTATGGATATCGTCGGCTGAACCGAGGTCGCCACTTGCAGATTTCTTACACGGTCGAGAATATCAAACCTCGTTTCCGTGAACTGCTTTATATATTCGTTTCTGAAAATGAACAGATAACTGTCCTTTTCGGTCTTTCTTATTATGCCGCCCACCGACTGCGCCCATTCCGTCAGCGCGTTGTCGATAACCGCCATCGCCGTCGATTTTTCGCTCTCTTTCGAGATCTGGAAAAGTTCGTCGTAGTTGTCCACAAGAATGTGCGCGATAACGGGCTTTTGCTGATTATACTTTATCTGCAACTGTTGGTAATCGGTTATGTCGAAGAAATAAAGAACGGCAAGTTCTCTTTCTCTTATCTTGCACTTGTCCGTTACGACCGTGAAATATTTCGACGCAAAAGAGACCTTGACGGTTCTTTTCGAAAAAATGTCCTTGCTCAGTTTGAAAACGGAATCAAACTTTGAAAGGTCCGCCCCGTCCGTGGCTTTGATGAACGGGTCGTTGTACCAGATAATGTCGCCCTTTCTGTCCGCCAGCACAACGGGCAGGGGAAACGCCATCAGCCGCGCCTGCTCGTTAAAATCAAGCAGGTCTATAAAACTTTCCGAAAGACTGCGCGCGCTTTTTCTCTTTATCGCCGCATAAAGTTCGAACCCGCCTATATACACAAGCGTCACGATTATCAGAATGCGGAAAAACGGTTTATCCGAAACGATGTTCGAAGCCACTGCGAAAACGGCAAGCAGGATATAGTGAAGCCTGTCGATTATCGCATGAACTGTTTTTGTCTTTTTCATTCAGACGCGCTCTCCTTGTAATCTTCTCAAATCGCGGTAACTGTCAACTGTGCCGAGCAAAGAAAATACAGTTGTCCGCATCAGCAGAAAGCCTATGACCACCGCAATTATCATCGGCGTTTTGACGTTCATCGGCACGGAGCGGCTCTTCATCAGATAAATGAACACCGAAAGCCCCGCTCCCGCAAACACAAAATTCATCAGCGTTTCAAAAATATATATCGCAAACAGCCATGTCATATCGTATATCAGCGCCGATGCGTCGGTCATCTCCGCACTTCCGAAAAACATAACTATCCATGAAAGCAGCATAAGCGTCGCGCCCGCTTTGCTTATCCGTATCTCCGTCAGTCCCGTTGCGAATCCGACGGAAAACGTTGTGCGTTTGAGCAGCGCTTTTGTCAAAAAGTAAGCCGCGGCGGAAATAAAAACAAACACGCCGCCGATAAACGCGGGCAAATTCAGAATTATCATATCGTGCAAGTCCGCCGCAAGCACCGGGCGCTGTGCCGCAAGTTTGTCGCTTGTCAGCGTCGTTCTTGCAAAAACCATTTCGTATATCGAAAGTCCGCCCTTGCCGCGTTCAAGAATAGCATCCGCGGTGTCGTTCGCCGCCTCTGCAATGGATTCCTTTATCGGTTCGATAACATTTGCCGTGTCAAACGTCGGGTGTCCCTCATACGCAAACGCGCAAAAGACCGCTATTCCGCATATCATCGCAACTATTGCGGACGCTGTGACTGCGCTGTTGACCGTTTTCTTTTTTCTGAATGCGATACCTGTCGCCACTCCCGTCGGCGCAAAAAAAAGATAAAGCAAAAGCGCCGTCGCAAATTTTCGGAACAAAAGCGCCGTCGCAATAAACAGCGCAATGAACAAAAGCGCCGTCCATGGGTTTTTGTTCAGCGCGACCGTTGCGGAAAGAAAGACCGTCGCCACAGGCATAAGCAAAAACAACAGCCATACCGCCGACGGCAAAAATGCCGCGATAAGCGCCGATGCGGCGACCGCCGCCACGGTTATAACGGGGAAAAGTATTTTTTTAAAAGTGTCTCTTTTTTCGCTGTTCACTTGAAATTCTCCGTTTGACGTATTTCCGTCTCTTTTTGCCGCCCGCCCGCCGTCGTTGTTCGTCGCTCTTTTGCCGCCTGAACCTCGGCAATAATCAGGCATTATATCAGTATATTATATTATATCATATATTACGGTTTTTGAAAAGTACGATTTCCGAAATTTTTGTGTATTATTTCGCTTTTGCGCCATTTTTGCCGTCGCTGCTCCGTAACGGTGAAAAAACAGGCTCTGCGCAGCCGCACCGAGCCTGTTTGCTGTGTTTGTATTATGACCACAAAATATTTTTTATCAGGGAAGAGTAAACGGTTCAGACAGAGTAAACGCCCCGTGATTCGTGTATCTTTTACGCTATTTTACGGCTTCAAACGTTATTGTTCTGTTGTAATCCGCGCCTCTGACATACATCGAAATGCCTATGTTCATCAGATACGCGCCGCCCTTGATATGCTCCTCGCCGTCAAGGGTGAATTTGTATTTTTTGTTTTCGTCAAGCCCCGCAAGTCTGAATTCGTCTTGCTTTTTGTAAAAACGCGTTCCCTTTGCCGCGATAAAAACGACCGCCATGTTTTTGTCCCTGCTCACATACTCGTTGCAGAGAATTTCTTCCGTCAGCGCGTCGGATATTCTGTACAGGTCTCCGAACTGAACAAGGTCGCGCACGGATTTGTAGAAGGAGATATTCCTTCTGCAAATTTCCAGATCTTCTTCCGAATACTTTGTCAGGTTGCCGCCTATGCCGAGCGCGCCCTGCATCGCCACGTTGAATCTGAAATCGAGAGAACACGGCTTGTTCAGCCCCGTTGTGTCCGTCACCCACGCCCTCATCGCTTTTGTCGGGCGGAGCATAGAGTATCCGCGCTGGATGGTCATTCTGTCAACCGCATCGGTGTTGTCGCTTGTCCATATCTGGTCAAAGTGGCTCAGCGCGCCGAGGTCGCAGCGTCCGCCGCCCGAAGCGCAACTTTCAAACTGCACCTGCGGATGGCGTTTTTTGAGTTCGTCCACAATGCCGTATACCGCCATGATGTGCAGATACGAATACATCTGCGGGTTTTCGAGATTTTCCGCTCCCACCTGCGAAAACGGACGGTTCATATCCCACTTTATGTATTTGATATTATGCTTTTCAAGCAGTTCATCAAGCCTGCCGAATATGTATTCGCGCACATCGTCTCTTGTCATGTTAAGCACCAACTGGTTGCGCAGTTCGTCCGCGTGTCTGTGCTCAAAATGATATACCCAATCGGGATGCGCACGGTAAAGGTCGCTGTCGGGGTTGACCATTTCAGGCTCTACCCAAAGCCCGAAATCCATGCCCTGTGCGTTGACGTTCTCAATCAGTTCATCAAGCCCGTTCGGGAATTTTTCTTTGTTCACATACCAATCGCCCAATCCCGCAAGGTCGTTGTTTCTCTTGCCGAACCAACCGTCGTCCATAACAAAAAGTTCAACGCCTATACTTGCCGCCGTTTTCGCAAGCGCCGATTGATGCACCGTGTTTACGTCAAAATACGTCGCTTCCCACGAATTGTAAAGCACCGGTAAAGGCTTTTTATTGAACTGCTTCGGCAACAGTTTGTCAACGCAGAAACGGTTCATATTCCGCGACATTTCGCCGAATCCGTTCGCCTTGCCGCAATAGACGGGCGGCGTGTCGAACGAAGAGGACGGCTTCAACGTGTGCGAAAAGTCGAAATCGTTCATTCCCACCGACACGCGCGTTATCGAATAAGCGTCCCTGCTTGCGGAGACCTTGAAATTCCCGCTGAACGCAAGCGTTGCAAAAAACACGTCGCCGCTGCGCTCGTCCGCATTTTGATATGCGATAAAGTACGGCGAATTGTTATGGTTCGAACCGCCTTTGCGCGTCTCAAAAACAAGGTCGCCGCCGTTCAGAAGCGTATCGGACTCCAAAAATTCGCTGCCGTATGTTCCGTTTGTGTTTCTGAACGTATACGGCTCGGAAGAGGGGAGCGTGAACTCCGCGCTGAAAATTCTTTCAAACACGATGTCGTCGCTGCCCGTATTGGTGAGCGTGACATATCTTTTAATTATGTCATATTCCTCAAAAACCTCATAGCAAAGCGTAACGCCGAGCGGATAATATTCGTCCTCAAAATGCAGTTTCAGCGTGTCGCCGTCCTGCTCAAAACCCTTGTATACAAGGAATATTTCGCGGCAGCCGTCCGCAAACTTTGCCTTGATGTCGCACTCTCTGTACATCGTTGAGCCGAACGGCGTTATCTCCTGCTTTATCTCGTTGAGCACAGGGTCGTTTGAACTTATGCGGTGCACCTCTTCAAACTCATAATCATCAACATCGCACTTTTCGCCCCAATGTATGTGGCGGTTGAAGCCCGCGCCGTCTATGCCCAAAACGTAATGAAAACTCTTTGTTTCAAGCACAAAAATATTGTTCTTTTCAACGTGTTTTATCATCTTTTTCTCCTCCGCCCCAAGGCTTTCGAATTTCACATATAATTATAAAGCAAAGGTTATGTTCTGTCAAGTGTTTCCTTATTTATTGTAGTTTCTATTACGAATTTGGGGAAGTTTTTACCTGAATTCGTAACAGAACGCCGCGGAAGCGCCCGTCCGGAACTCTTTTTGCGCAAAAAACCTCCGCGGAGCGATCCGCGAAGGTTTTTGAAATTGTATTTTTTGTTTGTGACGGAAAATCAATACATACCGCCCATGCCGCCCGCCGCACCTGCGGGAGCCGCCGGTTCGGGCTCTTTGATATCCGCAACAAGGCTCTCGGTCGTCAATATCATCGAAGCAACGCTTGCCGCGTTTTCAAGTGCCGAACGCGTTACCTTTGCGGGGTCTACGATACCCGCTTTGAACATATCGACATACTTTTCGTTGTAAGCGTCGAACCCGATGTTTTTCTCGGAATTTTTAACCTTGTCAATGATAACCGCGCCTTCAAGACCAGCGTTTGCCGCGATTTGAAGAACGGGTGCTTCAAGACCTTTGAGAACTATCTTTGCACCGGTCTTTTCGTCGCCGTCAAGAGTTGCGATGAGTTTTTCAACCGCTGCCATCGCGCCGATGAACGCCGTGCCGCCGCCCGCTACGATGCCCTCTTCAACTGCGGCTTTCGTCGCGGAAAGAGCGTCCTCGATGCGGAGTTTCTTGTCTTTCATCTCAATTTCGGTCGCGGCGCCAACTTTGATAACGCCTACGCCGCCGCTGAGTTTAGCAAGTCTTTCTTGAAGTTTTTCTTTGTCGTATTCGGAAGAAGTTGCTTCGATAGCGGACTTGATTTCCTTAACTCTGCCCGCGATAGCGTCCTTGTCGCCCATACCGTTAACGATAATGGTATTCTCTTTCGAAACTTTGACCTGACCCGCTCTGCCGAGTTGATCCATCGTTGTTTCTTTGAGTTCAAGACCGAGTTCTTCGCTGATAACGGTACCGCCGGTAAGAACCGCGATATCTTTGAGCATTTCTTTTCTTCTGTCGCCGAAACCGGGCGCTTTAACCGCAACGCAGGTAAACGTGCCTCTGAGTTTGTTCACGATAAGGGTCGAAAGCGCTTCGCCCTCAATATCCTCGGCGATGATAACAAGTTTTTTGCCCGCCTGAACTATCTGTTCGAGCAGGGGAAGGATCTCCTGAATGTTGGAAATCTTCTTGTCGGTTATGAGAATATACGCGTCGTCGATAACCGCTTCCATTTTATCGGTGTCGGTTACCATGTAAGGCGTGATGTATCCTCTGTCGAACATCATACCTTCAACAACTTCGGAATAAGTTTCCGCAGTCTTGGATTCTTCTATGGTGATAACGCCGTCCGAAGAAACTTTTTCCATTGCGTCCGCGATAAGTTTGCCCACGAACTCATCAGCCGAAGAAACGGTTGCAACTCGCGCTATATCCGCGCTTCCCTTAACTTTTTTGGAGTTCTTTTTGATCTCCGCAACAGCCGTGGAAACCGCTTTCTGCATACCTTTTTTAACAACCATCGGGTTTGCGCCCGCCGCGATGTTCTTCATGCCCTCGCGAACAAGTGCCTGTGCAAGCAGGGTAGCGGTCGTTGTGCCGTCGCCCGCCGCGTCGTTTGTCTTGGTCGCGACTTCTTTTATCATTGCCGCGCCCATATTTTCAAACTCGTCTTCAAGTTCAACTTCTTTTGCAATGGTAACACCGTCGTTTGTTACGAGCGGAGAACCGAATTTCTTGTCAAGAACAACGTTCCTGCCTTTGGGACCGAGAGTGATCTTGACCGTATCGGCGAGTTTGTCAACGCCTGTTTGAAGCGCTTTTCTTGCTTCTTCGCCGTAAATTATTTTCTTTGCCATGATATATCTCCTCTTTCGTTTCTTGATTAAATGCCGCCTGTGCGGCTTCTGTCGGTCGATTATTCAACGATGGCGAGAATGTCGCTCTGCTTAACAATCGTATATTCGTTGTCGTCAAGTTTGACGTCCGTACCCGAATATTTTGATGTGATGACCTTGTCGCCGACTTTGACGTACATCTTAACTTCTTTGCCGTCAACTTCGCCGCCGGGGCCAACCGCAACAACTTCCGCGAACTGCGGTTTTTCTTTTGCGGAACCCGTAAGGATTATGCCGCCTTTCGTTGTCTCCTCCGCTTCCGCGACTTTGACAACAACTCTGTCTGCCAACGGTTTGATATTCATATAGAAATACCTCCAATCAGATATAAGTAACATTTTGTCGTTTTAGCACTCAATGTGTCCGAGTGCTAATTACTGTGTATATTATAGCACAATTTCCGATTTTTGCAATAGGGGAACTGTGAACGATTTGTAAAATAAATGGTTCGCGCCCACAATTTGCCTGCCGCTATTCGTATTTCGACCTTTTTCGACCAAAACCGCCGTTCTTTTCTCCTGTTTCAAATTTTCGGAATTCCGAAAGGCGGGTTCTTCCGTCGTCTTTTTCCGCGGCTTTGTTTCCGAAAAGAACGGAGATCAACTTTTCTTATATATAATATGGTAGCCAACTTTCGGTTTTTCTGCTTTTTGACGCGTATTTTTCCTCAAAACAGGCAACTCCGCACACCTCTCCGGCACCGCTTTCAAATGTCTTTTCGGAGCCTGTTTCGGCAGAGGTTCAATCCTCTTTTCGCGTTCTGTTTTTTCTCTTTTTCGAGTTTTGAAAAGCCTCTTTCGAAAAACTTTCGCAACGCCTGTTGCATAACATCGGTCACACCTCCTTTTCGGGACGTGTTCCGCCCCCTTTTTTCTCTTCGGAATATTGCGCCGAAACGGTGCATAAACATGGTTTTAACCGTGGTGTGATATGTGACAATTTTGGGTATTTTCACGCCTTTGACCTCTGAAAAACCCCGAAAAACAGGCATTCTCACTCCACCCGCAAACCACTTTTTCGAAAAAACGTTTGACAAAACACGAAAAATGTGGTATACTATACTCGAATTGCCGGAAGAGAGCGGCAGTTCAAGAAAGGAAAATAACGGGTTTTTAGGGTGAGAGCCTAAGCCTGAACGGAGGAGAAAAAGGGTGCTTTTTGCCCCTGTCTTCACCGTTAAAACGGAGAAAAACCGTACCGTTTTTTGCAGTCGGTTTTTCCGAGTTTCAAAATACCGCGGTTATCGGTATTTACAGGAGGACAATTTTTTATGCGGAAGACCAGAAGCGTTCTTTCCTTCTTTCTTGCGGTAATAACCGCAATTTCTCTGTTTGCGACCGTCACGGTCGTGTCTGCTGCAAAATCGTATGGCGACGAAATCGATACAATGATAGCCGCCGCCGTGCATCAGATCAGCGAAAGTGAAGGAAACTACGGCTCAGTTTCAGGAAATGACAGCGGCGCGTTGAGCGTCGGCAAATTGCAATGGCATGCGGATTTTGCGCTCCAATTGCTCAGATTTATTATTGCGGAGGACACGGAGTCCAATGCAAAGAGCGTTCTCGGCGCGGCTCTTTATGCGGAGATAATGAACTCTTCGACCAAGTGGGGCACGAGAAAACTCACCAACGATGAGGCGAAAAAACTTTCTGATTACCTCTCTTCTCCCGTGGGCAGACAGGGACAGGACGATTTCGCGGCGCAAACTGTTTACACTTACATTCAGAACTGCTATCAGCAGGGCTTGACAAACCCTTACGCGATGATTTTCGTCTGCGATATTTTCAACAAAGGCGAGACCGCGGGTTATAACTGGATGCGTCAGGCGGCAAAATACGCGGGAAGTTATCGGGATGTCACTTTGGAGCATCTTTATAAGACCGCGAGAGCGTTCAATAACGGAAGCGTTCCGTCGCGTTATCAGAAACTTTACAATTTCTGCAAAAACGACGTCGATCTCGGCGAACTTACTCTGACGGACAGCGAGGAATGGGTCATTGATAACTCCTCCACCAACATCAGAACCGCTCCCGGCACATCGGGAACAAAAGTTATCGGCAGTTATAAATACGGCACTCATGTCACGATCACCGAAAAACGCGAAATGTCGGGGCAGTCTCCTTACCTTTGGGGTAAGACCGAAGACGGCTGGATAGCATTGACTTACAGCCGCTATATATCGGGCAGAATTTATTGCCCGAATGCGGCCGATCCCGTTTCGGAGATAGAGTCCGTCAAAATAGAAAAAGTTACAACCGACGGTTACACTTTGACCTGCACCGTTGACGGCGCGGAAACCGTTGCGGATATATATGCCGTAACGTCCGCAAATGCCAAAAACGTGACACAGCAACTCTCTCTTGACGGTTCTTCCGTCACGTTTGATGTCAAAGTCGATGCTTTCGGCGATTACGACGGGCTTTACACAACGACCGTATACCTTGTTGACGACGATAAGAGCGTGGACTCCGTTTCCGTCAGCGCGGGTGTTTCGAAAACCGCAGACGAGGATTGGCAGGTCGATACCTCGACCCTGAACGTTCGCTCCGGTCCCGGTACTATGTTCGGCACAGTCGGGTCGTATCATATGGACGACATTATAAACATCATCGAACTTTATTCCGCCGACAGTTCTTACTTTTGGGGCAAGACAGACCTCGGTTGGGTCGCTCTCGATTACTGCAAACGTTTGCGGACGGATCTGGTTCTCGGTGACGTAAACCGCGACGGTCTTGTAGATATTTCGGACGCAATGCTTGTCTTCTATCACGTTTCCGCAAAATCGCTTCTCGATAATTCGGAATTGTATGATATGAACGGCGACGGCGAATTGGATATAGTCGATGCCATGTTACTGTTCTATTTCGTCGCGGGTAAAACCGAATCACTCTCTTGATATTTTATTTGAATTACTGCGGAGATACCTTTTTCGGTGTCTCCGCTTTTTGAAAATAAAAATTGTGTGCCGCAATTACGGAAATATCCGCAAATCGGTTGACATCGGACAAGAATTTGCATATACTTATGGTAATCGAAAATAACCCATGTCCGATTGCGGCGAAATTGTATTGAGAATTTTAACGCGAAAATATCTTGAATAAAATAAATCATTTTCGGAATGAGAGAAAAGAATGTATCAAGACCCATATAAAGTTCTCGGGTTGTCGCCCGGAGCCTCCGATGAAGAGGTGACAAAGGCATATCGCAAACTTGCGAAAAAATATCACCCCGACTTAAACCCGAACGATAAAGAAGCGGCTAAAAAAATGAGTGAAATTAATGCCGCTTATGAACAAATTAAGAACGGCGACACCTCGGCTTCCGCAGGTGCCGGTAACGGCGGCGCAGGTTACGGTAACGGCGGCTACGGCAATGCGGGTTACGGCGGCGGTTACACAACATGGAATCCGTTCGGAGGTTCGGCACGCATGAGCCCGCTCGAAACCGCAAAAATGTATCTGAACGCAGGTTATTACCGCGAAGCGCTGAATCTTCTGTCTTCCATACAGAACAGAAACGGCGAGTGGTATTTCATCAGTTCGGTTGCAAATTATAATCTCGGCAACAAGACCGTTGCGCTGACACACATTCGCGAAGCGTGCAGACTTGAACCGACAAACGCGCAGTATGCACAGGTTCTTGAACAAATGCAGCAGGGCGGACAGGTCTATTCCGAACGCCGTGCAGAGTATTCAGACCCGTGCGGCGGCGCAAGCGACTGCTGTCTCGGTTACGCACTGTTCAATCTGTTTACTTGCTGTTGCTGTCCGCACAGAGGGTGCTGACGGCGGTATAATGCTTTTATTTCGCGTAAATGTGCAGATATATGCTGCACATTGTGTCAAAGTTTTTTGAAAATATCGCGCACCTGCGGGTGCGCTTTTATTTTACAAAAAATTCACTATTAAATATTGCCATAATTCGGCAATATATGTTATAATATATATAATTAAATAAAAAGATACGGTTTGAAAAGTTGTACGCTGAGTAGAGAAATGTCATTGCGATATTTCAGGAAATCCGGTTCGACTCCGGAACGACCGCCATTACTGTATTTGATCAAGACCAAGCACTCACGCGAAAAGTATTTTTGCGTGCGTCTTTGCGGCGTGTGCCGCATCATAAGTCAGGATCCTGCCGTTTCTTTTTTGTTGTCATATTTGGCGAGAATGGACGCAATCAAAACGCTTATTGTTCGGCGTTTTCGATGCGTCTTTTTTTTGTTGAGAGGGCGGCTCCGCAAAAAAGAAAAACAAAAACGGGAGGAAAAATCATGAGAACGAACAAAACAAGATTTTTTGCGGCTGTTATAGCCGTAATTATGTGTCTGTCGCTTCTGCCGACGGCGTTTTATGCCGAGGACGGTGATTTGACCGTTTCGACTGTCGAAGAGTTCGTCGCTTTCCGCGACGCGGTAAACGGCGGCAACACGTTTGAAGGAAAAACAGTCACTCTTAACGCAAACCTCGCGCTTGAAGGCGCGTGGCTGCCTGTCGGCACAGCGTCCGCTCCTTTCCGCGGCACGTTTGACGGCGGGTATCACTACATTTCGGGGCTGTCCGTTGCGGGCGGTTCGGAACAGGGACTTTTCGGAGTTGTAAAGGGCGGCACCGTCAAAAACCTCGTTGTTCGCGGCTCTGTTGAGGGCACATCGAACGTCGGCGGCATCGTAGGCAAACTCGACGGCGCAAAAATCGAAAACTGCATGAACTCCGCGTCCGTATCGGGCGGTTCTGCCGTCGGCGGCGTTGTCGGATATGTTAACGGCGCGTGCGTTATCAAGGGCTGTGTTAATACCGGTTCCGTCAGCGGCACAACAGGTTATATCGGCGGCGTTTCGGGGCAGCATTGGCGTGCGGGTGAGGTTCGGAACTGCTATAACACGGGTCGTGTCAGCGGTCCCGCAACCGTCGGCGGCGTTGTCGGCGGACATAAAGCGGCAACGACCGTTGTAGAGAACTGCTTCAATGCGGGTGCTGTCGTTGATACCGCAGGCTATGCAAATAACATCGGCGGCGTTCTCGGCGCAAACAGAGGCTCTTGCGCCAACTGTTTTGTTCTTTCGGGATACGGCGATGCGACAAAAGGCGCGACCGCTGCCGACACTCTTGACGCTTCGACGCTCGGTTCAGCGTTTGAAAACGGCGAGACGCTCCCCGTACTTGCATGGGAAAAGAATATTTCGACCGCGAACCCCGTAAAGGCGGGCTTTGTTGAAAAAACCGCACTCTCCGCAGAATTGGCTTCTTATATCCGCGCGGCTGTCGAAAGCGCGAAGAAGCGGGCGGGCGTTACGGATACGATGCTCGGCAATCCCGATTATCTTTCGGGCGCGTCTTCCACCGCGACCGACTGGCTTGCGCTCGGTATGGGACGTTTTGCATCCGACGACGGCAAGACGCTTATCGACGACGGCAACGGATATGAAGCATATCTTGACGCGATGAAAACTTATATTGAAACAACTTATGCCGAAAACGGCGGCAAACTGCACCGTGTGAAAGCGACCGAGTGGCACAGAGCGGTTGTTACGATAGCGGCTCTCGGCGGTGACCCGACATCTTTCGGCACATATAACGGCGCTCCGATAGACCTGATTGCGGACGGCAGTTATAATTGCGTTATCTCACGCGGTCCCGGCGCGCAGGGCTTGAACGGCTGGATATGGGGACTTATCGCCATGGACGTGACCGACACGGTCGTGCCCGCAAACGCGAAATATCCCCGCGAGAGATTTATAACGGAAATTCTTAAAACACAACTGACCGACGGCGTAAACGGCAATGATTTCGGCGGCTGGGTGCTCGGCGGTTACGGTTCGTCTTCGGACGTGGATATGACCGCAATGGCGTTGCAGGCTCTTGCGCCGTATTATAACGACGAGACCGTTTACACTTATACAAATGCCGCGTCCAAAACGCAAGTCAGCCGCACGGTGCGCGAATGCGTCAACGACGCGCTTGACCGTCTCGGCTCTATGATGAACGAAAACGCGGGCTTCACTTCATGGAACACCGAGAATTCCGAAAGCATCGCGCAGGTTATTGTAGCTCTCTGCGCGCTCGGCGTTGACCCCGCGAAAGACGAACGCTTCATTACCGAAAGCGGCAAAACTCTGCTTGACGGAATACTTGAATTCAGAACCGATGACGGCGGCTTCGGTCATACGCTCAATACCGGTTTCAACTCCATGGCAAACGATCAGGCGACTTACGCGCTTGTTTCTTATTGGCGTTTTGAAAACGAACTCCGTTCGCTTTACGATATGCGCCTTTTGCAGACAGAACCCGTCAAAACGGCTGTTGCGGCGGCGACCGAGGCGATAAAGAGCATTCCGTCGCCCTCGGACGGGAACTATAAGGCGGCTGTAAAATCCGCGCTTGAAGCGCTTCGTGCCGTTCCCGAGACCGAGCGCGCTTATGTTCGCGGCGGCAACGCTCTTTTTGAAGCGCTTGACCGCGTGGGCGGCGAAAACAATCTCGATAATTCCGAAAAATATATAGTCGGTATTGAGGTCACCGCACCTGCAAAGACCGAATACGAAGAGGGCGAAAGCCTTGATACCGCGGGTATGACTGTGACCGCCGTTTACAGCGACGGCGGCAGGAAAGCCGTTGACGATTATAAACTGCTTGTTTCCGACCCGCTTGATACGGACACTTCGTCCTTTACGGTCCGCGTCGGTATTGACTTCGTAACGATTGCGATAAAAGTCAACGAAAAAATGCCGTGGAGCGGCACGGGAACGGAATCCGACCCGTATATTATCGCAACTGCGGACGAACTTTGCGCCATCTGCGACAAGATCGCAAAAGGATATTCTTTCACGGGTAAATTCTTCAAAATGACAGCCGACATCGACCTTTCGGACAGGGTGTGGACGCCGATAGGCACATCGAGAACACAGTTCGACGGCACGTTTGACGGCGGCGGACACAAGATTGAAAATCTGACATCGCCCCGCAACGGTCTTTTCGGATACGCCGGCACTAACTCCGTTATCAAAAACGTCGGTGTCGCAAGCGGCACGATAGGCTCGCCCGACACATATCTGAACTGGCTCGGCGGCATTGTCGGTTGGAGCAACGGCGCGGATATAATCAACTGCCGGAACGGCGCGACCGTATACGCTTCCGGTTATTCGGGCGGCATTGTCGGAACGGTTCGCGACGGCGGCAAGAGCGTTATCGAGGGCTGTTACAACGACGGCAGGATCATCGGCAAAAACACCGCGCTGGGCGGCATTGTCGGGCATATCGACACCACTCGCGAACAGGGCGGCACAAACGTGGAAGTAACTGTTCGCAACTGCTATAACATCGGCTCCGTCAGCGGCGTAAGCGCTGTCGGCGGTATCGTCGGCAAGGCGCAGGACGGACATACTTTCGAAAACTGCTACAATGCGGGAGACGTGACCTGTACTTCCGAAAAATACGTTGCGGGCGGCATCTGCGGCGAAGCGACATACGACAACACGTTTACAAACTGCTTCTTTGATACCGCAAAGACTTCCGTTGGCGACGACGCCGGCAAGACCGAGGGCAAGACGTTTGAAGAACTTCGTTCCGATGAAACGATGAAACTGCTCGGCGACGCTTTCCGCCCCGATGTCTGCGGCATTAACGGAGGACTTCCCGTTCTCGCGTGGCAGATAACCACTCTTTACGGCGACGTGAACTTTGACGGCGCGGTGGATATCACCGATGCTATGCTCGTTTTCTATCACGTTGCGAAAAAAGAGGCTCTGCCCGAAACCGCGCTTGCGGTGGCGGATTTCAACGCCGACGGAGAAACCGACATCGCCGACGCGATGAAACTGTTCTATTTCGTTGCGAAGAAATCGACTTCTCTGTTTGACTGATATATAATTTATCTTATCTCAACCCGTCCTGCTCCCAAAAAGGGGCGGGACGGCAGGAGCATTTTATGAAAAGAATGAAAAGACTTCTTGCTTTTATCTTTTGTGTCTGCATTTTTGTTTCCGCGTTTTCCGTCACGGCGTCTGCCGCGTCCCCGACGCTTGAAACCACGCTTTCCGATAACTATGTTCAGCGCGGAAGCCGAAAAACGTTTGAAGTCCGTGCGCGTGACGCTTCGGGCAAAAAAATAAATTCCACGGTGCTTCTGAACGGCGAAAGCGTCGCACCGACTTGGGACGACAATGAAAAGACTTCGTACACCCTCGTCTTTACGAAAGAGGGTGAAAATACCGTCACCGTTTCGGCTGTCGCGGGACAAAAAACGCTTTCAAAGACCTACAAAATCAAATATGTAAAGGCAAATAAGGGTGAAATCACTGGACACGCCGTGTGGAGCGTTGAAGCGTTTACCGTGGGCGGCGGCTACATTGTCAATCCCGTTTCCGTTCCGATATATGAGGGCGAAACATCCGCCGACCAACTTCTGCGCCTTCTGAAAAACAACGGTTATACCGCATATTACGGAGGCTCTTCTTCGTCGTCTTTCTATCTTGCGTATATCGCGGACGGCGACAAGACCGCAAAACGTTTCAACGGCTATAATCGCGGCGAAAGCCCGTCGTCTCCGAAAAAACTTGATTTGAAAGTGAATATCCCCGAAATTCTCGTTCCTCATCTGAAAAAGACCATGACGTTTTTCGAAACGAACGATTATGCCGAAAACTGGGAGGGCTTTCTCGGTGAATTTGCGCTGACGAACGGTTCGGGGTGGATGTATTCGGTCAACAACGTTTATCCCAACGTCGGCTTCGCGGATACATATCTCTCGGACGGCGACGTTGTGCGCGTCCGCTTCACTCTCGGTTACGGCGCGGACATCGGCGGCTTCGGCTCCGTCGGAACGGATATTCCCAACACCGAAAATCAGCCGATGGGCGCATACTTTGCCGTGGCAAACGGCGACAGTCTTACCGTTTCCGTGGCGCGCGCCCTTGCGTCAAAATACAAAGACCGCGAAAATGTTGCGTCCGCGCTTTCCGCGGCAATAAAGACACTCGAAAAACTCAACGCTTCGCAGTCCGAACTTTCGGCGGCACGCGGCAAACTTGAAAAGGCGCTTGCGGCTCCGTCTGCGGATAAGGCGGATACGACTTTGCCGCCCGATCCGCTTGAAGACCCGACTTCCGCAGACAAGTCGAACGCTGTGACCTCTTCTGCGGGAACGGAGGATAATACTTCTGTTTTTCCGACTTCGGCTGACGGAGAAGCCACGACTTCTTCCGAACCGACCGCCGAAAACGGCGAAGTTTTTTCGACCGAAAACGGCGATTCCGAAAACGGCGGCGGGCTTGCTTTGCCCGTGAAATTTGCCATCGTATGTGCTGTTTTGATCCCCGTCGCAATTCTTGCCGCGCTTGTCATTTTCAAAAAGCACGCGTCGCGCAATACGGAGAACAATGATGAAAAATAAACTTGTTTCTTTTCTTGTCGCCGTCTGCGTTTCGGTCTCCCTTTTCGCCTGCGTTCCCTCGTTCGCGGCGGCGGAGGAAAAGCCCTCGTTTCAAGAGGTTGCAAACGGCATAATATCATGGAAAAAATCCGATGTCGGCTCATCTTCGGACGGCGTTCTGATGAACGGCAAATACCTCGAACTTGCGGGCACTACGCCGGGGGATTGGTACGTTATCGGGCTTTCGCGGCTCAATGTCGCGGACGCTTACGACGAATATCTTGCCGTTCTGCGCGACCGTGTAGAGGAACGTTATTCCGAACCGGGAAAACTTAACAGCGTCAAGGCTACGGAGTGGCACAGAATAACGCTTTCCGTGCTTGCCGCAGGCGGCGACCCTACGTCTTTCGGCGTATGTGACGGCGAAAAAATTGACCTTGTTGCGGACGGAACGTATAACAGAGGAAAGACGACCTCTCTCGGCAGACAGGGTATAAACGGTTGGATATGGGGACTTATCGCGCTTGACTCAAAGCGTTACTCCGTTCCCGCTGACGCTTATTACACCCGCGACGATATTATAACCGAGATTCTGTCCCGCCAACTGCCGGACGGCGGCTTTGCGTTGAGCGGCGCTGCTTCCGACCCTGACGTGACCGCCATGGCATTGCAGGCGCTGGCACCTTATTACAATTCCGAAAAAACATATACATACGAGCAAAAATCGCTTGGAAAGACCGTGACCAAACACGTTTACGACGTGATTGACGAAGCCCTCGGCAGACTTTCCGAATTGCAGCTTGACACGGGCGATTTCAAAAGCTGGGGCACGGAAAACGTCGAAAGCACCGATCAGGTCGTGGTGGCGCTGTGCTGCCTCGGTATAGACCCTCTCACGGATAAACGCTTTATCAAAAAAGGGAATACTCTTTACGACGGTATTCTGCGTTACAGAATGAAAGACGGCGGATTCGTCCATTCTTACGTTTACGACCCCGATAACCCGTCCTCGCTTCCCGACGCGTCAAACACCATGGCGGGGGAGCAGACTCTTTACACCATGGCGGCGCTCATTCGCCGCGAAAAGGGGGAAAGAACGCTTTACGACTTCCGCCCCGAGCAGAGCGCGGAACTGAAAGCGCGCATTTCGTCTGTTGAAAGCAAAATTGCTGCTTTTGACGCAAAAACCGACGCAAAAACGCTCAGATCGGCGCTTGCGGAATACTATTCTCTGCCCGAGACCGAGCGTTCCTATGTTTATTCTTACAGACGCCTTTCATTGCTTGCGAAAGCGAAGAATATCGACGTTGAAAAGACAGCCGCGGAGACGCCCGTTGTCGAAAGCCCCGAAAACGGTGAACCTGACACTCCGCTGCTTTATTTTACGGCGTCCGACCGTGCCGCGGTTGACGCGCTTCCCGAAAAACTTTCGACCGAGCAGTACGTCACCGTCACAACGCTGTTGTCCAAACTCGAACGCAGCGAAGATTTTGACGGCAAGGACTTATATCTTGAAAAACTGACGCGCGCAAAAGCGGAAATAGCGGCGGTTCAGGCTGAAATAGACGCGCTGAACGCCGAGATAAAAGAAAAACTGTACCCGTTTGAGAAAACGTCGCTTGCGGATAAAAAGACCGTTGACGATATAGTCGAACGCTACAATGCGCTTGCCGATTACGACAAACACAAAATAGAGCGTTGGGAAGACGTGATAAAAACAAAAACGCGAATAGACAATCTGCTCCGCGCGCTTGTCATAGCCGCCGCAGCCGTTGTTCTTATCGCTGTGCTTGCCGTATTCGTGGTGCTTCACGTCCGCAAACGTAGGCTGAAAAAACGCCGTGAAATGGACGAACTCCGCGCCGAATACGAAAACGAGGATTCGGACTGACCGAACTTGTGCCGAATATATTCAATCTAAACTCACATTTGCACCGACAATAAAATTCATATCGCACAGCCGAAAACAAGGAAAGGGGAGAGGTAAAACGAAGAAGGACATAATCGCCGTATTCGCGCTTATATTGCTTGTCGCGCTTGTTATCAAAGGCACGAACATTCAGTCCGTGGACGAGTATTATCTGACGCATATCGACGACATCAGACCCGATTCCGAGACCGTGACGATAAGCATTCGCTGCGACACGGTGCTTTCAAATCTCGACGACCTCGACCCTGCCTTAAAACAGGGGGATTATATTCCTTCGGACGGAGTGATACTGCCCCCGACGGAGTACGTTCTGCGCCCCGGCGACACCGTTTTTGATATTCTCGACCGTGCCGTGCGATATAACAAGATTCAGATGGAGTATCAGGGCTCGGACGAAAACAGTTACGGCAGCGTTTACATAAGGGGCATAAATTATCTTTACGAGTTCTCCTGCGGCCCGCTTTCGGGCTGGATGTACCGCGTGGACGGCGAATACCCGAATTTCGGCTGTTCGAAATACGAACTCAAAGACGGTCAGAACATAGAATGGATATACACCTGCGACCTCGGCGAAGACGTCGGGTGCGAATGGGTGGGAGAGGAGACCGCAAAATGAAAGCATTCGGCTCATATAACCCGCTAACGCTGTTTTTATACTTTCTTTCGGTCATTCTCATCTCTGCGTTTTTGCAGAATCCCGTGCTGACCGTTTCCGCGCTTTGCGGCGCAATACTCTTTTCTGCCGCTCTTTCCCGCCGCCGCGAACGGCTTTCCGACATTGCTTTTTATATCCCGCTGTTTTTGCTTGTCGCGGTCACAAATCCGCTGTTTTCGCATAACGGTCAGACCCCTCTTTTCTTCCTTAACGGCAACGCGGTCACGCTCGAAGCGCTTTTTTACGGTGTCGGACTTGCCGTCGCAGTCTGCGGCGTTATGCTCTGGTGTAAATGCTTCGGCAAAATTATGACCGCTGACAAAACTCTCTATCTTTTCGGCAGAACGCTCCCGAAAATCTCCGTCGTTATTTCCTGCGCCATGCGCTTTATTCCGCTTTTCAAACGCCGTCTCAAAAAAGTCAGCCGTGCCCAAAAGGCGATGGGGCTTTATTCTTCAAAAGGCATTGTTGACCGTGTTCGCGGCGCTTGCCGCGTCTTTGTTTCAATGATTGCGTGGTCGCTCGAAAGTTCTATGCAGACCGCTATGTCAATGAAAGCGCGGGGCAGCGGACTTTCGGGCAGAACCCGTTTTTCGTTGTTTCGTTTTTATCCGCGTGACGGTGTTTTGCTTGCGGCAACGGTATGCCTTGTCGGGCTTTCCTTTGTCGGCTCGGCGCTCGGTGCGGTCGATTTCTACTATTATCCCAAAGTCTCGCAAATTCCGCTTTCGCCGCTTTCCGTCGCCGTTTACATCGCTTTCGCGGCGCTTTCGCTTATCCCGTTCGCAGTTGAAATTAAGGAGGCAATCGTATGGAAATACTCAGTATCGAAAATCTGACTTTCGCATACCCCAAAACCGAAACTCCCGCCGTCGAAAACGTCAGCCTGCAAGTTGATGAGGGCGACTTTGTTTTGCTCTGCGGCGCGTCGGGCTGCGGCAAGACCACGCTTCTCAAACTGCTTAAACGCGAACTTACGCCGAGCGGGGAACAAAGCGGCAAAGTAAAATTCTGCGGCAAGCCGCTTTCTTCTCTGACCGACCGCGAAGCCGCCTGTGATATAGGTTTTGTTATGCAAAACCCCGATGAACAGATAGTTACGGATAAGGTCTGGCACGAACTCGCATACGGGCTTGAAAATCTCGGCATTCCGTCCGAAACGATACGCCTGCGCGTCGGAGAGACCGCAAGTTGGTTCGGCATCTCGGACAGTTTCCGCAAATCCACGGACGAACTCTCGGGCGGGCAAAAGCAACTTTTGAACCTTGCCGCAGTGACCGTGATGAACCCGCGCATTTTACTGCTTGACGAACCGACGGGACAACTTGACCCGATAGCCGCAACGGAATTTGTCTCGGTGCTCAAAAAACTCAACCGCGAACTCGGGCTTACCGTTATAATCGCCGAACACCGCCTTGAAGATATTTTCCCCGTTGCCGACAAAGTCGCCGTTATGGAACACGGAAAAATTGTTGTCTGCGACGCGCCCCGTGCCGTGGGCAAACGTTTGGCTTCGATAAACAAAAATCATCCCATGCTTGCGGCGCTTCCGTCCGCCGTCCGCATTTATTCGGCGCTTGAAGGTTTTTCGGAGACCTGTCCTCTGACCGTTCGCGAGGGCAGGGACTTCCTCGAAAAAAACTTCGCGCCCGCTCCGAATGCTCCGCTGCCGTCAGGCGAATCCGATTCGCCCGTTTCGGAAAAAGATAAAAATCCCGCCGCAGGAGAGCCCAAAGCGACCGCTGCGGAAAAAGCCGAAACGCCCGCCGTTGAACTCAAAAACGTGTGGTTTCGCTATGAACGCGACCTGCCCGACGTGCTTCGCGCCACCTGCCTGAAAGCATACTCGGGAGAGATTTTCTGCCTGCTCGGCGGCAACGGCGTCGGCAAGACCACAACGCTGAACGTCATTGCGGGACTTAACCGCGCGTATCGCGGAAAAACTCTTATCAACGGCACTCCGATAACAAAATTCAAGGGCAATTCGCTTTATCGCAAAAACATTGCGCTTCTGCCGCAAGACCCGCAGACCGTTTTTGTCCGCGACGAGGTTCAAAAAGACCTCGAAGAACTTGCCGAAGCGTGCGGACTATCGAAACCCGAGCGCGAAAAACATATTTCGGAAATCTCCGAAAAACTCGGAATAACGCCTTTTCTTAAAAAGCATCCGCTCGACCTTTCGGGCGGCGAACAGCAAAAATGCGCCCTTGCCAAAACGCTTTTGTCAGAACCTAAGATATTGCTTCTGGACGAACCTACAAAAGGACTTGACGCCTTTTCGAAAGCGTCCTTGGCGTCGCTTCTGCAAACGCTGAAAAATGACGGACTTTGCATTTTTATCGTTACCCACGACGTCGAATTTGCCGCCGAAAACGCCGACCGCTGCGCGCTTTTCTTCGACGGTGAGATACTTGCCTGCGACACTCCGTCCCGCTTTTTCTCCGAAAACAATTTCTATACCACCGCCGCCAACCGCATGGCGCGCCGTCTTTGGAAAAACGCTGTCACCTGCAAAAGCGTTGTCGCAAAATGCAGAGCGCAGAAAAAGAGCGGAGAATAAGTTTATAAATTCAATGACGGAAACAACCGTATATAAAATTCTTTGTATGCCGTCTTTCACGGCTCGCGAAAGGACTTAGTTATGTCTCTCCCGACAGTAAACAAATCGGAAAAACTGAAAAAAACGCTGACCCTGCTTATTCTCTGCGTGCTCGTGCCCGCCGTCGTCATCGGCGGCTCTCTCGTGTTCGGCTCCCGCAGTTACGCATGGATAAGTCTCTGCGTCGTCGTGCTTTCGATAGTTCCGTTTTTCATTCGCTTTGAAAAAAGCAGTCTCGATGTCAAACGGCTTGTCCTCATTGCAGCCCTTGTCGCGCTCTCCGTCGTCGGCAGAATGGCGTTCGCCGCCGTTCCCGGGTTCAAACCCGTTGCCGCGCTCGTCATAATAACCGCCGTCCACTTCGGAGGCGAAGCGGGGTTTATGGTCGGTGCGCTCTCCGCTCTTCTGTCTAATTTTTACTTCGGACAGGGACCGTGGACACCGTTCCAGATGTTCAGCTGGGGTATTGTCGGACTTATCGCGGGGCTTTTAGCCCCCGTGCTGAAAAAACATCTTGTCGCGCTCTGCGCTTACGGCGCGCTTGCCGGCTGCCTGTTTTCGCTGCTTATGGACGTCTGGTCAACGCTTTGGGCGGACGGATATTTCAATCTTCGGCGTTACCTCGGCTTTGTCGCCTCGTCCGCGTCATTCACTCTCGTCTACGCCGTCTCAAATGTCATTTTTCTGCTTGTCTGCGCTTATCCTCTCGGCAAAGTCCTTGAACGCCTGAAAACCAAATTCGGGATATGAACTGAAAGTCGGGAACGTTAAAAATGCCCGAACCGCAAAAAGACGGAAAATGCAAAAGACTATATTCGAGCATTTTTTCTATCCCAAATCCCACTTATACCGCAATGATGAAATAACATAGGCTTTTGCGGAAAAACAAACATTACAAAAAAAGTTTTGCGGTTTGTAACCGCAAAAGTATTGACAAAGCTGAAACAAAACGGAGCGGCATTGCCGCTCCGTTTTGCTTTATGATTGAAAGTTAAATTGTTTTAATATCGGGAAATGTGAAATCAGATTTTTTCATTGCCTATTTCGAAAACATCGCCAAACGCTTTATCGTCGGGTCGGAGATGAAGTTCGCGATGTTGAAAAGAACGAGCGTGTCAGTCGGCGCAAATTCATCTATAAGCGCGGTAAGGTCGTCCGGATTTTTGGAGAAAAAGCGCAGGTCGAGCATACATATCTTTTCGTAATGCGTTGTCAGCAGGGGAACGAAACTGTTTGCGAAAGAGTCTTTAACAACAAGCAGGCGCTTGCCGTTTTTGACGCCTGTTTCGATGTCCACTCTGCCGTAGTTGCCGCCGAGGAAGACCTGATATTTGTCTTTCTTTTCAAGCGCGGACATAACGTAGAACGAATCCGAAGTCTCTCCGTCGTGCGTTATTTTCAATGTTTCGGACTGCTTCGGAATATAGAGTTTTACTTCGTCCTTTGCCGCAAACGGAAGAAGAACCTTTGAGTCATGTGTGCCTTGGAACTCCGTTGAGACGGTTTTTATCTCAAAATCCGATTTTTCAAGCGGTTCAAGCCCCGCCGTCTTGCAGAACTCGCGATACGCCGTATACGCGCCGTCGCTTGTCCAATGGTGGTCTGTTCTGTAATAGAGTTGTTCGTCGCAATCAAAGAACGCGTTCCTCACATCCACGTTTTTGCCCGCCGTCACGCCCGCAAAAATGCTGTTTATCTCCGTTTGCTGGTCAAACTCGTTCGCAAACGCGGGCAGTTTGTCGCGGTATATGAGAGAGGCTGACGGAACAAGCATAAAGTATTTGTTTCCGTCCAAATTCTCAAAGAATTTTTCGACGCCGAGAACGTTTGAAGAAACCGTTCTTTCGTTGACTTCTTCGGGTGTGCATTTTGTCATATAATAACCGTCTTTGCAGACCCATATCCCGCCGATGTCGCGCCTGTTCAAAAGGTAATCCGCGCTTGCGTTTATCGCCGTGAACGTGTCACGCATAACAAAACGGTCGTTGATGTATTCCTCCGTCTTTTCGCAGAAATCGCCGTCCTCGCCGAACAGGGAATCCGCCGTCAGTTTCGGTAAAGTCGCAAGCATTCTGTTTTCCGTTTCCGAGAAATCGTCGGGGCTGTATATCAGGTTCGCTATAGCCAGTCCGAACAGAAAAACGACGAAAACAACGGTTGTTATTATATATCCGGTATTCTTTTTCATAGCAACCTCCTAAAACCTGAAATAGAGGAACGGATTGTATGAATCCGAAACCAGACTTGCGACCGAAAGAATGAGCAGCGCTATGCAGAACACGTTTTTGACAACGGTCTGCACCGCCACCGCCTTATCCTCGGACGGGAATATTTTTTTCATCAGCCTTGCGGGCAGGTTCGTCGATGCGGGAATGAGAATGACGAGCAGTATTGCATTTGATATAAGCAGATACATCGCGTTTGAATCGTAAAGCGACGTGTTCACGCCGAACATCGAGCCGAGATAGACCGGTATCTGCGCGAAATCCTCAACCGCGAAAATTATCCAGCTGAAAATAACGAGCAGCAGCGTGTAAACGCTTCCGACGAACCACGGCGCTTTTTGCAGCCGCTTGAGCAGGAAAGTTTTTTCAATGATGAGAATTATTCCGAAGTAAAGACCCCAGCAGAGGAAGTTCCAACTTGCGCCGTGCCAAAAGCCCGTCAGCCCCCAAACGATAAGCAGGTTGAGTATCTGCCGCGCCGTGCCCTTGCGGTTGCCGCCGAGCGGAATGTAGACATATTCGCGGAACCATGTTCCGAGCGAGATGTGCCATCTGCGCCAGAAGTCGGTCACGCTCTGCGCCATATAAGGATAGTTGAAGTTTTCCAAAAACTCAAAGCCGAGCATTTTGCCCATGCCTATCGCCATATCGGAGTAGCCCGAGAAGTCGAAATAAATCTGGAACATAAACGCAAAAGCGCCCAGCCACGCCGAAAGCACCGTCGGGTTTTCCATGACCTTGACCGTGTCCCAAAGCGCGCCGATATTGTTCGCCAGAAGCACTTTTTTGCCAAGTCCTATGCAGAATCTCTGCACGCCCTGCGCAAACTTTTCCGCCGTGCCGTCTCTGTATTCAAGCTGCTCCGCCACGTCCTGATAACGCACGATGGGGCCCGCGATAAGCTGAGGAAACATCGTGACGTAAGCCGCGAGGTTGATGATGTTTTTCTGCACCTTCGCGTCGTTGCGGTAAACGTCTATCGTATAGGACATCGTCTGGAACGTGTAGAACGAAATGCCTATCGGAAGCGCAAGTTTCAAAAATTGAATGTCAAGTCCGAATATGTTGTTGATATTCGTCAGGAAGAAGTTGAAATACTTGAAAAATCCGAGTATTCCGAGGTTCAGGATAACGGAAACCACAAGCACCGCTTTTGCCGCGCCTTGCTTGCCTTTTGTCCTGTTTGAGTGGATAAGCAGCGCGCAGATATAATTGAGCAGTATCGTGAATATCATTATCACGATATATTTAGGCTCGCCCCACCCGTAAAAGAACAGGCTGAAAATCAGAATAAACAGGTTTTCGATTTTGAAATGTTTTTTCTTTGTCTGGACCGACATTCTGCGCTTGACCGACGGCGGAATGAACACGTCGTAACGGCAGAACAGCAACGCCGCAGGCAAGAAGAAAAACAGGAACAGGATGCTGCTGAAAGTCATAAAGAGAGTATCCTTTTTCAGTGATATGGTTATGTTGAAAATGCCCGCATTCAGAGCATTTTTTATGCTTTGACAGAGTGCTTTTTTCAGCCCGCAAAAGATTATGATGTCGTCTTATATTGCTGAAAAATATTTCTTTGGGCGATTTATTTCACTATCGCCGCCGCAGGAGTTGCGTCCGTCGCAACCACAACAACAACATAGTTGCCGTTCTGTGCGATCACCGCATTGTTCAGTTTTGCCGCTTCTTCGGGTGCGTAACTCTCGTAAACGCCCGCCATATCGGATATGTATGCCTGCGCCTGCGTAAGCGTTGTCTTTGCCGTCGCTTCATCGGGTGCTTCGAATATTACAAGCTGGTCTGCGGATGTTCCGGGCGCCGCATTGTATGCAAGGCACTTAACGTTTGTGTCCGTTATCGAATATTCAACAAGCGCGTTTTCCGCTTTAAGTTCCACAACTTCTTTGTCAAAAGTAACTTTTTCAAGAATGGACGCTTTGACCGCCGCCGCGTCGAATGCCCGCGCCTGTTCGGTCGTTTTCTGCTCCGCGTCCGAGCCTTTTGTCGTGTTGTTCGTGTCCGAACCTTTGCAGCCCGCAACAGCAAGTATAGTCAGCGCCGCAAGCACCGTAACAAGAATCTTTTTCATTTGTGATTTCCTCCGTGATATTGTGAATGTAATATTATTCGATGTGATGTAAAACTTCGGTCGGGTATATCCCTGTTTAATTGCCCGTATGTGTTCTCAGGTAATACAGCCAAATTCTGCACAGCGAACCGCCGAAATGCAGTCCGTCCTTTGCCGCTTCGTCCGAGGGAAGCGTTCCGCTTGACGTTTTCATGTTCTCCGAAACCGCGAGGAAGTAAACGCCCTCCTCCTGTGCCAACTGCATAAGCGCCTGATTGTATTCGTTTATTCTCGGGTTGTTGAACACGTCCGAATTAGCGGATTTTGTCGCCGTTACGGGCAAAATATCTTCAACGTAAATTTTTGCCGACGGGTTTATGGACTTGATGTCGCGGATAACTTCTCTGTATTTGCTGATAAAACTCGATTTGGAATAGCCGCACTCGTTCATTCCGAACGCTATGTAAACTTTCGAAAACGAGACCTTGCGCAGCGCCTGCGAAGTTGTACAAGCCACGCCGCCTATCGTTGTGACCGCTTTTGAGTCGTAGCCGAATATCGTCAGCGATACTTTTGTGTAATCCTTTGCCGTTGTGGAGTTCGTCAGTCCCGTGTATGCCACAAGCCCGACCGAACGGGAGTCTCCCATGAATACCGCATCGTCGAACCACGAAAGCGAGACCGCCGATGATTTCGGGGTGAAGTACGAATATGTGTTGGGTACATAATATCTGTTCAGGTCTTCGGAAGAACTGTTTCCGCCCGAATTGCCGCCCGAACCCGAAGTCTCGATAAGCGGATTTTTTGTCGTCGGCTGTGTTTCGGCAGAGGTCTGCTCCGTGCTTTGAGCCGTGTTCTCGCTCTGCGACGTATTTTCCGTCGTGTTTTCGGACGTAGGCTCGCCCGAAGGCTCGGTTTTGTTCATATCCGAACCGCTCGGCTGTGTCTGCTCGTTCGGGGTGGTCTCCGTCGGCGCAGGGGCTTTTCCCCCGTTGCATGCCGCAAGAAAAGCAACCGTCAGCGTCAGCGTCAGCAATGCCGCAAATATTCTTTTCATACCGTTTGTCTCTCTTTCTTTTACTGTGCAAAAAAATCTTCTATCTCTTTTCTTGAACAGCCCACGCTGCCCTGTATCATATCGTCTTTGCCGCCTCCGCGTCCCGAAAGAGCCTCGTTCATCTTTTTCGAAAACTCTCTCATTCCGCCGTTTTTCGATGCCGCAACAAACTTGTAGCCTGTGCCTTCGCCGCCCGAAAACGCCGCGCATACGCCGCCGCATTTTTTCACGGCTTCGTTTACCGTCAGCCGAAGTATATCCGCATCCGCGCCGTCGATAAAGAACAGCAGATTTCCGTCCGTCGGTTCGGTGCTCTGCGCCCGCAAAGTCGCTATCTGTTTTGAAAGTTCGGCGTTTTTTTCTTTCATTTCGCGCAACTCTTCCGCAAGCCTTTCAACCGCTTTCGCGGCCTCGCTTTGCTTTGCGGAGAGCGAAGCGGAAATCTTTTTCACGTTCGCGTATTTGTCGTTGTAATCGTCCAGCGCCGCGAAGCCGCATTTTGCGTGAATACGAACGCCGCCTTTCCAACGCATTCTGTCAAGCAGTTTTATCTGCCCTATCTGTCCCGTTGAACGGACGTGCGGCGCACAGCATGCGCAAACGTCGTATCCCGGTATCGTGACAATTCTTATCGCGTCCGTCAATTCTTTTTTTGAGCGGAATTCTATGTCTGCCAACTCTTCGGGCGATGGAAAGTCCGTCTCCACGGCGATGTCTTTCGCCACCGCTTCGTTTGCCATGCGCTCCAGCCGCAGCAACTCTTCCTCTGTCGGCTCTTTGTCAAAATCAAGCGTCATGTCCTCGTCTCCGAGGTGAAAACCGACGTTTGTCAGCCCGTATTCGCGCCACGCAAGCCCCGAAACGATATGCTCGCCCGTATGGTGCTGCATTTTGCGGAAACGTTCCTTCGCGTCCACCTCGCAAAAGACCTCCGCGCCGAGCGGCAGGGGAGATGAAATGAAATGCACGATTTTTCCGTCCGCGATTTTTGTGTCGGAAACCTCGATGCCGTTAATTCTGCCGCGGTCGCCCGCCTGTCCTCCGCCCTCGGGAAAGAACGCCGTTCTGTCAAGCACCACGCCGTTCTCGGTAACCTCCGTCACCGTCGCGTCGAACTCAAACAGAAACGGGTCGTCATAATAAAGTTTTTCGGTCATATATGCGCGTCCCGTAAAATATAATATTCTTTGCACATTATACCATATAAAGTATTTTTTGTAAAGAGCAAATACAAAATATCGGCAAACTTTCATTTTTGGCAAACGGAAATTCGGGACGTTTCGACGTTTTCTTTCGTTTTTCCCAAAAAGGCAATATTTTTCGATTGAATTATGCAAACTTTTTCTGAACTTTAATCGTGAGGGTTTTTACGAACACCTTTTTTTGAACTCGCTTTTTGACCCGTTCGGTCGTTTTGCACAACTGTAAGGGCAACTGCTTGGTAAAGCCGTTGCTAACCGTACTGATACATGTATTATTTGTGTGATTGTGTCACAATTCTGCCGAAAATGATTTTTCGAACAAAAAAGAGCACCTCAAAAAATGTCGGTGATTGCAAGCTGTTTCATACCAAAATGGTATGTGTTAAACTTTTTGTGATTTTTGTCAAAAATGTAACGAACGGTCTTGCAAAACCCGACAATATATGATAAGATATATGCGTTATGCTTAATGTTACATAACATACGGCAAAAATGCTTGCTCAGGCTTGCGTGATTGCCTTTAAACATTGAAAAACAAGTCGGTCAAACCGCAAATTTTACAAGGAGGGGCTTATGGCTCATTTGAATGAAAACGCCGTTAAACACATAACGGAGATCTGCGACAGACACGCGGGAGAAAAAACTCCGCTCATCATGATTCTGAACGATATCCAGAACGAATACGGTTACATTCCTCTCGAAGTTCAGCAGATAGTTTCCGACAAAACGGGAATCTCCGTTGCCGAAATTTACGGCGTCGTAACTTTCTATTCCTTCTTCTCCCTTGTTCCGAACGGCAAATACGTTATCGGCGTATGTCTCGGAACCGCTTGCTACGTCAAAGGCGCACAGCAGGTCATAGACAAATTCTCCGAAATTCTCGGCATCGGCGCGGGACAGACCACAGAAGACGGTCTTTTCACAATAGACGCTCTCCGCTGCATCGGTGCCTGCGGTATCGCTCCGGCTGTTACCATTAACGGAAAAGTTTATCCGAAAGTTACCGTGGATATGGTTCCCGGCATTGTCGAGGAATATCGCGCCGCGGCTCAATAATAAGTTATAAAGAAAAAGAATGCGCGTCGGGTCTCTCCGCGCCGAAAGGTCAGAAAAATGAAGATAAGCGATATAAAAACTTTGCTTGATGCCGAAGTGCTTTGCGGTGAGGAACTGCTGAACACCGAGGTTTTTTCCGCTTGTTGCAGCGATATGATGAGCGACGTTCTCGCATACGTCAAAGATCAGGGCGTGCTTCTGACGGGACTTGTCAATCCGCAGGTTGTCAGAACCGCCGAGATGATGGATATGGTCTGCGTAGTGTTCGTCCGCAACAAGAGACCTTCCTTGGAGATGATAGAACTTGCCGCCGACAGCGGTATAGTTCTTCTTGCGACCAAACGCCGCGCTTTCGAGGCAAGCGGACTTCTGTATTCTTCCGGATTGGGGAAAAAGTGATATGGCAGATGTGACTTTCCATTTCGACGTTGACGGCGCGGACTTTTCGTCTGCGGGCGAAGCGTCGGTCAAGGTTAAGAAAAAACTGCGCCAACTCGGTGTTTCTCCCGACGTTATCAGAAAAGTTTCGATAGCGATGTATGAGGGTGAGATAAACATGGTCATCCATGCCGAGGGCGGCACGGCGGACGTAACCGTGACCGACGAGGAGGTTATCATAGTCCTTGCCGACAAAGGTCCGGGCATTCCCGATGTCTCTCTTGCGATGAAAGAGGGCTACTCGACCGCCCGCGACAATATCCGCGCGCTCGGTTTCGGCGCGGGAATGGGACTTCCGAATATGAAGAAGTACACCGATTCGATGAAAATAGACACCGAAGTCGGAGTCGGCACGACCATAACCATGACGGTCAATCTCTGATTTCAATATCGGGTCTTAACATAAGTAATACGAACTTTGCGGAACAACGGCGTTCCGAAACAGAAAAATATGCGTGAACCTTTTTATCTTTCCGAAAGGGCGTGAGCATTGATGCAGGATTACAAACATTCCGTTTCTCTCGACGAGTCAAAGTGCGTCGGTTGTACCACCTGTCTGAAACGTTGCCCGACCGAAGCGATAAGAATACGGGACGGAAAAGCGAGCATACGCTCTTCCAAGTGCATAGACTGCGGCGAGTGCATCAAGGTGTGCCCGCACAAGGCAAAGCGCGCCGTGCACGACAAACTTGACCGAATGAAAGAGTTCAAGGTGACGGTGGCATTGCCTGCGCCCGCGCTTTACGGTCAGTTTGACGGCATTTCAAGCGCCGACTATATAATAGAAGGCTTGCACGCCGTCGGATTCGACCATGTTTTCGAAGTTGCCTGCGCCGCGGAAATGGTCTCCGCGTACACGCGGATGTATCTTAGCCGCAAGGATATAGTCAAACCCGTGATAAGTTCCGCGTGTCCCGTAATAACAAGAATGATATGTATGAATTATCCGTATCTTGCGGAAAATATCATGCCTCTGCTTCCGCCTATCGAGATCGCGGCAAAGATAGCCCGCGACCGTGCCGCGGAACTTCACCCCGACGTGAAGCCCTCCGAGATAGGCATATTTTTCATATCTCCCTGCACCGCCAAAGTCAGTTACGTCAAAAACGGCTTTGCGGGGGACAAAAACAACATCGACTGCGTCGTTTCCGTTCGGGACACTTATTTTAAGTTGCTTGACGCGATGAAAAGCGGCGAATATCCCGCGCATACTTCCGAGGCGGGAATGATAGGTATAGGCTGGGCAACGACCGGCGGCGAAAGTTCGGCGGCGTTCAACGACAGTTACCTTGCCGCGGACGGCATCGAAAACTGCGTCCGCGTGCTTGACCAGATTGAGAATAAGGATATAACGGGTCTTGATTTTATCGAACTCAACGCTTGCAGCGGAGGCTGCGTCGGCGGGGCGATGACCGTTGCCAATCCTTATATTGCCCAAGCCCGTTTGCAGTCGATAAAACGCTATCTGCCCGTCAGCCCGAACAGACCGAATGACGATGACATTCCCGAATACTGCTTTACGGACAAATCCGTTTTTTACGGCTCGGAAATGCGTCTTTCGGAAGACCGAAACGAGGCTATGCGCATGATGAGCGATATTGAGAACATCACCGCCAATCTGCCCAGTATCGACTGCGGCTCCTGCGGCGCTCCCACCTGCCTTGCGTTTGCGGAGGACGTCGTGAAAAAGGAGACCGAGATAGACGAATGCACCGTAATAATGCGCGAACTGTTCCACCAATGTCTGAGCATGCGGCAGGCAAACGAACTGACAAAGAAATTTATCGCAAACAAAAAGGCTCATATAAAAAAGGAGGACGGAGACGATGAAACTTGATGAACTTGTTTCTTCTCTTTCGCTTTCCTGCGTCGTCGGAGATATGCCGTCCGATTTCAACGGCGTTTATGCCGGGGATTTTTTGAGCCGCGCAATGAGCCGCGTTGAGGCGGACAATCTTTGGATAACCATTATGTCCAACGTCAACGTCATTGCGGTCGCAAGCCTGACGGACGCAAAAGCCGTAGTGCTTGCCGAAAACGTCGAACTTGCGCCCGACGCCAAAGCCGCCGCAGAAGAAAAGGGGATAACCGTTCTTTCGTCACCGCTTTCCGTTTATGAGATATGCGGCATTTTATACGCCGCGGATCTTGCCGAAAAAGGTTGAAAACGCCATGCGCGATTTCAAATATGACTTTCACGTTCATTCCTGCCTTTCTCCCTGCGCCGAAAACGATATGACGCCCGCCAATATTGCGGGACTTGCGTCTTTGCTCGGTTTGGAGATAGTTGCACTGACAGACCATAACACGTCCGCGAACTGCCCCGCGTTTTTTGCGGCGGCAAAGCGTCACGGTATCGTCCCCGTCGGCGGCATGGAACTTACGACAGCCGAAGATATTCACGTCATCTGTCTTTTTGACACGCTTGACGGCGCGATGGCTTTTGACAAAGCGGTTGCCGCTCATCGGATAAGGATAGCGAACCGCCCCGAAATATTTGGCGACCAACTTGTTATGGACGCGGACGATAATATTATAAGTACGGAACCCGACTTGCTGATAAATGCGACCGACCTTGATCTGTATGCGGCGCACGCGCTCTGCACGGAATACGGCGGCGTTTGCCACCCCGCTCACATAGACAGGCAGTCGAACGGTATCGTAGCCGTTCTCGGTGATTTTCCCGAAGAACCGCGCTTTTCGTCGTTTGAACTGAACGACGGCGCAGCGTTTGACGAATATATACGGCGGTTCCCGAACCTGAAAAACAAAAATTTCGTCGTCTGCTCGGACGCGCACAGGCTTGAAGCCCTTTCGGACGGTTCAAACTCGATATCTTTGCCCGAACCTCCCGAAGACGGCACTTCCGTTTCCGCCTTTTTGCGGAAAGCGCTTATCGAAAAACTCCGAAATTGACGAACGGAGAAAAGTTATGGATGATTTTTCCCTTTACGTTCTTGATATAACGATGAATTCCGTCCGCGCGGGCGCGACAGAGATAGAAATTTCGCTCACCGAAGACGAAAACGGTATGCTGACATTCACCGTCACGGACAACGGCTGCGGAATGAGCCGCGAACAGGTCGAAAAACTTTCCGACCCGTTTTTTACGACAAGAAAGACCCGTTCAGTCGGTCTCGGCGTTCCGTTTCTCAAAATGCTTGCGGTTCAGACGGGCGGCGACGTGAAGATAACTTCGCGCTCCGAAAAAGAGTTCCCGCAAGACCACGGCACGACCCTTACGGCAACGTTCGGACTTCATCACATTGATTTTATCCCGCTCGGAGACCTGACCGAAACGGTCGTAAGTCTGATACAGGGTAATCCCGACATAAATTTTACTTTCACGCACACAACCCCTCGCGGACAAGTCCGCGTCTGCTGCGCCGAACTCCGCGCCGTTCTCGGCGATGTTCCGCTCTCGGAATATGAAGTCCTCGATTGGATTCGCGGCTCTATGAACGAGGAATACGCGGCGATGAGAGGGTAAATGACTTTCGGATTGTTTTATTTGCTTGTTTACAATCATATAAGAAAAAAACGGGAAAAGTAACTGAACGCAAAAAAATCTTTTAAGTTGCTGTCAGATAAGTTTCAGATTAAATGCGGCGTATAAAACAGTCTTTAATATGAGAGAAAAAAATAATAATATATATCCACCAAGAAAGGAATTCAAGTTATGAAATCTCTTCTCGTAAAATGAGCGAGAGCGCATTTTACGAACAGCCATGTGCGTGTTGCGAAGCAACAGTTTCGCACGGCGTATAAAAAT